>ERZ779622.637-NODE-637-length-18761-cov-11.900299_pt1 | contig 18761 bp, 19 predicted proteins | sample MGYA00514188_ERZ779622 | MGnify/ENA primary metagenome ERZ779622 (study PRJEB29562, sample SAMEA4376702) | mouse gut metagenome | isolation source: Cecum | study: EMG produced TPA metagenomics assembly of the A DSS colitis mouse model was used to assess the... | reverse complement strand
AAATTTTTTTAATAAATTTCTCAAATTACTTATTGACATTTCTTAGCTGGACTTTTTACATTTTTTGCAAAGTTCTGTCTGTACTGATAACAAGCTCACTCTTTATTCCATTTAGTTCAATCATATTCTCCGCATCCGACACACTGAAAGGCTCTGTCTGCTTTCCATCTCGCTCATAAGATATGCTTGTGCCAATCCCTTTCGCAATGGCCGTAAAAGCTGCGCTCTCTGGAACATAAATTTTTGAAGTTGCTGATACTTGATTGATCGCTACCTCTCCGTTTATGGTACGGCAGACCACTTCCATATCAAGGTTACAGTTAATCTCTACGGTTCCGATGACATCCTCAAGCAAAACACGTGGTGTCTTGATATCAAGTTCTATGCTGTCACATACTAAAGAACGGATTTCCACTGTTTCTGCATTGACTGCACATTCAATTTTGCCGATATACGGCGCTGGGATCTGGACAAAGATGCGGACTGCTTCTTTTGCCACTTTCTCTGTTACCCCGTTTTTACGGTTTACGTCTACATCAATCCGTTTTCTGATATCATCAATCCTGACCTTAAAATCATTTTGAAGCGTGGGTATGGTATTGGATACGAGGCGGACACGGATTTTCTCTCCCTCATATCCTGACAGCGTGATTTGTTTTGCCCCGCCGAATTTCATATCGTAGCGTTTGGGTTCATCAATGTCGTACTCCGTGATACTCTCATAAAGATAATCCGCTGGCTTTTTCGCTCCCTTTTCATTAGAGAGCAGCTCGTCAACGGAAATGTCAAACAGGGCGGAAATTGCCATCATATTTTCGATGTCGGGAATACCTGTATCCGTCTCCCATTTGGTCACTGCCTGACGTGATACCCCAAGTTTTTCTGCCAGCCGCTCCTGTGACATCCCTGCCTGCTTGCGGATTGTTTTTAATTTTTCTGCAAATGTCATATAAATCTGCCTCCTTCTTTTGATATATCAAGTATAGGAAAATATATTTATCAATACAAGCAAACAGAGATTACATGATGGTTTTTTCTGCTACTTTGCGTGGCATTTCCTTACCGCTGTCCAGAATCATATCTGTGAGGGGATTGCCCGGCGGGACAATCGGCATGACGTTGGCTTCCCTGTCTATGATAAATTCAATGACTGTCGGCGCTTTTGTGTTTTTCCGTGCGCTCTCAAAAGCTGCTTTTATATCCTCCGCCTTTGTGACACGGATTCCCTTCGCCCCGTAACTCTCCGCAAGCCTGATAAAATCCGGCGTGTATTGCGGACAGTCCCGGTCTGGCCTGTTGCAGCCGGTTTCGCAGCTTCTGCGGTAACGCATACAGGTACTGGAATATCTCCTGTTGTAAAACATTTCCTGCCACTGCCGCACGTTCCCCAGATACCCGTTATTCAATATGCAAATCACGATTGGCAGCTCGTAAACGACAGCGGTTGCCATCTCCTGAAGATTCATCTGCATACCGCCGTCACCGGAAATCACAACCACATCTTTGTGCGGATTGCCAAGCTTTGCCCCAATTGCCGCAGGCAGTCCATACCCCATTGTCCCCAATCCGCCCGATGTCAGCATCTGCCTGTTCTCATCCAGCGCAAGAAACTGTGCTGCCCACAACTGGTTCTGTCCCACATCCGTCGCAATCACAGCGTCCGTAAATGTTTCATTCACAGCCTCAATCACCCTCTGCGGCGTCAGGCCAGATTTTCCCATATCAATCTTATATTCCTTTTTCCAGCGGTTAATTTCATCTACCCATTTGGAAACAGAAAGCGGATGCGCCTTTTCAAGCAAGGAACAAAGCGCCATCCTTGCATCTGCCACGACAGGGACATCTGCTGGAATATTCCGTGAGATATTTGCGGCATCAATATCAATGTGGACAATCTTCGCCCCTGCCGCAAACTCCTCGGTTTTTCCCGTTATGCGGTCATTGAACCGTGTCCCGATGGAAAACAGGAGATCACAGTTGCTGACTGCCCAGTTGGCAGCGTAACTTCCATGAATCCCTAAATTGCCGACGTACAGGCTGTGCGTTGTGGGGATTGCCCCTTTTCCCATAATAGTCGTAACCACAGGCACGCCTGTCAGCTCTGCAAGCCGTGTCATTTCTTTATTTGCATGGGCAATATTCACGCCGCCGCCAATCAAAAACACGGGCTTTTGTGCATGGTTCAAAAGCTCCGCCGCTTGGTTGATCTGCCCCATATACACCGTGCAGTCCCCGATTCCCAGCTCTTTGGGGTAGGCGTCACTGCCGTAAGCTTGCTGAATGTCTTTGGGCAGATCGACCACCACGACCCCCGGCCTGCCCGTCCTTGCAAGGATAAACGCCTTTTTGATTGTTTCCGCCAGCGCCTCTCTTCTTTGTACCATCACTGCATATTTGCAGATGCTTTGTGTAATCCTGACAATATCGACTTCCTGAAAGGCATTCTTTCCAATCAGGTTCGTAGGCACCTGTCCTGTAAAACATACCAGCGGAACACTGTCATAATTCGCTGTTGCAATTCCGGTCACAAGGTTTGCCGCCCCCGGTCCGCTGGTCACAAGGCAGACGCCAACCTTCCCCGTGGAGCGGGCATAACCATCTGCCGCATGAATCAGGCCCTGCTCATGGCGGGGCAGAATCACCTCGATCTCTTTATCCCCATACAAGGCATCAAAAAGGTCTATCGCCTGCCCGCCCGGATAGGCAAACAGCACATCCACCTTTTCATTTTTTAATGCTTTTACAAATAAATCCGCACCCGTAATCTCCTTCATAACTTCCTCCTTTTTTGATAGTGCATGTGCTTGCATGCATCAAGTCTGTTTTTTAGGCACTGCCTTTTGACAGCGCCCATATTACTGTTTGATTCCTTTGACAAATGCCTGCACACTTTCCTTTATGTACGCCTCTTTATCTACCTCTGTCAGCTCTTTTCCAAAAGATGCGTTCAGAAAGGTATAGCCAAACGTCGCTGAAAATACCGTCATCGCAAGTGCGCCAAAATCCCTCTTTGGTATTTTCCCCTTCTCACACATTTGGGTCAAATAATCTGTAAATGATTCCAGAAAAGCCTGCGGGACTTTCATAATCAGCTGTTTCGTGTCCTCATAGAGCTGCGGTGCTCTCAAACCGATGGACAGATTGACAAAATCCGGCGTCATTCTGTCCATGTATGCCCGCATAAACATCTCTAGATCCGCTTCTAGTTCCCACACTACATTTTCAAAAATCTCCGGCACGACATTCGCCCGCCAGCCTGACTGGTTTGCCCCCTGTATCACAATATCCTTCTTGCTCTCAAACTTACGAAACAGCGTACACTCATTTACGCCCGCCAGTCTCGCAATCTCTTTTGTGGTGGTTGCGACATACCCCTTATCCCGTACTAATATCATGGCTGCGTCTATAATTTTCTGGCTTGTTTCATCCAAAGCCTGACTCCCCCTTTTTCTGTATCTTTTCTCATGCAAGTACATGCTTACATCATAACAGATCGTATGGTGAAAGTCAAGGTAGTGATACAATTATTGACACACTTATGCCTTTTTCTTACGATTCCTCTGTATCACAGCACTCTTAAACGCCTTCATCATAGCTGGTGAAAGTTCTTCGCAATCCTCATCAAATACGAATGTCACCTTTTCTTCTATTTCGTTCTACGATTATGTTTGCACATTTAGAATCAATATGATCTTCAAAATACTGAATTTCCTCCACATTCGCTTCTATAATATCCGTATCTGGAATGTATACACCATCCATATCAACAATATGAATAATCTTTATAAAATCATCCTGATTATATCGATACCTGCTCTTAACGCCTTCAATCTGTTCATTTATTTTTTTCAATATATTGTCACTTGAAACATAATCTTTCAATGTAATATCACCCTGTACAACAATAAACTGCACTTCATTACTGGAAAAGTACTTTTTCATAATCGTTCCAAGTGCTGCTTCATCACTTGGTCCCTCTACTATGAATACAACAACTTTCTTTTCACTCATGCTGTATCGTTCTACCTGCCTTTCTAAATGCCCGCGCAATCCTCAAACTGTCTGTTTCCTCATAAATTACTTCATCCTGTCCGCCAAGGGTGAGCCCTCTGATATACGTATCCCTTAAATTATTTGACGCTTTTACATTTTTCATTCGGATATATCTTCTTTCCGGGTTCACAGTAGAAAACATAATATTGTCTTTATCAAGCATTTCCAAAGCGCGCAGATTATGTGATGTGAATATTAACTGCCCTTTTGCACTTTTATTAAAAATATCAAGCAATTCCCCAAGCATATACTCAAAAATACCCGCATCCAATTCATCAACCGCAAGGCAGATGGAAGGATTTCCAAACGCTTGAATCAAAGCATTCAAAATAGAGATAATTTTAATAATTCCTTCTGATTCCATTCGGATGGGAATAGGCGGCATATTTTCTCGGACGGAAACAAGCTCTACCCGATAACCGTTTTCTCCAGAATCCGTCAACTGCATTCCATAATGATAAACATCTATTTTCATCCCCGGAATAATCGTAAACAGAACCATATTAATTTGTTCTACAATCATATCCAGGTTTTTTTTTCTTTCCTCATTTAAAACGACAGGTTCAGTCAGTGGAACAGCAAAATCTCCTTTCATTCCGATTTCTTTCTGTTCAATTTTAAATGCCATAGGAAGTAAAAAGTTTGCAGAAATCACACCAGAATGTGTATTGCGAATTACAAATAAATCCTTTAATGCAAATTGAAATAATGCCTTGATCACTTCTGAATAATGCCTGAAATGATTTTCATAATCTTGGCAAAAAATTTCCCTGCTCCCCTCTCCAAAGATGTAAGAGCAGTTACTCTTCTCGGCAATCTTTCTGGCGACAATCAGATCTGTTTTATTTTCTGCATTTGCTTCTACAACTTCATCGAATCTTTTTTTTGGAGCAAACACATTTTCCGACTGCGAACGCCGGTAATCTATAAACACCGTTTTATTACTTCTGGAATCGTTTTTATTGATAGCGCAGCTCAATGTTTCCCGAACAATGTTTGCACCATCTCCACTTCTCTGCAAAATAATCTTATAGCTTACTTCATAGATAATTGTTTCTATAAAAATATTAAAATCAGCTATAATCTCTGCCTGATCACTGGCTGCATCAATGTAATTTGCAACTTTCTTATCAAGCGTACTACCAATCATAATTTTTTGTAAATAGTACAGTGTATCAATAACCGCAGTTTTCCCTGAACCGTTTTGACCATATAATCCTAACACTTCCGCAGTTTTATACGTTAGATGTTTTTGGCAGGTATTTGGCATTACAATTTGCCCGACTCTAACATTTTTAATATTTGAAATTTTCAATGAAGATAATCTCACAATGCTTTCCATATTTTTTTGCCTCCATAAACTTCATTTTAACACAAGCACTGCGTTATTACAATTATTTTTGCTCATTTTGCATTTTTTATTCCTTTTTCATAAAAATAAGTGCACAAATTCTATTTAAATTTAACTATATTATTATAATCATGTATAGCCACAACAATTTTTGAGAGATTTACTGTTTTGTCCCCATTGCCTTACAATAAATCACAGCCACCACCGTACTAAAAAACGTCGCCACAATCGCGGGCGCTATCACTGCCGCCGGATTGGCGCTCCCATACTGGCTGCGATACGCGATAATGTTCACTGGTATCAACTGCAACGACGAGATATTCATCACAAGAAACGTACACATCTCATCACTCGCCGTCCGCGCCCCACAATCCATGAAACCATTTGCGGCTGCCATCCCCACCTTTGCATCCATATATTCCCCATTCCCGCGCTCCCGTTCCAGCTCCTCCAAATCACTCATCGCCCTAAGCCCCCCTTGAGTCAAGGTAGTGACATGCACTTTGTAAAAGTTGTTTAAAACCAGTAATTTATTAATCGTATTTTTGTAAAATTTTACCAATTCCCAGAAAATTCATACATAAAAGCAGGACTTTCGTTTCAAGAATTCCTGCTTTCATAATCCACTATATCGCTTGTAAATAGTTGACAAGTACTTCCATTTTACGCAAAGACAAATACCAATCCTTTTTGGGAATATTATTTAGAAATATTACCATCATCAAGACTTCTTGTTTTCCATAAACCTTTTAAATTCATTTCAAATATGTCATGATAACAGCTTTTAACCGTTGTTCTCCGGACTCATACATGAGGCACTTACAATTAACTTCGTAATTCACATCAATAAGAACATTCATGCCATGCTGGTCTGCGATATCCAAAACATTCGCAAATGGAATAGAACCAATCTCGACGTATTTCCAAAATTTCCCTTTGAGCTGTACAATCTGAATATGCCGTGTACAGTCCTCCATGTTTGTAAAAACAATCAGATTTCCATCCTCACAAAGTACCTTTTCAATCGTTGTAAGCCCTTTCGCCCTTTTGGGCGGAATAAATGTAAGCACATTGCGTCTCCCCAAAATTTCCTTTATGACTTCCCAGTCAGATTCTTTTCTGTGACTTTTTCCAAGCTTCATTTTCAGTAATGAAACCTCTTCCTTCGAAATTAAATTCCACTCTGGTTTATCAGCGTCATATTTTTCAACTTTTTTCATCTCTGTGTACTCCTTATTTTTTAAGTCTAAACCTTATTAATAGAATTGACATTTATTTTAGTAATAAGGAAAGTACCTTGGGGCGGACGCCTTTCCCGTATTTAAATTTTAAGGCGTGCCTGATAATCTCGGGTAAATAATACCTGTCATTATCTATCCTTAAATAACCTTCCTGCTTCATAATTTTCTCTTCTCCCTGTGTGAGCTGAAATGTATCACTAGAAAATGGTAAAATTTTATCTTCTGCTGGCGCATGTTCCAGCTTATCAAAGATTGGTCCAAGTGCTTTAATTTCATCCCTTATTTCACCAATCTTATCCGTTGAGCATTCTGATACAGCTTTTTTGATTTCTGTAGGCATTAAATACCTATCTGTATAAACAGGTTTACCTGCATTTACAGTCGCTTTTTCTAGAAATCTTATGATATCCCGCGCCTGTAATTGTCCATTAAAATCTGATAATGCCGCCAAAATCCATCTCGATGAATTTGCTTCATTGGAAGTCGGCTTTCCAAGTTTCACTCCCCATAATTTATGAAGTGTCTGGTCAATTACATCTCTTGGCGCCATTTCAAGCGGAACATCCTCCTCATAAAAATCTGATACAGCCTGACTAGTCAGCCAAGCTGCTAATCTTAATGCTTCCGTACTTGACCACTGCAATTCGACCGAACGGTAGAGTGAATGAAACTGCTCATAATTGATCGTCAGCGAGTCCCGTACCATATCCTTTCTCAAAAATATCATAAAGCCCAAATTGTGATATGATATCTTCACTTCATCAATTAAATCCCTGCATAATGCTGCTATGGCATTTCTCTCATTCTGCGATGAAACCGTATGCTGAAAAATCTCTTCTAAACCATCAATTAAAAATACTACTTTAATGCACTTTTGATTCAACTCCTCCTCAAATTCTTCTATTGATTGATATGCTTTATTAACAGCATCTAATACGACTTTTTTCCAAATTTCTTTCCATTCCAATATATCATGCTCATTTCTCATATATTCCAGCAGCATGTCCTTGCTGTGTACATATACAGAATTGTTGATTTTTCCTTTCAAGTTGTACTTGTTATAATTACATATAGCATTTTCTATAATTTTAGGAAACCCTCCTGCGTTGCCAGAAGCTAAGAGTGGGACAATCAGTGTATGCATATCAGCATCTAGAACTGCCGTATGCGTTCCATTTTTATCCATACGCTTTATAAAGCTTTCCCAATATTGATCCCTTAATATCTCTCTGTATAAAAATGTTTTCCCTGATCCTTTGGCTCCCATGATTACTGTATTTGGAACACTGTTTTTATATTTCTTTATTAGATTCTGAATGGAATCTGTCATTAATACTTCAAATGTACCATTTCCTTCCGCAGTAATCTGGTTTGCAGCGAAATCATGAATACATTTAATGATCTTATCACGCGATAATTTGTAATGTTGCATTTGTACTCTGCTTGGTGCCATATAACTATTTTTTACAATCTCACAAATATTTTTATAAAAATATCTTCCATTTAAATTCTTCATTATTTTAGGAAGAGACTCCAAATGAACAAGTTCACTCGCAAAAGGAAGTACTGTCACAATATCATCCGTGATAGAAACCCTATTATCTGTCATATATTGATCATATACAGCGACTAATTCACTAATAATATCACTAGTAGTCACACCTTCCTGCACCATTGTTAATAAGATTTCGGGTATTTTAGAATTTTCATTCAATGATAATCCTTTGCTTAACTGGTTTAATAAAATCTCTGTTCCCTTTACTGACTGATAAGATGTTGATGTTACAAGATATTTCTTTACTCTTGGATCAAATAACAACGGCGCTGAAAATTCGCTTAATCCTGCGCGCAAATCAACTAAAACCAGTTCTGCATTTACTTTCTCACCCAATTTTGACAAAACCTCTGACAGAACATATTTCTTACTATAGCTAATGGCAAGACTCTCAGGACTTGAATACATATCCAGCAACTGCTCTATATATCTATACGTTGGCAAAACAATATGTTCCACAATGGTTTTTTCAGTTTCTATCTTAATTGATAATTCCGACATTTTATCCGAGATCAATTCAATAATTTCATCCACGTTCTCCTTTTCCTGTGTTATCTCTAAAAGATCTAAAAAACTAAATGCCGCTTCCTCCTGGCCTTTGGTCAACCATGTAATTCCTGGAGCCTCTATATCCGCATCTACAACGAGAAGCTTTTTGGGATTTTTCATATCCTTTAATGAGGACCATGCCTTAACAAACGCTAATAAGGACAATGTGCGTCCTACTCCTCCCTTATATGAATGGAAAGCAATCACAGGTACTCCGGGAAGTTCTTTTTCGATCAGCGCATCATAGTATGCAGATTTTTGATATAAGACACTCTTAAAAAGCGGTACTACCACACTCTTTTTTTCTCCACCTTCTTCAATCTCAAAAGTAACATTTAAGTATTCATCTGATAAATCCAACAAAATTCTATGTTTTTCATTTTCATATTTTTTATCAAAAATCTCATCAAATAAAGTGTCAGCATCTTTTTCCGTGCCCTCTTCATTTAAGTGAACAATCACCTCATCGGTATATGTTTCTATATCAACAATTACAGTTCCCCATTTATCCTTGTTTAACAATAGTTTTCTTTCTACATCTTTCCATGTATATAACAACATTGAAATCACATCCCTTCCTCGATCCAACACGCAACATTATTTAAGGTTTCTTCCATTTTTTCCTCTTTATCCTGCTGTTTTTCCTGTGTCCTGATACAATATCGGTAAAGCTGATGATAAGTTTCTGCAACGACCACATTCTTATGTACAGTGGCTAATTGCGGAAACCTGAAATTCCCCTGTTGTCCTAACTCTTTCAATATTTTCTCCAGATTATGTGATGTCAAAATATCCTTTTTTCTGCTGTCATTACTATCTAAAATATTCTTTGGATTTTCTTCGTTCCATTTATCTAATAACATGTATTTCAATCCGCACTCTACACTATATATATATCAACAGCAGTCTTCTACTATTTACGTTGGAATTCCCTTCTCTCAATCTTTTATATAATTGATAGTGTTTTTTATACCCTCTTCTGTAATCCTTTTTATCTGCAACAAGCATACTTTAGTCCTTTCCCATTTTACTCCCTATTTTTAATTAATTATAGCTTTTTAAAGAAAAGCCGTCAATAAAGAGATTGAATTAAGAAAATGTACATCTACTATTTGCGTTCTTAGTATGTATCACTTTTGATACTTATTTTATAATCCCTTCACATATCTAAAGGCAACGTGCATTTACATTCTCGATTCCTTACCCATAACTTTACAGTAAATCACCGCCACCACCGTACTAAAAAACGTCGCCACAATCGCGGGCGCAATCACTGCCGCCGGATTCGCGCTCCCATACTGGCTGCGATACGCAATAATATTTACCGGTATCAACTGTAGCGAAGAAATATTCATCACAAGAAACGTACACATCTCATCACTCGCCGTCCGCGCCCCGCAATCCATGAAACCATTCACAGCCGCTATCCCCACCTTTGTATCCACATACTCCCCATTCCCACGCTCCCGTTCCAGCTCCTCCAAATCACTCATTGCCCGAAGCCCCCCTTGAGTCAAGGTAGTGACACGTACTTTTTGAAAAAAATAATGAAATAGGGCATTTTTTGCTTTTTTTAGGCACTTTTTCATTTATTTTAGGCATTTTTGACTTCTGCTTAGGATATCATATGAATTATTCCCCTTCCCGGTTTAGCTTGTCCTCTTTTTCCTTTTTAATCTGTTCTGTCCGTTTCACATCTACAAAATGCGTCGCATATGCTCTCTCAATATCCTCTTTTCCACTTTTGCTAAATCGGAGTGGGATTACAGGCTTTCGTCCTTTTCCGCTTTTCGGTACGTTCGCTGAACGCACTTTTGTCCCCCACTGTTTATAATAGCAAAAAGACGGTTTTAAATTGAACTTCTCTGCATACTTTCGGATCTGATTCATAATAAAGGAAAGTTTTCTAAGATTGCAGGTACAGACTTGTTCTAAATATCCAACTTTTCCACAGTGCCATTCTTCATACTTTTGCTTTGAAAGCACTCCCACATCCATAAGTACATCAATGGGAGCTGCATATCCTCTCTGTTGGCATTGATGATAAACTGCTGAATGTACTTTCCCAATTAATTCACTATCTGTCACTGTATTTTCCTCCAAAACCAATTTCCCGACTGCTAATATGAACAATCGGGAACATAACTCTTTCTTTGCTTCACTTTTCATACCACAAATGCTCTGAAATTATGGTAAGTTCATTCCCACTCGGGCGGGTATAATATCTGTTGATATTATACCACAGCTCCATGTTTTCTATCGGAAACATAGCTTTCATCTTGAAATTTAAAGACGATTTCAATGCGCTTACTACTATATACATATATCGCATCTATGAGCTGTCTGACAAGTTCTTTTGTAAGTTCTGTAAGATTCTCTTTTCCTTCCAACAGATTTAAGGAACAAGGTTTTTCGTCCGGTGATGTCGTTTCTTCGGATTGATAGGCTTGCAGTTCTGTTTTATAGGCTTCTATCAGCTTATTGTTATTTTCTTTCGCCTGCATGAACTGGTCAACATTGATTTCGCCTTTTGCATAACGCTCATACAATAAGTAATTCTTATCTGTAAGTTCCTGTATCTTTTCCTGAAGCTGCTTTTTACCCTCCTGATTTTCTTTCATATGGTCACGAAGCTGCAATCTGTATAATTCCTGTAGCCGATCCGCTTCGCCTGCCATGATTGCCTGATGTTTAATTGCAGATAATACAATTCCCAAAAGCTCTGTTTCCTTTATGTTTTCCGGACAGCACTCCTTTGATTTGGCTTCATAATAGTATCTGCAATAGTAAGAAACATTGAATCTGCTTCTTCGCTGCATATTATGTTTGCAGCCACCACATTTCACGAAGCCTTTAATGGGAGAATCCATGCTTCCCCTTCTCCTTTTTTCTCCCTCGCAATATATCGTTTTGTCTAACAGTCCCTTATCTTCTTTTTCTGTCAGTATTGCAATGTTCTGTTTCTTAAAATCTTTATTGTTTACAAGTTCAAGCAGTTCTTTTGATATAATCGGTTCATGTGTGCCTTCGCATACTTTCCATTCCTCTTTTGGCAGACACTTCGTTCTTCTTGAAGCGACCTCGGCAGTTTCTTTTTTGTGAAAAACAGTGTTCCCGACATACAGTTCATTTTTCAGAATTCTTCCTACTATAGAACCATTCCATAACTTTTTTTCTTCATGGTATTTCCAATGGTAACTGCAACCGTTTTTCATTGCGTAAACCTGCGGTGTCGGAATACCCTGACGGTTTAAGTATCGTGCCACTTCTGTTTTTACCCCATATTCTGCATACTTTTCAAAAATCATGCGTACAATGGCTGCTGCTTCCTCATCTACTATAATGCGGTTATGGTCAGAGGGAGATTTTTTATAACCAAATGCTGCAAAGGTAGCAAGATAATTTCCTCTCATCCGTCTGCCCATTAGATCATTTTTGATTTTAACGGAATTTTCTTCACTGAAATAATCATACATCAGGTTCTCAAATGCCACGTCCATATCCGGTGTTATCCCGACATAATCTTTGCTGTCAAAACTGTTGTTGACAGCAATAAAACGAATATCCAATAGTGGGAATATTTTTTCAATGTAATTTCCGACTTCAATGTGGTTTCGTCCAAAGCGCGAAAAATCTTTTACTACGATACCATGCACTTTACCTGATTTCACATCTTCTAAAAGTTTTTGAACCCCCGGTCTTTCAAAATTCTTCCCGCTAAATCCATCATCTATATATTCCTTTATCTCATAACTGTCAAATTCCGGTCTTTGCTCCACGAACCTGCGGAGAATATACCTTTGATTTGTGATACTGTTGCTTTCATCAATCATATCGCCATCTTCTTTTGACAATCTCAGATACAATGCCATAATCATTCCGTTGCACCTCCCTTCCGACAGTTTAAAATATATTTTTCACAATCATTAAAACAATCCTGATATTTTAGCTTTACTTCAACCCTGTTATCAGCAAAAATCTCTATTCTCTCAATACAGATTTCAACCATTGTTTCAGTCAGTTTTTTTGCATTTTGGAAGCAGAGCCAGTCTGACACTAATTTTTGTAATGCGGTCTGACATTTTTTTATCCCTTTTTCTTCTTTAACACACTTTTTCTCCTGTTCTTTGTATAATTCTATTTTTTCATGGTATACATCTTTATATTGCAGAAATACTGCCTGTGAAACACAGCCTTCTGCGTAGTCCGAATATGTCCGCATATACTCCTGTTCCAGACAGTTTTTTAAATTGATTACTTTTTGCTTTTTCGATTCTGTCTGCTTTAATTTTTCTTCAAAGGAATACTGAACATTCTTTTGAACAAGTTTCTTTATTCCTTTTATGAAACTTAAATGTTTTTGTATCGTGGCATAAAGAATGTCACACAATACATTTTCGGCAATGTTCCTTGTATCGCATAAGTCATTGTAATTTCTATGTGTGCTGCATTGAAAAGTTTTGTACTGCTCTTTCTTCCCATTTATAATACGATATTTATTTACCCTCACCATATTTGCCTTGCAGGAAGCGCAAAACAATTTTCCCTGAAAAAGATGAGCGCCAGCGCGCTCATCTTGCAAAAAGCTCCGCTTTTTGTTTAAATGATTTACACTGCTGCATTTTCCTAGAGCATCGGCAAACTGCCATTCACAGGCAGATTTCTTTTTTTTGTCTTTTGAATGACTTAATATTCTTTGTACATCTTCAAACATCTGCCTGTCAATAATCGGTTCATGATTATTTTCTATAACAATCTGTTCCTGTTCCGGCACTGGACTTGCTTTCTTTCCAGAAAAAAAACTCTGCTCCGACTTATGCCTTATTATGTTTCCTATATATACAGGATTTTCCAACATTCTTTTGATTGTAGAATAGTGCCACAATTTCAGTTCATCAGCCTCTTTCCGGTATACGCTGCCTGACTGAACATACTGCCCCGGTGTCTGAATATGATTTTGATAAAGCCATCTGCTTATTGTATAGTTGGAAATCCCCTCACTGCACTGTCTGAATATTTCCTGTACAATGGGAGCTGTCTGCTTACAAATGACATAATTTGTGCCGCTTTCATTCATCTGATAGCCGTATGGAATTGTAGCACTGCGATAAAATATGCCCTTTTCCTGCTTCATTCGGAATGTACTCCCTACTTTCTTTGAAATATCCTTTGCATACATCTCATGCATAAGATTTTTGAGAGAAATAAGCAGCAGCTCCCTGTCGCAATTCTCATCGGCGCTGTCATATCTGTCAACAATGGATATGAAACGCACTCTCAAAAAAGGAAATACTTTCTCAATATAATTTCCTGCTTCTATGTACTCCCTTCCAAAACGGGATAAATCCTTGACAATCACACAGTTAATCAATCCTGCCTTTAAATCTGCCATCATTCTGCTAAATGCCGGACGTGAAAAATCCGTTCCCGTTTTTCCATCATCGACATACTCCCTCACGATATTCAAATCAGGGTGTCTGCTTACAAACTCATGCGCCAGCCTTCTTTGATTTTCCAAAGAGTCACTTCCTGTATAATCACTGTCCACTGAAAGCCTTAGATAATTACCAACATCATACTTTTTCAGTATTTTTTTTGCTGGTACAGCTTTTTTTAAATACCTGTCTGCCGTCCTAGCCATTGCTTTCCACCTCCGCTGAAGATAGGGAGCTAAAGTTCCCCGGCATTGATTCTACAATCCTGCACAGAGTTTCGTACTCGTCCTGATACTTAAAGGTAATTTCAATCCTGTTTTCTTCATAAACAGTAATTTTTTCTACCAATGTCAGCAATGTACTTCTGTCTAATGATGTGATATTTCCTGTCTTGGTAAAAGTTTTTATCCATTCGTTTGCAAACAATCCCTCTTTAAAAATTATTTCTATTTCCTCTTTTAACTTCTTGATAGTTTGCTCTATCTCTGTACATTTGCGGACAAAATTGTCTTTGAACTGTTCATACTCTTTTGCCGAAATCACTCCCTCTGCCAGATCCCTGTGTAAAGCCATCTCCACCCGTTTGCATTGATTTAACTCCTCATACTTTTCGAGTATTTCCTTATCGTTTGCCACCACGTCATTATAATTGATTTCTTTATCCTTAAGCGTGTTTAACAGTTCTTCCAGTTTGGAAGCATGGGCAATATGCCTTTTGATTGTATCAAGCAGAATTTCTTCAATCACCGACTGCTCTATACTGTGGCGGCTGCACCCCTTCCCTTTATTATAGGTAGTACATATGTAGTATATGGTCTGCGTGTTCTTATATTTATTGCAGCGCCTTACCATACTTCGCCCGCATTCGCCGCAGAACATTAATCCGGAAAGCATAAACAAAGTATCTTTATCTGGAGAAATGCGGGTGTCAAGACTCAGAAGTTTTGCAACATTTTCAAAATCTATTCTGCTGATAATTGCCTCATGTGTATTTTCCCTTACCGACCATTCCGTTTCAGGCTTATTCACAACTTTGTCAAGTTTATAATTGACTTTTTCACGCTTCCCCTGCTCCAGTATGCCAATATAGATTTTGTTTTTCAGTATCCGGTTAATCATCACTGCCGACCATTTTGATTTCACACTTTTCTGAAAACCGCTTTTATAGTTTCCACCGGTCTGTCTTTTATACTCAGAAGGAGATGCTACACCAAGTCCATTGAGTTTCTCGGCTATTGATGTAGAATTTAATCCTTTCAGTTTCCACTCAAAAATTTTGCGTACAATATCAGCGGCATATTCATCTGGTACAATCTTATTTCTGTCTGTTTCCAGTTTCTTATATCCATATGCAACATAAGAACCAATATACAGACCGTTCTCCCGCATAACTTCCTGATGACTTCTTACTTTTCCGGATATATCTCTGCTATAATTGTCATTAACAAAGTTTTTAACTGGAATTAACAGATTTACATCGCTCTGTGTCGCTGTCAGGCTGTCGAAATGATCCAGCACTGACACAAACCGGACATTGTAAGATGGAAAAATCTTTCTCACATAACGTCCGGAGTCAATATAATCACGCCCTAATCTTGATAAATCCTTTACAATGACCATGTTTACCTTGCCACTATAAATATCTTCACACATACGCCTAAAACCAGGACGTTCAAAATTAAGCCCTGTATATCCGTCATCTATATAAATATCATAAAGGGTAACTTTCGGCATCGACTCTAACGCTTTTAATATCAATGCCTTTTGATTGGCAATGCTGTTGCTTTCTTTTTTGTCCTTTACTGTCCGCAAATCTTCATCTTCTTTTGACAGACGCAGGTACACAGCAGCCATATAAGATATGAATGAATTATTCATATTACTTCCTCCTAATTTTACAGTGCTGACATAACCATAAAATCAGGGTTCCACATATGAATTTAGTCCTGAATATAGTCTAGCACAAAGTTTTGCATTTGTCCAATAAAAGTGTGAGAAGAAATTTATGTGAAAATTTATACATTTGCTGTTTTTAATATCAGTTCCTGTAATCGGTCAGTGAGTGTAACTGTAGTATCTTCAAATCCTATCTTAACGATGTATTCTCCATATTTGTAACAATACGGATTTTTAATCTGCTCAAGATAATCCCTTATCTGTCCTTCTCTGCTTTTCTCTTTATTTATCTTTACTTCCCCAATATCTGCAAGTTCTTCACGCTTAACCGTTCTTATATCTACATTCTTCATTTCTTCTATACTCAATGCGCATACACCTCTTTCGACTTTTCACAATTCATTATATTTACATCTGCCTGTCCTATATGTATCCATGTCCCACATCACTCAAATAAATTTTTTACTTGGTATGTCTACCAATAAAAATCTATTTGTTATACTCACGACAGATGAAATCTGCCGTGAGTATCGCGCCAGCCGCAGCCGCGAAGCGGCATATTTCCTTATGCGGCTGTGTGCATAACTTTATACTGAGCGGTCAGTCTTTTCGACCGCCAGTATAAACAGACTTTTATTGATAGGCATACTAAAAATACCCTCACAGGTGGCAGGCGGGAATCCTGCCCACATTGGACTTGCACCATCATCTCTCTATGTGACTGACTATCGTCAGAAGTATCATTATCACGAAACTGCTTCATCGCCAATAGAACTCCCCTTTCCTGTATAAGAAGTTTCCTATACAGGAAATTTTCTACTCCAACGCAGATATTTTTCCGCTCGTACCTTTGCTTCAACATCATAAAATGCTTCTTCGCTTTCAATCCCATACCGGAACAGGCAGTCATAGCGTATCTGCTGTGTAGCTACACAGTTTCTCACGTCCTGTGAGGTTATTGTATATTCAATTGTCAAGGTTCCAAATATATTTCAACATACAAATCATTAATGACTTGTAATGCGAAACTATCAAATATTTTTTATAGGTCTATATCAATTTTAAATTTTGTAACAACCGCGGTTATCAACTTTAGCTCTAATCTGCGGTAAATACTTTCATCTACATAAGAATATGTATTGCCATACTCGTCCTCCAGTTTCCTAGTAGATAGCGTTATCATATAGCCCTTAAAATGCTCTATAACCTTTTCCATTGCTAAAGGTTCACCTTTTGTTGCTTCCAAAATGATCTTAAAGGATAACAGTTTACTCTTTCTTTTCTTGTTTGTATTTTGCACTGCATTTTTCCTCCATAATTTTTTTCAATTCTTTTAAAGAATTTGCCTTATGATAATGAATCGTACTTTGTCCTAAATTTAATTGTTTTGCAATATCAGCTTCCGACATATCCAAAAAAAATGACAAAAGAATAATATCCTGTTTTTTTTCGGCAACTTACTGAGTGCTTCACCAATTAAAGCGTTTTTAACCCTGATTTTATATCCGTTTGTCTCAAACAGATATAAGTCTGAATCATATTCCTCCATTCTGCCAATACCGTTTAGCTGTTCTGCGTTCAATTCACTAAATAATGACATCTTCTTACTCAAACGCTCCAATTCTCTGTAACAGTCCCTTGCCTCATTCTGTAAAACGCGAATGCAAAAAACTTCAAACTGATTTTTTATGGTTTCTAATAAATACGTAGAAATTTCCATAGAGTTCACCTCCTTTCCGCTGTTGGAAAGTCGATGATTCTTCTTACATACCCTTCACGAACCTAACGAAGTAAATAATTTATATTTCACAAAATAAAAATCATTTTTAAGCAAAATAAAAGACGCTTCTCCGAAATTCGGACAAACGCCTTATAATTAAATTATTATACATTGCTTCTATTCAATTCCGAATAGCATCCATCTTTCTTGACAGCTTAATATTACTACACCGTAAATTATAATCAGAATCATTTTCAAAATAGAACTACTGTCAAAATTCCTTCCTTGGATTTATTCCTAATATCACAAAAAATCGATTCCGTCTATTTCACGAAACCGATTTTGATGTTCTTATATTTTCCCAACGCCATCGTTATAACAATGATGAAAAAAGTCACTGCTATTAGGAAAACAAAGCATTCATTTTTTAAAACAGCGCATATTATCGCTATTACAAAATCAATCACTAAAAACAATTTTAGCTTCATCTTGAAAAAACTGTTTTCTTCACTGTCCACTTCCCTGTTGATGTTCTCAACAGGATATAAAGCATATACGGCAATTTCTAAAACTACCAAGCCTATGAGCGAAAGCAGCATCGGAATACGGATATGCCTAACGATTAATAGTATACCGGAAAATGTCAGGAATGATAAGGCAAAACAGGAATAGAATCTGTCCAAATGCAATCCACCTGCATAAGAGCGCAACGGCGCAAATATTAAGAAAAACAGTATTCCTTCCTTAACCATATGTAAATATATTGACACAAACAGACTAGACAACACAAACAGTCCTGCCTCAATGGTCATCATAAATCCATATTCATACAGTTCCCTGTCCTCTTCTTTTACCATGCCTTTTTGAATGACATAATCCGTTAAGCCTTCTGCAATTCGTTTCATGTTATATATAACGTGATTGATTATTGCTCACAAACACAGGCGGTCTATGACCATTT
>ERZ779622.631-NODE-631-length-18871-cov-10.348055_pt1 | contig 18871 bp, 19 predicted proteins | sample MGYA00514188_ERZ779622 | MGnify/ENA primary metagenome ERZ779622 (study PRJEB29562, sample SAMEA4376702) | mouse gut metagenome | isolation source: Cecum | study: EMG produced TPA metagenomics assembly of the A DSS colitis mouse model was used to assess the... | reverse complement strand
TTATTAATTGTTTAGACTAATGCCCAACATAATTCTATGTCAGACATAAATGATCTTATGTTGACGTCAACATAAAATCATCATCTCTGCGAATTTGTCCAAGGCCTTATCTTCACTGCTACGGCCATCTGAATTATAAATCTTTTTACCTGTCATAGTCATTAGTGTTGGTAAGAGTTAGAGCTTTTCTCCCAAAGAGAGCATTCGCTTATGCGGCATGTAAGGTCAAGTCTGTTATTGTACACACCTAATTCCAAATCCCCCTTGGCATTGATTCCGGCTTTTGGTTGCATCCATGCTTCTTTTCTTTTGTCGAATTGCATAAAGCGTACCCAGGTATAGGTGTAATTATCTCCATCCTTTTCGCTACTATAAGCTGAAAACACCGTAAAGGACTTACCATTTTTAGTTGTCTTGTCCTCAATTTGTTTGCCTAAAGTACCTCTGAACTCCATTGTACCGTTAATGCCGTCGTTATTGCCTGCATTGAATGTGTTAATACCAGTTGCAGACAGGTTAAGGTATAATGCTTCTCCCTTTTTGTGGAACATTAGAATACCGGCTACTTCAATGCGAGTCCCAACTTGAATTGGTGGTAACTCAGATAGGTTGTTACAGGTCTTGGCCACACTGATTTCAACTGTCTTGTTAATTCCTGATTTTGCCGGAATAACGATATTGATACCGAATGATGCGAACTGCGTACCTTCTTTGTTAGCACGCATTTGTGCCTGGCGGGAAACGGTGCCACACACGGTTACATTACATTTAATCATAATAAAACGAATTGATTGTTATACTTAAAAAGCAAATTATTTCAACTGTACAGACTCCTGTCTGCCTTGTTGGATCTCCAGATTGTTCTGATAGTTTTGTGACATCTGCAGCGTGACCACGGCAGAGTTAATAACAGAGGCGATGCTACGTCGTTTCTCATCATCGTTCATCATGGTACTGCCAAGCGTCTGTTGGATCTTGTTTATTTCTGCATTACTCAGTTCTCTGTTGAGTTGTACAACTCCATTGTCTGCATACAGATTGGGTTTACCATCCTGCAGGCTTATGGTGCAGGTCTTATAGGATGGGAGGATAGGAGTAAGGTCTATGCTTTTACTGACAGCTGCAGCAGTAGCCTTCTGCATCTTTTCCTCCTCACTTGAATTATCTATCTGGAGGGCAAGAGCCATGAGTGAAGTGAACATAGTCATGGCCATCTCTATTACAGGATCAGCTATAGGCATATTCACCCCACTGTCTTCAGAGGACAGAATTTTCTTCATCCACTCATCCGGACTCATGGCTGTATCTGGCTGCACATTGGCATCGGATTGACTTGCACTCTTGTATTGCGCAGTCAGATCTTTTCCGTTACTGAGAACCTGTAATGAGATGTTCCCTTTTTGTGAAATCTCAGCAAGATATGCAGCCGGGTCAATATCTCTTTTTGTTCCATCTGTGGATATGGATATAACTCCAAAATGAAGATGTTCACCAGTAGTCCGATACCCAGTGTTTCCTGAAATGCCAAGCTTCTGTCCGGCAGCAACTTCATCACCGATCTTGACGGATATACTGTCCAGGTGCATGTAGGTACATTGATATTTGCTGCCATCGTTCCTATTGTACTCAACTGTAACAGACCGTCCTCCGTTTGTATTGGCATTGCTGTTCACGTTGACAACTTTTCCTTTATCTTCTGTTGCAAGGACTGCCTCATGATTTGTCTGGATGTCAATCCCTTTATGCAACTGGGACTTACTTGCGTCCAAAGGATCCTTTCTTGTACCAAAGGGAGAAGTAACCAGCATAAACTCCTCTCTCTTTAAAGGGAAGGAATATTTCTTTTCTTCAGTATCCTGCACGGAAACATCATCGGATGTGGCTTGACAGGGATTGTCAGCAGTTCCAAAGGATTTACCCAGTGCCTTCATTTCCTGCATTACCATCTGGTCATATTTTTGCAATCCGTTCTTCTCGATAATATTCTGAAGGGTTGCTGCATATTGTTTGCTTGACGCATATCCTGCATCCTGTAATCCGTTTGTCCATCCTTTATAGTCATCAGGTGAGAGTTGGAATAGTCCGGCATATCTTCCGTTCCTTTTCAGAAACTGAGAATGATGCTCATAGGAATCTCCCACATTTGCATACTGGCAAAACTTTTCATTTGGACGGTCATCGGTATATACAAGATATTTGCCTCCGTTCTCAATCCAGCTGGATGTGGCCTTGATACCAAAATGGTTGTTTCCCTTACGGGACAGTTCACTCTGGCCACTGGCACTTTCACAGATACCTTGTGCAAGCGTGACAGATGCAGGTATGCCATATCTGCGCATCTGCTCCATGGCATACTCTGCATATTGTTGGATATATTCTTGATTCTTTGACATTGCAGTTACATGTTATCTGTGCATTCTTGAAGCCTTGCTCTCTTCCTGATTGGCGGGTTCACTTTTCTGTCTTTCACTAATGTCTTTCCCTTGCCGGGTAGTTTCCAACTGATCACAAATGGCAATTCTCTCACCGGCACGGATCATCTTTGGAAGATAAACATCGAGTGCATGGTATGGAAAACCGGCCATAAGGAGAGGCTTCCCTTCAGCATCTTTGGTGTGATTGCTCTTACTGAGAGTGATGCCGAGTATTTTGGCGGTCTTTTCCGCATCCTGGCAGTAAGTCTCATAAAAGTCTCCACATCTGAAGAGCATAATTGCATCTGGATGTTTTGACTTTAACTCATAGTATTGTTTCAGCATCGGAGAGAGTTCTGCGGTTGCCTTTGATTCAGTCTTGGAACTTTCATCCTTGCCCTTATTCCCTTTGGATTCGAATGAGCCAAGTGATTCGTTCTGTCTGGTGTTCTCTTCCGTCTGCTCCTCATGTACTTCCGTTTGCTGACTGGGGCTCTTTGACTGGGCCTCCTGTTCTGATTTGTCAGTACCTACCGCAACAGCATCTGTACGATCCTTACGGAGCACATCTGCAAAAAGGCTTACCGCAAGATGTTTTTTATAATCTTGCATGTCTTCTGCCAGCCACATACGTTGCCATTGCTGTGGACTCACTTCACGGGCTGTCAATTTCTCACCGTTGATTGTAGGCATACACAATATCACACTGGGTTGGTTCTCCGAGCCCTTGGTCTTAAAGATGTTCACACGGTCTATCCTTGCGAGTTCTTCTGCTGTCGCATCGCTTTTGAAAAGGTCAACCTTAATATCCGGATTGTTCTGGGCAGCCATATAGTATTTCTGGGCCATATCCTGACGTACTTTTTCTGAAGCTTCTTCGTCACCTTGTTTTATTGTGGTGAAGAAAAGGTTCAGATCTGCCTTCTCGGGGTAAACGCTGAAGCTCTTTTCATTTTCGGGCTTCAGATAAAGTGCTCATTTCCCTTCGTCATTACGCAACATGAGTATCTTTTCAAAGTCTATGGCACCGGAGCGTTTGACGGCATCAGATACATCGAGCAGTGTAAGTGTTTCCATGTTCCACTTGTTCATGCGGTTTACGGATATCTCCTTGCCGTCAAAAAAACTGTCATCGGGACGATACCCCATAGAACCGTCTATGTTGTAGAAAGTGACCGTTTCATAGCCCTCTTTTTGAAGCGCATGTTCGATGCGTCCTTTGTTCATTCCTGGAATCTCATTCTCGACTCCTAATGAAGCACCAGAAGGGAGAACCACATCAGCCATCTTCTGTTCAGGTTCTTTTACAACCACGAACTCTTTTGTATCTATGTTGGGCAATGTCTTGATTTCATCAGCTACATAATAGTGTTTGGGAAGAATGTGCTTAATATCCGCTATCTGATTCTGTAGGACTCTGTTGTTGAGCTCTACCTCCTCACCACGTTCAGCCTTGTGAACCATATCTATAGCATTGTTTACATCCCTTTCCAGTATATCCGGCAGATGCGGGTCTTCTTTAAGTTCCCTGAGCCAGTAATCGGTCATCTTCAGGCTGTCAGGAGAGAGTTTGGCAGAGATACCCAACTCCTGCAGCTTAACTGCTGAAGCAACTTCAATTACCAGTCTTTCCTGTTTCATGGCATCCTCTGAAACCTTTCCGTTCTTGACAACCATGCCTTCACGTGCCAGTCTCTGTTGATGTCCTGTTGCAGACATAAGCATGGATACAGCATCACGGGCATAGTCATCATAATGTTCATAGGATGAAGCAGGTGGCAGGAAGACAATATCTTTCTTACTGTCGTAATGCGCTACACCTGTAGTATCAGTGCGTATATCAACCAGATTCTTTCGTGACTGCTCCAGAAGATTTTCGACACCCTGACGGATTTCATTCGAAGCTGACTCTATATCTGTACGGTCTTTCAGAGGACCGGTCTCTTTTACTACTGTATCAAATGTAGTTTTATCAACCATAGGGAGTGTGGTCTGCTCAATATTGAAAAGTGTGCGTACTTCACGGTTTCTGATTCCTTTGTAATCCTCCTGCTTATCAGACGACAGTGCTTGATAGTCTGAGCGGCTGATTTTCTCGTCAGGATTGTGCTTGTTTACATACTCATTCCAATTATACCAAAGGAAAGGCACTCCCTTTTCTTTGGTCTGGACGGACTCACCGCGTTTTTTTGCTTCTGAAAAAAGTGTATATTGGTTGGTCTTGTAACCGTTCTGGTCACTGTGCATACCCAATATGATGGCATTGAAGGCAGAAATCTGCAAAGGCTTCAGATATAGCCTCGGAGCTTTACGACCATCATTTTCAAGCCATATTCCACCATTTTCTTTGGCTTTATTGAAAGCATTCTCAAACAGTTCAACTTGACGTGCTACTGCCATTTTCTCTTGTTGGTTTTTCTCTTCCATAAGTCTGATTATTATATTGTTATCCTTTTATCTTTGAGCAAGCGGTCGTGCAACTGTTTGCCGTTCACCTGCTTCATAGTTTTCAGAAGCGATTTGACGCATCTGGTCATTCTTGGCCAGTATTGCATTTGCAAGTGTGTTCAGTGGTAAAGCTCCCTGCTGGTAGGCATTCACAACTTTGTCCGGCAAAGTGATGGTGCAAGGAACCTTGTCTATTATAGCAATCAGACAGTTAGACTTAATCTGAGGATTGACAATTCGGGGATCGAGCGGTTCATCAGGATAAATCCGATAATTCACAGGACCGGTTCCTGTTTCAGGGTGCTGCTGTGCTTTGAAATCATCCAAAGTCTCATGTCCTGCCTTGTTCAGCAGATTGAGTCCTCCCATACCGATAAGTATCATTTTCAGGATTGGATTCTTGACGAACATACCTGTAACGATACTGGCAATGGGCATCATATTGTCCTTCAGATTGATTGACTTCGTTTTTCCCGTGAAGAGTCCTACAAGCATGTCAGGCAGCATGGCCAGTACATATCCGATATTGTGTCCAATGTCGCTGATTCCATTAAGCCCGAAAGAGGTTAGCAACCCTTGCCATCCGTCCATATTGGTCTGTTCCGGTTTTGGGGAGGTCTGTTCTTCTGTTGGTTGTTCCTCTTCGACTGGTTCTTCCTGTTCCGGTGTAGTCTCTACAGAAGAAGCACTTGTCTGTGGCTTTTCTTCTTCCTGTTTCTTCATTTTCTCCTGGTCTTGTCTGTACTGTTCCTCGCATCCCGGTCGCACTATTGAAGGTATGTCTGAACGGTCTTCCTGTTTATCAGAGAATTTAGATAACAGGAAGTCACCGCCGACCCATGTGGCCGCTGTTTTCCAACCGCCACCGGCTCCACCCATACATGCTAGATCGGTTACGGATCCGAGAATTATACCTGTGTTCTTTTCCCATTCAGATGGGTTGTATCTCTTTTCGGCTTCAGCATCCATATGATGTTCTAATGGTGATTTTGCAACTTCCTGAGGGAGATAGAAGATGGTGTTAGTTGCTGCCTTTTTTAAGATGTATTCAATGGATGAGCGTGGAATCTTATCCTGAATCATCTTGTCTATCATCTTTTTCTCCATAGCAGAATCAACGATGATGTGCTGGAGTTGAAGTTCTTTCTTGACCATTTCAATATAATCTTCAGCCGTTTTCGAGTTCCATTCACCAGTGTAACGTAAAGAATGCATCTGTGCCTGTCTGGCAGACATTCCACCATCAGGACCAATGGCACTGGCCATCAATCCTGCAAATGATGAGGTGTGCTCTTTAAGCTCATCTGCCATCTTATCTTGCAGTTCATTCCGAACCTTGTTCATGATTGGAATAACCTTTGTCCTGAATATTCTATCTTGTTCTGACTCTGCCATGAGTTGCTGTTTTATATGATTGATAATTTATATGCCCTTTATAGATTTATCTGGTTGAGTAATTGCTCGCGTGTCTGTTCTATGGCATTGTGATATACTTCCATCTGTTTCGGGAAATATTCTTCCAGCCATTCATCCTTTTCAATGTTTTCATTGATAAACTTGATTGCCAGCTCACGTTCAATCTCTATTGCAGCTTCTCCTTTCTCACTACCATTGAACCATGCTTTTGTCCACCATCTGATACCGGACTTATCCGGAAACACGCTCACCATACGGGGAATATCAAAGCTTTGAACATCAATATCGAGTTCTGCCAACGGATCAATAAGGCCACTGTTTGCTATGGCCTGTTCTTGTGCTTTTTTTTTTCGTGATCACTTAAACTGGAAAGAAATATCTGATGACGCAGTGCAAGATAGTTCAGGAAATCACCGATAAGCAGATTCTGTACCCGTGCTGCAATCGGTATACTTCGTACGCCCATACCCAATGGATTAGCCATACTGGGGATGGTTTCATAGAAGTAATTTTTTGTAGCCGACAGTGAGAGAATATTTCTCAAAGTGAACTGTGTATGTTCCGGCAACGTGTAGGCTCCAAGACTGATGTCTTTCATGTAGTCCGGAAAAAAACGCATCATCAGATTCTCTATCTCCTTGCTGTCCTTGTCATACATGGTTCTGACATCCATATCCAGTGTCACAAATTGTGGTACTGCACCAGGTTGTCCATTTTGTTCCATGACTTTCAAATTACTGTATATCATGGTCAGAAACTCCAGAGGATTGAGTTCTTCTCCTTTATACTTGACCTCCATGTGAAGTATTTCCCCACTTACGGAAATAACCTGACCGGCCTTGACTTCACTTCCGTAGTTGGCCAAAACGTTCGAGAGGTGTGCGTATTTTACCTCGTAGTCTCCATAGCGTGTCACCTGATAGATACCATGTACGGCATCATTCCCAAGTCCTGTGATCTTCCCTGTTGCAACTGCTGAAAGAAGATAATGGTTGGCTTTGAAATCCACACCATGATGAAAAAAAGGTTCTCCTGTATGCGGATGTTTCTGTTTACCGTAGCCAAGACTCATCTGTACGTCACGGCCTTTTTCTTCGTAGGGCATACAGTATCCACTGTCCGAACGAAGAATCATTTCCTGTGTATATTGCATATTATATCTGTTTATAAAATTTACTATTATCTTCGTCTGCCGCCACCAGTGCCTTGTGCAATCTCCGACTGTTGAATTTCGTCTTGACTTTGTGCAGCAGGTCGTTTCTTCTCACTGGCAAGTGCCTCGTTCATATTTACATTGTTTCCTATCATCATCATGGCAAGCACAGCTCCAGCTATCTTGCCCATCCATCCGAATCTTCCAAAAACAAGTAGTGCAGCCACTACAAGTCCGATGAGACTCAGACCGGAGACATTCCCTTTGCCTATATTGCTGAAAAAGTTCCCCATCATGTTTCCACCGTTCCCGGAGCAAATACCTTGCAGGAATTTGCTCATGCCGTTCCATTTGCTGTCTGCACTGGTGATGGCATCATTGACATTTTCAGTGAGACCAGTTACAGAGTCTTTCACCTCTTTCATTCCTTCACCGATATTTGAGACTGTGTCTCCAATCTTTTGTGTCGTTTCTTCGCCAATGACAGCATCGCTGACAATACCCACTACGCTTTTGTCTGTAGTCAGTTTCTCCCAACCGATGTAGCCCAGGCTTCCACCTATGGCCGCAGACTTGGTGGCACTTCCTAATCCTTTTAGCGTTTGCTGAGGATGTACGACTGCACCCCCTGCCGATTTAGCTACAGCTTTTATAGCTCTTCCTCCTAAGCTGACTGCTGCTTTCAATAATGCTCCCCAACCCATGTTTAAAGTTTGATTGTTAAATTGTTATCCTGAATTATCTTTTTACCTGAATATTTACTTTGGCTTTACGTTTCTCTTCCATCTTTCCTTGCATTTCTGTACAATATTGGGCTTGTCAACCTCACTTCTGCCATTGTAGTCTATCTCCGCCCATATGTCAGAGAGTGAAGTATATTTAATAGCTCTCGTAAGCCTTTTGAGCTTTTGATTCATGAGTTTAAGTTTCGGGCGGATGGAAAAGAGAACTTCTAGTCGTTCCTTCTCTGTCATCTTGGTGTCGGAGAGGCACAGTTGCCGGATGTCATTGACTATATCAACACTATTCATGATAAGTTCTCTATAGATTTTATTCCTGTTTGAAGACAATGCTACTGCCAGGGCATTTCCTGTCTGGTGCTGGAGCTGGTCATTAAAAGTTCCCAGGTGTTTCACGAGTCGGTCTATTTCATGATAGAATCCATATATCTGTGCCGCATAACTGATTATGCTATGAAAGTTGTCCAAATAAGTGTTGAACTCCTTTTGCAGGTCAGTTACTCCTTGTACCTCTTCCTTTATCCACAGATGACCCGTAGATTCCAGAAGCATCATTTGTTCCTGCTGCTTCAGTTCTTTTTCTGCCTTATTTGTGTATGCCAGAATCATTCCAGCCAAAACAGGGTCGTTGCCCTGAGCCTGGAGAAAACTCCCACCCAGCCTTTCAAAAGGGAGGGTGAGAGAAATAAGCATGGCAAAAAACAGCAATAAGCGTTTCATTGTGTTATCCTGATAATCTTTTATGGTGTTACTATTCGTGCGCATCTATGCCATCTGTCTAAAGCTTGACCGGCAATCTCAGCGGTATTCCTGTCTATCATTCCTGCAGTGGCTCTGTTCCATACATCGGCCATTGTGTAATAGCGGATGCTGATGGAGAGCTGTGAAAGTCTTTTGTTGAATTGTGCCAGACGGTCATTCAACTCCCAAAGAATCTTACTGCGTTCCGCACCTGTAAGCATATTGCTTGCTCCACCTTTGGCTACTGCATCTTTCAGTATGCTGTATACAGTGATGAGTTCGGTCGCTGTTTCGATGTAAAGATTATTCATACTCATTGTAGCCACTATTCCATGCGGGTTTTGTGATATGGCTTTCTTCAAATCACAAAGATTAATGAATATCCTTACACCGTCATCATAGAGATGACTACAGGCTTTGAGGGTAGAAGCGTAGCCAGACACGGTTTTCAGGTAGCTGTTGTACTTTCTCTCCCATTGCCTTATCTGAGTAAACTCTGCTGCAATGGTATTTTGTAGTAGTGCCGTCTTCTGCTGATCTTCAATCTGATTCTTGATTTGACTGTTGATAAGCTCATTACCTTCGGCTAAGGCCACATATTCCATCGGATTGCTGGAAACCAATTGGGCACGACCTTCAAGACAGAATAGAAACAAGGTCAGAACAATGACCGAGATAATCATCCATCTGCTGTCGTAAGCAATACCTTTGGAAGTCTTGGCTTCTGACGATATATTATCTGTTCGTGATTTCATAGATACCTTTCCTTTGTTTGTTATACTCAACCCGTTTACGGATAATTCCTACAACATCAATCCGCTCGTTGATTCCAAATATGTCCAGTTTGGGATTGGAACGGTCTCCGCTGAAAATCGAGACAGTCTTCAATCCGAACAGCTGTTCCACTATACCACGGTTTTCACTGAAGTCAACCACCCTGTAGAGTTCAATGTAGTCGCTCTTCCTGATGAGTACACCATGTTGGATAATCAGTTGTTCGGACGTGATGATATAGCTCAGTTTGTGTATATATAGACAACCGTAGAGCATGATGCACGTCATGATTGAACCCAGTACCACAAAGGGCATCTTATAGGTGATGCTATCGTGACCTGCTGCCAAGAACAGGGCACAACTGATAAGAAATGCCATGCCTTGTGAGATAATGTATTGCCCCCAATGAGGATGCAATGTGATTATGCTGAACCGTCTGTTTGTGTCTGTCATACTGTTTATCGTTTTAGTCCGCTCTTCTTGGTTTCTTCATTTTCTTCTTCTATCTCTTCGGTGAGAGAAACACTATTTTCGTCAAAGGCTGTCTCAACGACATCGGTCATTGAGTATTGCTTCTTCTCCAACAGCTCATCATTAAAATCCTTATAACCTTCAGACGGCAGTTCACGTACTATTCCTATAGGATTCAGGTCTTGTCCGTCCTGTACATGGAGTTTTTGAAACAGGACCTGCTTAAACTCCTGATAGGCTTTGTTCATTCTTTCAGCCGCTTCCTGCTTGTCTTCCTTACACAAAAAGGGAGAATAATGGTATTCCCATGCCTCATTTCTTGCTGTGTCATAAGCGAGGTAAAGCTTCTGTAGTACTTCAGGCAGCTCCGCATATCTGTCATCGTCAATGTCAAGCAGCTCTTTGGTGGATGTGATACCTTCCTTGAAACTTTCAATGAAGCCTTTCATGTCCGATGAGACTGATTCAGGATGCAACGGATTCATCTTTTGTACGATGGATTCAAAGTTGAAGACGAACTGTTTTCCCGCCAGGTCGTTGTCAAAGCCAAGATGGAAAGTAGCACCGGGAGCAGCCTTGACCAATCCCTGTATCTGTCCGTAGCTGGGATTTCCTCCGGTAGAGACAAATACGGCAGACTTCAGATTCTGTCTTGCATTGTAATCAAGTCCGGAGTCTTTCTGCATTCTCAACTGGTAGAATGCCATGGCATCGTATGCACTCTCAAACACATATACATCTTTTGCATCTTTCAGTTCCGTGTCTTTGGGACTTGCCATCCATAGGCCTTCACTTGCATTTGTCCCGGCTGCCATGCCTTTTCGTGCAGAGCCGTCCTTACGTGGATAGCCTCTTTCTTCCAAACCGACACATTTCTCAGGATGCCCCGGTATATACATGGGAAAAGAGAGGTTCTTATAACTTGCCCCATTGTCTGCGGCCTTGGAAGCAAGAAAGAAGTTACGGTGAAAAGCACAACGTGTAGCAAAATCGATTCCTCTTGACTTGAAGAAAGCATAAAAAGGTTTCTGAGAGTCAGCTTCATCAGGATGAAATCGCTCAATCTTATAATCTTTGATATTGAAAGGCTTTGCATCACGGGTAGGAGCAAGCACATTCTGGTTACGTTGCTCCACAGGAATATTCAAAAGCCGCTGACAGACTTTGTGAACAAGAGCAGACTCTTTCATTCCTTGATTGTATTCAGGAAAGAGATTCGGGTGTTCCCAAATGAAGGATGTGACAGAATACAGCTTTATCGTTGGAGGTTGGAAACAACAGTTTTTATTGGGCATGACAATGAATTTGTCACCCCTGATTCTGCGTCCATCATTATCCAGACGCACATAGGCAGGATAGCGCAAGCCGTCCCGCTTGTGAAGCGTATAACCTGCATCCGTCAACACGTCTCTGATATTAAGACGGTTGCGATAGTCTTCAAATTTCTGCTCTTCGTTCATTGTGTTCTATGATGATTGTTAAGTTTTATCTCCCATGTCCTAAGCCGACTCCATGCTCAGCTGCATTAAGTCCGGCATCAAATGCTCTTGATGCAAGATCCTGTGGTGAATCCACACCTCCTTTGAAATAGACGTGCGGACCAGGTGCATGATGGTGCTCAACGAACACAGCCGGAGCATAACGGTCTCTTCCGAGTTCTCGCATAACGGTAAGGTCGGCAAGTAGAGCACCTCCAATCATGGCACCTATATTTTTCCCATGACCCGGCGCATTCTTCATGTCCACTTCATCAAAGATGTGAGAGAAGAGTTTCATACGATGATAGTCATCTACGGCCATGAACTTGTCATACTGTTTTTGGGTTATCTCGTGACTGATGCTCTCGCCATTGATGACAGCGGTCATACGGAACATGGCATTGCCTTTCTCGTCTTTCTGAATTTCACCTTGTTCGTTGCGTACAGGCTCAACTCTGATGTCGTCCACCTGTACCTCACGTCCGTTTCTTCCTTCCCGGAACCATCCTTTATCTTGGTTTATATCATAAAGGCTGTTACCATCCACATGAGCGACGCTTCGGTCTTCATGCTCTGCAATGATATATTCATTTCCCTGAGTAAGAGGAAGCGCGTGTTCTGCCACAACTTCTTGTCTGGCATTCAGTTCCGCTTCTACTTCGGGAGTAAGTTTTAGGGGTATCTGCTCTTTGGAATTGAGCATGTCCATCGTCAATTTATCTGAGAAATCATTTATGATAACGTTGTTGATGATGTCCAGACGGTTCTGTACAGGCACATTCTTGATGGAATTGTCTGTAAGCCGGGTAACTTCTTCATCCGTTAGGTCGTAAACAAGATCATGTTGTGTAGCGGTCGACTGAATGGTCAGGGTTTTGCTGTTGGCATCAATAATGACTCCATGAGAAGAGAGACATTCCTGCCACTTTTCGTTGCTAAAGTATACGTCTGAGGTGATAAGTTCCTTGTATGGTTTTGCCGGTTCCTGGGGACGGGTACGTATTTCTACAGGTGGAATCACTGTTTCCAAATCAGCGAGTACATCCTGTGAAGGCTGCTGTACCATGTTCTGCTGTCCTCCTTTATAATAGAAGCCATAGCCTCCATTGAGTAATTCACCTGGTTTGATTCTTCCATCGGGACGTTCCGGAACCATAGGGGTTCCTTGCATGAACATGGCTCCACCGACACGGCGCATGTGGAAGCCTTCCTGATTGCGTGGTGTCCATCCCAAAAAACGTCCATGAAACGGATCCATCATCATAAAGGCACGGCGTTTGTCCCACGGCAGTCTGCCGTATTCGCCAACACCAATCCGGTAGCCGTGAAGTCCCATAGCCACACGACCGTTGGCATTACGGGCATGGACAAAGTCTCTCGGTATATAGAAGTCTTTCTTCACTAAATCAGCAAAGGTGTTATAGGCTTTTTTGTTAGCCGAGTTTGTACCCCAATCTGCCAAGTCTCTCATCTGTCTGGCACTGATATGATAGGTTAGGAGAGGTGAGTCATGCCCTTGAACCGACAGAAGATAGTTTTCACCTTGTCGAATAATATGTGCTTGCATACCATTGCGACGGAGAATATCCTGCAGCTCTGGCGACAAATCTCTACCTACTGATAGTGCATTTGATCTGATTGACATACTGTGATTGATTTTAAATGTTTATTATTCGCCTGTTTCAACAAGTTCGCCTTTCCATTCGATAAAATCTTCGGCTGATTCTTCGTTAACTACAAGGTTCCTTTCATTACAGAATTCGGTGTATTCTTCCTGCCATTCCGGTGAGTGGTGATTGATGTAATCGAGCCAACCGTATTCTCCACTCTGTACTTTCTGCACAAGCTCGTCTTCTGGATAGTATTTGATATTCGCCATATTGAATTTGTTATTGATGGTTGTTACTTTGGTTTATCGCTGCATCATACGCATACCTTGTTTCTTCTGCTCATTCCAGATTTCTTCAGAGTAGTCCTCCTCATGGATATAGTCAAGATTACCATTTTCGTCCATGGTCCAACAACCGAAAATTCCGAAGTTGTATTTGTCCCATTCCCGTTTAGCTTCTCTGCGCCAAACTTGTTCATTACCTGCGGAGAGACGGATACCCGTATTTGAATTAAGATCGATACCGATGGAAATCTCATCATCGTCTTCAATGATAGAGAGAATTTCTCCGTTTTGTAGTTTCTGCATCTCAGTACTCGTAAGATGATATCGGTCGGTAAGGTATTGAATGTTCCTACCTATGACTGGTGTCGGCACGCTCAGTACCTGTTTGCTATCCTGGTCAAGCTGGAAGAAACATTTGGTGCCAAGCTCGTGCCCCGTTTCGTTACTTTCTAAATGTCCGATGATGGGTTTGCCTGCAAGAAGGTTTTGCTTCTGCTGCTCATTGAATACTTTTAAATCATACTCGTCAAGTTTCGGAAAGAAGAGAACATCTACATTGCTTTCTGGCGTTCTTACAAGGCAGAATCGTGTTCTTGCCTTTACTTCTTCACCATCATCAGCAATGATGTGTACAGGTAAGACTGGAGAATGCCGGCCATTGAGAATATTTTGCAAAATGTCTGTCGGCAGATCCTCAATCATCTCCTGTGTCAGTCCAAAACGTTCGAGAATGCCGTAAGGCATTTCATTCTCATCAAAGTTGTAAATCATTTGTTACTTTTTTTAATACGTTATTATTTTGGCCATAACAGTATTTCATTTTCTTATGAAGTACTTTATTAATAGCTAATTCAGAAACAAAAATAAAAGGTGTGGTTGGAGAAACGGAAGAATAGACATATTATACCAATAGTTTTATATTTCCTTATGAAAGAAGTATGATTTATCGCCGAGAATCATACTATTAGCCTAAATAAAGTTAGAAAAATCACTTGGAGTATGTGAGGTTTATCCCATGGTAATAGAGATATGTAATTTTGTTTCATGGAAATTAGAAACATACTCATGATGGTACTTCTCTCGTTTATGCCAAGTACCACAATAAAAGCGCAGTTTAATACGGTTGGGCGTTTATATAATCAACAAGTCCACAAAACAAAAAATCCACAAGAGACAAATACTTCTCTTGTGGACAATTTGATGTTAAAAGATTCTTTGAACCATGCTTCATCACATTTAAATATGGTGGAATCATGCCGGGATAATGTAGGACCCTCTTCACAAACATCTGGTGATATTCTTCAATTTTTGAATATGGCTTTTCCATTAAAGAATATTCAGATAAACTCAGAGTTTGGAATGCGTTATTACCCTGTTACACATAAATATTGCATGCATAATGGAGTAGATCTTCAGGCACACTACGAACCTGTGTTTTCCATGCTTCCAGGGAAAGTAGTGAAGTCTGCTCATGATAAGCGTTCTGGCAGATACATCACAATTCAAACCGACACCTACACGGTCAGCTATTGTCATTTGTCATCATCTAAGGTTACAATCGGACAATATGTTAAGGCCGGTGAGATAATCGGGGTGTCTGGTAATACAGGTATGTCAACAGGCCCCCATCTGCACCTGACAACAAAAAAGGATGGTAAGGTTATTGACCCTATCATCCTCTTAAACTGTGTGAATAAAGTTATGTACATAAAGTAACGTCAATTTTATGAATGTTTTTACCATCATAAAAACCATAATAGTTGCTTCTTAGTCCAACAATTATCAAAAAAACTCCATTAATAGGAAGTTTTGACGTAGAATATATATTTTTGATGGAAGCGACATCTATATTTGAAGGTTGAGGATTATCCTCAGGATGGGTATGCCATTCCCCTAAATAATATCTGGAGCGGTTTGATACTTTATAATCCTCTTCTATAAAAAGATTTGCTAATCTCGCATCTCTTGTGCAGTTGTATTTAGTAGATCCATTAAATATTGTACATGGATCGGAAACTTTTGCTATACGAAATTTAGATTCTTCTAATTCAGACCCTGTAAACACACCACCAATCTCAAATCCTTCTTTCTGCTGAAAAGTTTGAAGTTTCTTTAATGCAGATTCCTTTATTTCAACCTTTATTTTTTTATAATCTATAGAGGTATTTTCGTGATACTTCCGGAAATGTGTTCCCCTTCTATTAATTTTATTTTTTTCTCTATTGCAATATTTAGATTTCCTACCCATCGATAGCACATTGAATTAAAAGGTTCTTTTATTAGGTTATTGATAATTGGATATATAGCCGACAAAAAAAGTATAACATCATTTCCTGAATAATGTGCATAAGCCCCATTGCATCCAGCATCTCTACTAATAAATTCTGTTTCACCTCTACTGATGTATTCAGAGGAAGGTATTATATTATGCTTATATAACATTGTATCTTTTTCTAAAATGTTATCCAAATTAGGACTATTGGCAGGATTTATGTATACTAGATGTCCAGCTATTGCAAAAGGCTCAAGCCATAGAATAAATATTGGAGTGCGTAAAATGCCTTTTTTTACCAATGACAATACATATTGTTCTGACATACAATCTCCTACGCACATGAATAATGCAGAACATCTATTGAACTCATTTAGATCTTTTTCTATAACGTTCTCTATTGAATTACCATAACTTTTTATTAATGAATCAGGCCTTTTCTCTCGCAGAAACTCTTCAACGGAATGAACTTTACTTTGTTGAATATATTTCATACCATGTAAATGCCTTCCAATATTTTCTGGTTGCATAATATCATTATCAACAAGTATATATTCCGTATTAGACCATCCACTTAAAAAATAACATAAGTTACTTCCGATGCTTCCAAGTCCTATAACAGCAAATTTCCTTGTTCCCAACTTCCTTCCTGAAGTACGTTGGTCTATTCTATCAGAGGAATATATTTTGCCAATGAGCCGTTGAAGGCACCTGTTTTTTTTCTCAAAAAGTGTAAGTTCTTCAAATGCAGTAAGATTTCGATGGCCTTTTCTAAAGGCTGGTTGCAATGGTATATAGCATCCACCAAGATATTTTGTATGAAGTAGTGGAAACGTAACAATTACTTTTTTCTTCTTGTTGAGAACTTTTTTGAACAATTTTTTATCATCAGGATCTTTAATCCATTCTAAAAACGTTAAAGGGCTTATTGAATATGGAGGCGTATAAGGAATCTCAACACTTCTGAGGAATAATGTTTCATTTTCAGAGAAGTAAGGTTTACGCTTTAGATAATGTTCAAAATCAATATCAATATCATCGTTCTGTATAATTAAATTATGAGAAGCTCCTTTTTCCGTATATAGAGTTTCTTTATATGACCAAACCTTAAGGATTTGTGATGTGGTAGGTATATCACCATAAATCAACCAATCATCATTAATAGTTTGTTCGTTTGGATATGTTCCTATCCAATAACTATATATTTCTTTGATAAAATCATCTTCATTTTCACGTTTTGCCCCTTTCTCTATCAAGCGTTTAGCTTGCCTAATGCATTCACGTAATACTGAAATAGGTTGATCTGGAGAATAAGTTATTCCTTCTTCAAGATAACAGAGTCTTCGATAAGTATAATCTATATGAGGGAAGTAGTCATACTTCGTATCAAAATAGAAAATATCTGGACATTCATATGGAAATGAATTTGGGAATCCTATATATAGTTCTATTTTTTCAGCAACAGGAGCTACTGAAATATAGGTACTCAATTTCCAACACTCTATGTATGAATGCTGTGAAGTTGTTGGAATCTGACCAACAAGTTCTACATCGTCTTCCTTACTTATTTCAGCAAAGCAAGTTTTAAGTAATTCTTTATTATGCAAAGCGACTATTTGTTTTTAATGTTCCTGATAGATTCTTTTTCTGAGCATCTTCATCTTCGTCTTTTGCTGTTGAGCAAGAGAAACGTTCACCTAAGTGATTTTGCCATTTTAAACAACCATCTTTTTGATTAGATGAATTTACAGCTTTATCAGCGTCAGACGCAAAAGAGTTCAATTCTTTAAGGAAAAAATCTTTGCGGCTTGTTTTGTAATGCTCAAATAAATCTTCTCCTACTGGGAATGTAGGGCGATAACAATGAAAACCATCTTTAGCGCTGAGACTATTATTCATTTTTACGAGAACATCCCTTAATGCTATGTCATCTCTATCATTTGAAGTGAAATTCTTTTCAACAAGAATGGTAAGTATACATCCCGTTGGCATTTTCCCTTTTCCCTGATTGTTCACATAGTCAGCCCATGCTTTTACATATCGTACAATTCTCCTCAGTTGTGGATGTTCTGATTTTCCATTAAACCAATTGGTCGTTTCTCTTGGATCTGAATCCATCCATGGATTTTTTTTGTGAGCCATTTTGGGATGCTCATCTCCATCTACCATAAAATATGCTGGCAAATCAATATGATGGTTATCTGCAAAATATACAGTTACGCATGGGTTATTGTCTTTTGCACCCTGTGTTGTGTGGTCCTTTACTGCTTCATAAATTTGGTTATGATACCATTGTACAGTTTCACGTTCATCTTCAGACGAACCAATAAATATATTCCATCATCCAAATCATATGCACCAAGTCCATCTTCATCCTTAATCGGATTCAGCAAAGTATACATAGAGTATGAACCTTGCCAATGAAATTGGGGCTGAATTTTATCCGGCCAATTATTCTTGAAGTAATTACGAATTTTCTTTCTAATAGATTCACGATTTTTTTTAAGTGTATCTCTTCTTGATTTTGATGCTTTAATTGTGTCATTAAAAGCAATAAATTGTTCGTGATTATTTGCCATATTTTTAGAAATATAATGTTTTACCTGTCGTGAAAAATCTCTCTACTTTCGGATCCATTTTAGCTTTTATTGCAGTAGCATTGCCAATGGACTGAAGTATTTTTAATGAACGGTCTGAAGCATTATCCATAGATATATTTCTCATATGCTCGGCTGACAGAGGTTCATTAGTGATTCTAACGTAATTCATCGGGAATTTTAATTTCCCATCTAAGAACTCAAAGAGTTTTGTCATATTTTTAGCTTGCCCTATTGAAAATAATTCAATAAGATTCTCGTTCCAGTCAATAAATGAGTTATAGTTTCGTTTTGGGGCATTTCCCTGGGCCACCTCAAGACTACTAATAGACAATATATCAACACCATTAAATCTCTCATCATTGGCAAATTGATATAAAAATTCCATAAGTACGACCAAACTTGGATAGTTTGCACATACACCTCCATCTACATATTGACTTGATTCAAGATTATGTATAGGTAAGTATGTT
>ERZ779622.629-NODE-629-length-18901-cov-8.914995_pt1 | contig 18901 bp, 14 predicted proteins | sample MGYA00514188_ERZ779622 | MGnify/ENA primary metagenome ERZ779622 (study PRJEB29562, sample SAMEA4376702) | mouse gut metagenome | isolation source: Cecum | study: EMG produced TPA metagenomics assembly of the A DSS colitis mouse model was used to assess the... | reverse complement strand
AAAAATATTTCAAAGAGGCAGCCAGGTGCAGTATTCGCAAAATCTAAAGCACAGCGTGGTTTCCGTCATCAATCAGATCCTGCGGTATGCAGCGGAAAACTGCGGCTGTCCGGAGATACGGCTGACAAATAAATTTGTGCACAACAAAAGTAAAAAGATCGAGATCATCAATCATACGGAACAGGCGTTATTGGTACGTTATCTGCATCGGGAGATGGATGCGTCGAAGGCCGGGATTCTGCTGTGTATTTTTACAGGCCTGCGGTTAGGGGAGATCTGTTCCCTGCGATGGGATGATGTTGATTTCGAACAGATGATTATCCATGTGCGCAGAACCGTACAGCGTGTAGCGGTAGACGGAAGCACAAGCAGGACGACGCTGATCGTCACGGAGCCGAAGAGTACCTTTTCCGTGCGGGAAATTCCGATCTCTGCGGGCACGGTGCAGGTATTGAATGAGATCAGGCACGAGGAGGAATATGTGATCGGCGGCAGGGCACCTTTGGATCCGAGGACTTATCAGAACCGTTTCAAGCGTTATTTAAAAGCAAATGCCATCAAAGAATATAATTTTCATGCGCTGCGCCATACCTTTGCAACGAATTGCATTGATCACGACATGGATGTAAAAAGCCTCAGCGAAATCCTCGGACACGCCAATATACAGATCACGCTCAATAAGTATGTTCATCCGACCATGGATACGAAGCGCAGGCAGTTAGCTGCGCTTGACTCTGTATATGGTCAGTTTTGTGGTAATTGACGGATCGTGCCTGGGGAGAAGCGTGTCTGCCGGGAAGTGATCTGAACGGTGATTCGCAGAATAATGAATTCTACGAATAGTATAGCGAAAGTCTGTGAGAAATATACAATACAAAAGTTCGTTTCAGGAATAAAGGGAAGGGGAGAAGAAGGATGTTGGAGCTGACGGTTACTACGGGGATGGAGCTGCAGATCGGGGATGACGTAAAGATTGTCTTTAAGGGCAGCAATGCGCCGGGCCGCATGAGGATCGGGGTGGAAGCTCCGAAGGAAAAAAGGATCGAGAGGGTAGAGTCTTTGGTGAAAAAAGCGAAGCCGAAGATCGTGATTGTGAACCAGTGCGGGCAGAGAAGCTGACAGTTTCCGCACAGATCAGTGCCATCAGGTTAGGCCGTGCACTGATAGAACACGGAAAGGAAATGCTTTCACTATGAGAAAAGCACAGAAGCGTGAGACGTTGGAATGCATTTCCAGTCTGCATCAGGCGCATGAAGAAATCAGGGCCGCATTGCGGCAGAAAGAATACGGGACGGCACGGAACATGCTCTGCGAATGTCAGGAATTTGCCACGGTTCTCGGAGAAAGCATCGAGAAGGCAGAGGGGGAGGGTCATAGCACGGTAGCGCATATGGAGCGCTACTGCGAGACCTTGTTTCATGTATTCGAAGAGATTCGTGCAGGGGGCAGCAGTGAACATAAGTGGTATAAAAGTCTGCACAAACAGCTTCTGGCCGTGGAAAGCAGTGTCAAAAATGACATTTTCGTCAAAAAAGAAGTTGTGTTTCTTCCATATAAGGTATCCATGTGGGACAGTCTGGAAAGCGTCTATCTGGCAGCGAGGGAAGATCCGGCCTGCGACGCGTACTGCGTGCCGATCCCTTATTACGACCTGCGTGCCGATCACAGTTTTGGCAGAATGCACTGTGAGACGGCAGGATATCCTGAAAATGTCGAGATAACCGACTGGCAGGAATATAACCTGGAGGAGAGAAAACCGGATGTGATCTACATTCATAATCCTTATGACGGCTGCAACCTGGTCACCAGCGTACATCCGCGGTTTTATGCGTCGCATTTAAAGAAATTTACGGATCTTTTGGTCTACATTCCCTACTACAGCACGGCGGGCGGAATGTGCGAGGCGCAGAGCCTGTGTCCGGCCTATCTTTATGCGGATTATATTGTGATACAGTCGCCGGCGTTTCGGGCGTATTTTGATCGGAATCTGCCGGACCGGAAATTTCTGCCTCTGGGTTCGCCAAAGTTTGACAGGGTGATGGAACGGTGCAAGCATCCGCCCGCGCCGCCGGCAGAATGGCGTTCGAAGCTGACCGGGAAAGACGGCGGCCGCAGGAGGGTGTTTTTCTATAATACGAGTATTAACGGCATGCTTGCCGATACGGAGCATTTTCTGCAAAAGATGGCGTATGTATTTACCTGCTTCGAGGGGCGGGAAGAGGCCTGTCTTTTGTGGCGGCCCCATCCGCTGCTGGAGACCACGTTTGCTTCCATGCGGCCGCAGTATGGCCGCATGTATCAGGAGCTGAAAATGCGGTTTTTGGAAAAGGGGACCGGTATTTTGGATACCACGCCCGACCTTGCCGCCTCGATCGCTTTGAGCGACGCGTATATCGGAGACATGGGAACCAGTGTCACGTCGCTGTTCGGGGTGGCGGGGAAGCCGCTGTTTATTCTGGATCAAAAGATGCTTCTTCGGCCGGGGAAGGACGGCTGGCGGGAAGTGGTAAAGGCCGGCTTTGAATTTCAGGAACAGGATCGGTTTACCATCCTGCAGGGTAATAAACTGTATCGTTCCGGGCCGGGACAGTATGACTATCACTATGACTGCGATCTGTCGGACAAGCGGCGCGGCGGGACGTATGCGGTTGTGTTGGAGATAGAAGGCACGAAATATGCCTGTCCTGCCAGAGCACAGCATATTCTGGTGATCGGGAACAGAGGTGTGCGAAGGAAAATAGAGCTGCAGCAGGAGAAGGTAGACGGCAAGGCATTTACTTATGCATGGAAGTATAAGCAATTTATCATATTGCAGCCGTTATATTATCCGGCTGTGGTGCGTTATGATACGGTCACCGGAGCGTGTACCTGTTTCCGGGAGCAGATTGAGGTGTTTACGCAGGAGCGAGACGGGCGCAGGATCACGGGCGGGGGACATATCTTCCGGGGTACACTTTATCTGGCTTCCCCGGTGGAAAATAAGGTCTGGACCCTGGAGATTGAGAGCGGTGCGGTGCGGGTGATGGAGCTGCCGATCGGGAGCGGAAGCAGACGGGGCTGTAATGAACTCGTTGCCTGTCAGGATGCGTTGTGGATGCTGCCCTATACAGGAGAGGGAATCGTGTGCTGGAAGCCGCAGACGGGAGAGGTTAAGGAGTACAGGGGATTTCCTGCGGACTTGACCTGCACTGATCCGGACAGCGGGAGCAGATGTGAGGAACTGCCGTTTAGCACGATGGCATTTTACGGCGACTGTCTGTACCTTGCGCCGCAGCAGGCCGACCGGTATCTTCGTCTTGTGCTTTCGACAGGGGAGTTTGAGCAGTGGAATCCTCCCGTTGCGGACAGGGCCGGGCGGAATGTCTTTTTCCCGTGGTGGAAACCGGAAGAGACCGGCGGATGGCTTAAGATCTATGCCAATGCGGAGCGGAGGTTATATAACGTCAATATGAACACAGACGAATGGGAAGAGATTGAGATCAAATTTGATAAAGAAGAACTGGAATCCCATGAAGCGGGATTCGGCGCGTGGTCGGAGACGCTGGGATATGCCTGCATGGAAAATGCCATAAACTCTCTGGACCGGTTTCTTGACGGTGTGACGGCGGGCAATCCTTTTGATAAGGAAAAACAGCTTGCCGCATACAGGGAACTGGCGGTCAACAGTGACGGGAGCTGCGGCCGGAAGATCCATGAATATATTATGGCCCGGGATACCGTCAGTTGAAGGAGAAGCGTGAGAAGAACTTTTTCGGCGGAACGGCGTAGGAAGGGCGTGCCGCATGGCAGGGAGGAAATGATGGAGACGGTATGGTGAAAGTGATTACGTATGGGACCTTTGATCTGTTTCACGAGGGACATTACAGGCTGCTGCAGCGGGCAAAACAGCTGGGGGACTATCTGATCGTCGGGATCACGACGGAAGAATACGACCAGACGAGGGGCAAACTGAATGTGATGGATCCGCTGCTTACCAGAATCGAAAATGTGAAGAAGACGGGATTTGCGGATGAGATCATCGTGGAGGAATCGGAAGGGCAGAAATTTCAGGATATCAAGAAATATAAGATCGATATTTTTACGGTGGGTTCAGACTGGATCGGCACATTCGATTATCTGAAAGATTACTGCAAGGTGGTCTATCTGGACAGGACCAAGAATATTTCCAGCACGATGCTCAGGGCGAAAGAATTTCCGATCCAGCGGATCGGCTTTATCGGCACGGGGCGGATCGCGGAGCGGTTTATGCCGGAAGCGGCGTTGGTCAGCGGCGTCAATGCGCAGTGTGTATACAATCCACACATGGAGAGCGCCAGAGTATTCGCCCGCAAATGGGGGATTGATGCCTGTGAGGACCTGGAAGCATTCTATCGGGCATCGGATATCGTCTACATCGCGTCCCCTCACGGGACCCATTACGCTTACATAAAACAGGCACTGGAGCATGGAAAACATGTGTTATGTGAGAAGCCGATGTGTCTGAAACGGGAGCAGGCGGCGGAGCTGTCTGTCTGTGCGAAAGCGAGAAACCTGATTCTGTTTGAGGGGATCAAGACGGCCTACTGCCCCGGATTTGCCAAACTCCTCGGCATAGCCTGCAGCGGTATCATAGGGAATATCAGATGCGTGGAGGCCTGTTTCACGAAACTGGAGAGGCCGGACAGCAGAGAGTTGCAGGATACGAAATACGGCGGCAGCTTTACTGAGCTGGGAAGTTATTGTCTGCTGCCGATCCTGAAACTGTTCGGACACGATTATCAGGAGATTCGGTTTGAGACCATAGAAGCGGAGAACGGGATCGACCTCTACACCAGGGCATATCTGCGCTACCGCAACGGCCTGGCCACCGCTTCCTGCGGTCTGGGCGTGAAGTCGGAGGGGAAACTTCTGATCTCCGGCACCACAGGCTATATCGTGGCGGAAGCGCCGTGGTGGAAGACGGGTTATTTCGAAGTACATCATGAAGATCCGAATGAGGTGGAGCGGTTTTCCGAACGCTTTCTGGGGGACGGCCTGCGCTACGAAATATGTGACATGCTGTCCCGGATCAATGGGGATACGAGGAAGGACTTCAAGCTGACCAGAGGGGATTCGGAGACTATGGCGGGGATCATGGAGCAGTTTCTGACGGAGAGAAGGCGGAGTTGATTTATTATAGAAACAGCGAACTGTTCAGAAAATGGGGATTTGCAGTATGAAGATATGGGCACACCGCGGATGCAGCCAGCAGTATCCGGAGAACACAATGACTGCGTTTGCCAAAGCGGCACAGCTGGAAGGGCTTACCGGCATCGAGCTGGACATACAGATGACGAAGGACGGAGAGATCGTGGTGATTCATGACGAGCGCGTGGACAGGACTACGGACGGCATCGGTTATGTCAGGGACTACACATATGCAGAGCTGCGGAATCTGTCGATAGAGACGGGGCAGCGCCGGAAAGAGAGGATTCCTTCCATACAGGAAGTGCTGGATCTTCTGCAGGCGGGGATGGAGGCAGGGTTTTTGTTGAATATCGAGTTGAAAAACAGCGTGATTCCCTATCCCGGCATGGAGGAAAAGATCATGGAGCTGACTGCCCGTAGGAATCTGCGGGATCAGGTGATTTATTCCAGCTTCTATACCATGTCTCTGCAAAAGATACGAGACATGGATGCAGACGCCTCCGTCGGGGTGCTGGATACGAAGGTTTCCGACTGCCTTTATAAGCAAAGGGGCTGTTTTGGAACGGGCAGTGCACAGTCGGAGAAGCAAGGACAGGAACAGATCCTGCGGACGGCGCTGCATCCCTTCTGGAAGGGCATGGATCTAACGAAAGAGCAGCTGCAGGGACAGACGGTGCGCGCCTGGTTTGGCGGGCATTTGTATCCGGAGAAGCCTACGGGGACGCGGCTTGCGCTGGGGAAACTGGAAGAGATGGGGATTACGGATGTGTTTTTGAATGAGCCGGAGCGGTATCTGCCATGAGCGGCACCGGTCTTGTAAGCTGCTTTGAAGGCCGCGTGATGAATGAGATGGATGATGAAGAGTAAGGGACAGGTTGAGAACTATATATACCGGAGACAAATCAAGGCATGGCTGGTCAGTCTGCTGTTTTGGGGATGCCGGGTCTTTCCGGTGTCTTCTCATAAGATCGTTATGTGGACACTGGAAGGAAAAGGGGGATATGGCGACAGCCCAAAGTATATTGCCCGGGAGCTGCTAAGCAGAAACAGGAAACGGCATAGAAAATACAGGATCGTGTGGCTGACGGATGTGCCGGCCCAGGAATTCCCGGAGGAGATCAAAGTGGTGAAAAATTCTGTATGGAACCGGGCATATCACCTTTCCACAGCCGGCTTCTGGGTGGGCAATACACGGACCGGTTATGGTACGAGGAAGAGAAAAGAAACCGTATACATACAGACCTGGCACGCCCTTGCAGGGATCAAGCCGATAGGCGGCCAGCGGGGAAACAAACTGCCGCGGATGGCCCGTATCGTGAGTGAGGCGGACTCTAAATTGATCGATTATGTGCTGTGTGGCAATGAATGGAGTTATACAACGTGTCCGGCTGGTCTGCTCTATAACGGACCAATCCTGAAAACGGGAACCCCGCGCTGCGATGTCCTGTTTGGGAGAACAGAAGAAATGCGCAGGAAGTACAGGGCGCTGTACGGACTGCCTTCGGATGCGCGCATCGTACTGTATGCGCCTACGTTCAGAGGGGGGAGCCAGAACGGAAAGCGCAGTGTCAGTGCCGGTATCGGAACGATGGATTTCGGGCAGCTGATCCGGGCGCTGGAAGGGAAGTTCGGCGGAAGCTGGTATGTATTTCTGCGTTTTCATCCGCAGGTGGCAGGACAGGCGGTGGTATCGGGACATAACGGGAAGGGCGGAAGTGACAGGGTCATAGAGGTCAGCAGACATCCGGATATGAATGCACTGATCGCGGCCGGCGATATGCTGATCACTGATTATTCCAGTTCCATCTTCGAGAGCGCGATTTTGAAGCAGCCGGGGTTTCTTTTTGTGGAGGATGAGGAGGCATATGTGGAGGACCGGGGGCGCCTGATGTTTGCACTGGATGCCATGCCCTTTCCAACGGCACGGAATATGAATGAACTGCTCTCCCGGATCGAGCAATTCGATATTGCCGTCTACCGGTGCGCGGTGGAGCAGTTTTTGAAGGAGCTGGGATTCTTTGAGGATGGAAAAGCCAGCAGCCGGGTGGCCGATCTTATGGAAGGGCTTACGGTTACGCGCGATGTATGAAGTCATGCCGGCGTTCAGGCGAGAGGCGCAGGAACACAAAGCGCAGCCATTCGCAGCCTGCGTGAAACAGGAGGGCGATGAAAGCAGATCATATCAGCGTTCAGGAGCGAGGTAAAACAAAATGGAACGAAAGAGAATAAAAATCCTGCATTTTCCGATACGCAACAGCAACGGCGGTGTTACCAGGTCTGCATTGAAGTTCTGGCAATACATAGATCATGACAGATTCCAGTTCGATTTTGCCACATGCAGCCCCGGATTAGATTTTGCGCAGGACTTTGTGGAACAGGGATGCAGGGTGCATTACCTTTCCTGTTATGCCGAGCAGGATGCAGGGCGGTTTCGGGAGGAACTGGGGGAAATACTGCGGCAGGGGTATGATGTGCTTCATTTGAATACAAGCTGGTGGAAGAGTTTCCACGCAGAGGAGGCGGCGAAAGAGGCAGGGGTAAAGCAGATCGTTATCCATGCCCACAGTACCTTTGTGGATCTCGTGGATGACCGGCAAAGGGAGAAGGAATTATCGGCGCACGAAGCATTAAAACAGGAGTTTAGAGCAGATATGGCAACACATTTTTTGACCTGTTCAGAGGAAGCGGCGGATTTTTTGTTCGGGGCGCAGATCCCGCGGACAGACATAAGGGTGATGCACAATGCGGTTGATATCGGCAGATACAGCTATGATGCGCAGAAAAGAGCTGCGATGCGCGATTCTCTGCACCTGCAGGACAGGTTTGTGATCGGAAGCATCGGCAGAATGTCTTATGCGAAAAATCAGTTATTTCTGCTGGACTGTTTCCAGGAAATTCAGCAAAAGGCAGAAAACGCGGTGCTGCTTTTTGTTGGCAACGGCGAACTGGAACAGGACATCCGTAACAGGATAGAAGGATATGGAATTGGAGATAAGGTCATATTGACAGGGGCAGTGGAAAATGCGGAGGACTATCTGCAGCTGATGGATGTGTTTGCACTGCCGTCAAGATTTGAAGGCCTGCCATGTGTACTGATTGAGGCGCAGGCAGCAGGTTTACTGTGTATAGTCAGTGACGCCGTTACAAAAGAAGCAAAAATAACAGATAATATTTTATTTGTGGAACTGGAAAAAGAAAAGTGGGTTCAAGCTATTTTAAAGCAAACACAGGGATATCGGCGTGTCAAAGTTGACAGGCAGATACGGGATGCCGGGTATGATATCAGAAAAGAAATAAAAGTACTGGAAGAACTCTATTCGGAGGTAAGCCGGGGATAAAGCGATTCTGAGGAAGAACAGGTTTGTGAGGAAACAGGATGCTATGGGATAGATTTATATTTGACCGCTGGCAGGTTGCCTGTAGAATGCGGGGAGACAGGAAGTTTGGGCTTTTGCCTAATCCGAAGTGGGGATGGGCGGCAGATCCGTTCCCGGTCGTGTATCAGGGAGAGCTTTATGTTTTCGCGGAGATTTTTCTGTATAAGTCAGAGCGAAACGGCGTGATCGCTTACAGTAGACTGGAAGACGGAAGATTTACGGATTGGACAGTCAGTATGGACAAACACTGGCATCTTTCTTATCCGAATGTTTTTGTGGCAGGCGATAAGTTGTATTTATGCCCGGAAAGCTATCAAAATGAGGAAATTGCGGTGTATGAGCTGCAGGCATTTCCGGATCAATGGAAGAAGGTAACAGTGCTGCTTACCAATGTACAGTGCGTGGATACGACTTTTTTTACCTGTGAGGGGAAAACGTATATGTTTACTTTCAAGCGCGAAAAGGGCGGTGTAAAGGGCGAATTGTATCTATACCGGCTGGAGGGAGAAAAAAGGACACTGCTGCAGACGATCGCAAAGGATGATAGCAGCGCGCGGCCCGGCGGCAGGGTATTGTATCAGGACGGCAGGCTCATTCGCGTCTCGCAGGACGGTGCAGGAGGGTATGGAAGCGGTCTGGTTTTTCGGGAGATTGATGCCGTTGAGCCGGTCTATGCAGAACATGAAGTGAGAAGAATTTACGCCCGGGATGTGCCGGGGAATTGGAAGCGCAGATTTACAGGGATTCATACCTACAACCGGATTGACGAGGTGGAAGTGGTGGATCTGAGATACCGACGGGTCTCCCTGACAGAATTTGCAGCGCAAAGACGGGTAAGGAAGGTATTTGTGAATAAATACAAGGGCAGGTAAACAAGGAGCAGGAATGGAAAAGGTTATCGTATTTGGACGGGGCAGATATTATCTGAGCAAAAAGGAAGAATTGAAGAAACGGTATGATGTGATCGGGTTTTTGGATAATGCGGTGAAACCGGATGAAGTGCAGGAGTTTGAGGGAAAGCAGGTGGTTCATCCGGAGAAGTACAGCTGTTTTACAGAAGAAAGCGCTATCCTGCTGATGTCGGCGGCCTTCTTTGAGATGTGGGAGCAGCTGCGTCTGATCGGAATCGCCCCGGAGAGAGTGAAATTCGCCGTACTGATGCAGCCTTACTATGATGAGATGGAGACTGTTCTGGCGGATACCGTAGAAGAAATATCTGCAGCGGATACCGGGATTGCCGTGAAAGAGCGTTCTGGTGTGCAGATCTTTTCCGCACAGGATGCGTTTAAGGCATATCTGCGCACCCTTTTTTTCAGGAAATACGAATCTGTAAAACTGTTTGCCGGCCTGCCGGACAGACCGGTAAGCAAAAGATTCGGCCTGGAGAGGGGGACTTCCATCGACCGGGTTTATATCGAGCGGTTTCTGGGAATGCACAGGGACAAAATAAAAGGGACTGTCATGGAGATCGCAGACGCCGGATATACGCAGATGTTTGGCGCTCATGTGACCGAAAGCCTGGTACTTCATGTAAACGGATGGGGCAGGGGCGTGATCAAAGGCAATCTGGAGACCGGGGAAGGGATTCTGGAGAACAGCGTCGACTGCCTGATCTGTACGCAGACGCTCCAGTTTATCTACGATATCCACAGCGCGGTGCGCAACATCCACCGGCTGCTCAGACCGGGCGGCGCGGCGCTTGTGACAGCGCACTGTCTGGGACAGATCTCTTTATACGATTATTATAACTGGGGAGAATACTGGCGCTTCACGGAGCAGTCCATGCAAAGACTGTTCGCGGAAGTATTTGCAGATGACAATATCAGGGTGCAGTCCTGGGGCAATGTAAAGACGGCGGCCGCCTTCCAGTACGGGCTTTGTGCGGAGGATCTGCGGAAGGAAGATTTTGTGTTGCAGGATGAGCAGTATCCGGTGGTGGTGACGGCGGCAGTCAGAAAATAGCGGGTGTTATGCAGGAGATATTAAGATGGTTAGTGATAATTTGAGTACTTATCTGGAATGGATGGACAAAAAAGGGAACTATAAGTATTTCTGTCTGTTTGGAGCAGGCGATGCCGCAGATAAGTATTGGTATCAATTTGTAAAGGATAGAGGATTTCGGATAGATTTCTTCTGTGATAACGATAAAAGCAAGTGGGGGAAACCGGTAATCAATGACATAACGTGCATTTCTCCGGATGAGCTTTTGAAATACGGAAAAGACGTTTTGTGCATGGTTTCCACTTCTCCTTTATATACCGAAACGATAGCTGTCCAGCTAAAGGGCATGGGGCTGGAAACGGTGGGGCTGGATCAGCACTGGCTTAATATATCGAGTATTACAGCATATTATCTGAACATCACAATGCCCGGTCAGGTATATCCGGACAGCAGTATGGGCGAGTATAACAGGGAAGTCGGAGAGAGTGAAAAAATTGCAGTGTATACCTGCATTGTGGATGGCTACGATAATTTAAAACAGCCAAAGATCATAGATAGACAGTGTGATTATTTCTACCTGTCGTTTGAACAGCCGGAGGAATTGGGAATCTATAAGTGGATTGATATAACGGACCTGTTTCAGGATAAAGTGCTGGATAATGTACGGATCAACCGTTTCTGCAAGCTGCATCCGCATTTGTTTTTCCAGGATTATAAATACTCAATCTATTGCGACGGTTCCTTCGAGATCATACGGAACATAGCAGGATCTGTAAAGAAAGTGGGCAGGATTGGCATCGGGTTGTATGAGGCAGGCGGTTATGGGAATCTGGATATCTATGGCGAGGCGGCTATGCTGATGCTATCGCAGAGAACAAGCGGGGATTCTTCGGAGACGATATTGAAACAGGTTGCAGGATATGCGGAAGAAGGTTTTCCGAGGAACTTTGGGGAGGCGATCAATAATGTTATAGTCCGGGAACATAATAACCCTGACTGTATAGCCGTTATGGAGACATGGTGGAATGAGATAAAGAAGGGATCCAGAAGGGATCAGCTGTCTTTCTGGTATGCGGTATGGAAAAATGGTCATTTGCCGCAGGATGTGGGGCGATTGGGGCAATCATCCAGACTGGGCACAGAGTATAAGATTCATGACCATAAGAAAAATATATATAAAGATAATTTTAAGTGACGGGCTGCATTTTATGAAAAAAATCCGGATATGGAACAGAAACGGATGGAGCGTAATACATGAAAGTAAATAAATTTGAAATGTTGTTTAATCTTGTGGAACGCTGGCTCACACTGCATGAGGAAGGAAAGACGATTCCGCAGATTCTGGCCGGGCGTGGGATTCACACAATATCGATATATGGACTCGGCAAGATCGGGAAGCACATGCTTTGGGAGCTGCGTGACAGCGAAGTGACGGTGTTGTACATGTTGGATAGGGCCAGGACTGGAATTTGTGATGGAATACCGGTCAAAAAAGCGGAGGAAGAACTGCCGGAAGTCGATGCTGTTATTGTGACGGCAGTTTATGAGTATGACGAGATAGAGAAGATGTTAGCGGATCGGGTAAGCTGTCCGGTTATCTCATTGGAAGAAATTTTATATGAGGGGTAGTGTGCTGTATGTGTGGAATAGCAGGAGGAAATCATCCGGGCTGGCATTATGAGAAGGCAATCGCAAGTATTCTTCACCGTGGACCTGACGGGAAAAACGTGGAGACGTATCAGGGGATGACATTTGCGTTCTGTCGTCTTGCAGTGCAGGATCTGTCAGTGCATGCCATGCAGCCCATGAGCAGTCCGGATAACCTGGTACATATCATATATAATGGGGAGATCTATGGTTATCAGAAATTGAAGGATGACTTAAAAAACAAATATCAGTTCCATACGTCGTCGGATACGGAGGTCATTCTTTATGCGTATCTGGAATACGGGAAAGAATTTGTCGATAAAATAGATGGTATTTTTGCAATGGCAATCTATGACGAGCGCGTGAGGAAGGTATATCTGTTCAGGGATAGAATTGGGGTAAAGCCGCTTTACTATTATTATAAAGATGGCAAATTTGCATTTGCATCGGAACTGAAAGCATTGACAGAGATGCTGGAGGACAGTGCTTTGGAAATTGACACAATGGCGTTATATGATTATCTGTTCTACCAATATGTTCCGGAACCGAAAAGCCTGTATAAACATATCAGAAAATTAAGGCCGGCTGCGCGACTCATATTTGATACACAGGAAAAAAGGATCATAGAAGCAGACAGGTATTGGAACCTTTTCGTGAATGCCAGTGTGGGCAGAAAAAGAAAAAGGGAAGATGTCGCTGAGGAACTAAGAGGGTTAATAAGACAGACAGTGGAAGAACAGCTGATTGCGGATGTGCCGGTAGGGACATTTTTGAGCGGCGGTGTCGATTCCAGTGTTATTACATATGTGACGAACAGATTAAAACCGGAAGTAAATGCTTTTACCATTGGATTTCAGGAAACACAGTTTGACGAATCAGCGCGTGCAGATGCATTCTGCCGGCAGCAACACATATCTTTGACGCAGCAGATTTTAAGCAGTAAAGATGTCAGGCAGATCAGGAACGATTTGTCGAAATGGTATGATGAACCTTTTGCAGATGTTTCGGCGTATCCGACTTATATGCTGTCGCGGCTTGCAAGAACAAACTGTACGGTAGTGCTGACCGGCGATGGAGGAGATGAACTGTTTGGGGGATATGCCCATTATAAGACGGTGGCATCTTTTGGGAATAAACCAGAAAAGGAGAAAGTTTATCAACAGTATGCGAAACCGGCATCCTCTGTTGAAGATTACAGAATCAGATGGAATATTCCAAAAGATTATGATCCGTACTGGCATTTTGATCAGTACTATAAGGAAGAACTGCCTGTGTTTACCAGAATGCGTTACATGGATCTGATGACGTACCTTCCGGAATCCGTTCTGACCAAAGTAGACAGAGCAAGTATGGCGGTTTCATTGGAGGCAAGAGTGCCGTTTTTGGCCAGGCGGATCGTTGAGTTTGCCTTTTCTTTATCACAGGAGGAATATCTGTCGGATAACGAGCTGAAAGGGTGTCTGAAAGATGCCTATAAGGGAAGGATACCGGATGAGATCTTGTACGGGATTAAGATGGGATTTTCAGTGCCTGATCACTATTTTTGGCGGGAACGTCATGAGTGTAATATGAATGCAGGGATACTGAAAGTGCAGTGGAGTCATTTGGAAAAGACACTGTAAGATCATGGGAAGCAGTAGAAACAGAGGTGACATTAATGATCAAGATAAGTGTTATTATTCCGGTGTTTAATGTAGACAGATATTTGAGGCAGTGCCTGGACAGCGTATTTGTACAGACATTGAGGGAAATAGAAGTGATTTGTATTGATGACGGTTCAGAAGATCATTCCTATGATATTTTGCTCGAATATCAGAAAGAACATGGGAATATGCTTGTTTTCCGTCAGACAAATCAGGGAGCAGGACCCGCGAGAAATTATGGAATCAGGAAAGCAGCGGGAAAGTATCTTTGTTTTATGGATCCGGATGATTATTATGCGCAGGATACTGTGTTAGAGAAATTGTACATGACGGCGGAAAATAATCATGTGTCAATATGTGGAGGGAATATACTTCTGCAGTCAGCATATGGGGAAAGAAAAGAATTCTATGGATGGTTTTCTTCTGAACAGGTAATGGAGTTTAAAGATTTTGGATTTTTCTATAATTTTCAGCGGTATATTTTTTTAACAGAATTGATCAGGCGGAATACTGTTATATTCCCGCCGTACAGGAGATTTCAGGATCCCCCGTTCCTGCTGCGGGCTATGGTCTGTGCGCAGAAATTTTATGCAGTAAATGATGTGGTCTATATTTACAGGACAGACCATAAAAAGGTTAATTATACACTGGAAAAGGCGGTTGATTTGCTGCGTGGCATCCGGGATTGCCATGAGATCGCATGTAACTATGATCTGACCGTTACCTATAGAAAGAGCCTGCAGCATATTTTGATTGAAAATTTGGGCGCGTTTTATCGATATGCAGTGCAAGATCAAAAGGCGGTATGGGAGTTAATAGACCGGATCTGTAAAATTCGCCGTAACTGGCTGGGGGAAACTGTTGAAGCATTTAGAAATGCGGAGAGCCTGGAGGCTTATATTGTGCAGCAGAAAGCAGCAAAAGAGAAGATGCTGTCGGCCTGCCGTACCGCGTCACAGATTGTTATTTATGGAGCCGGTGTGGCTGGAAGATTTTTCCTGCAGAATTATGGAGAGTTCTGCGGCAATATGATTGGATTTGCAGTCAGCAAAAGAAGTGATCAGGACCGTTTTATTGAAGGGTATGAGGTGAAGGAGATTTCTGAGTACAGTAGAAGCGCTCTTGTGATCGTTGCGGTCAGCGATCAATATGTGGATGAAGTGCTGCATACTCTTGAAGAGCTGCAGTTTAAGCATGTATGTTATGCAGAGTATGAAGTGTACTCTTTTTTGGAAAGGGAACAACTGTGTGACGCGGGAGGATGAATGTGGCAAAGATATCGATCATAATGCCCTTGTATAATGCGGCAAAGTATCTGCCGGAAGCACTGCAAAGCGTATTGCGCCAGACTCACAGGAATTTTGAAATCATTTGCATCAATGACTGTTCGACGGATAATACGGCAGAAATTCTATGGGAGTTTCAGAGAAAAGATGCGAGAATCAGGATTCTGGCAAACAGAGAACGGATGGGCGCCGGGCCGTCGAGGAATAAAGGGTTAAAGGCAGCTGAAGGTAAATACGTCATATTTTTGGATGGAGATGATCTCTTCGCAGAGGAACTGCTGGAAAAAGCGGAAGCTGTAATGGAAAGGCATCGGGCAGATGTGGTTTTGTTTGAAGCCCTGCATGTACAGAGTGAAGCAATATATATCAAAAAAGTTGTGAAGCGTTCGGAAAGTTTTATCAGGCGCTACTGTCTGACAGCTTTTGCCGCAAATGATCTTGAGGCAGAGGAGTTCCAAAATATATCGAATTCACCTTGTGATAAAATGTTTTTGAGAAGTTTCCTGGAGGAGAATAGACTGGAATTCCAGAACCTGCCGTCCAGCAATGATGTCTATTTTGTTAAGATGGCACTGTTTTGTGCCAAAAGAATGATATGGTCAGACGACAGGAGGGTTATGGTATATGTGAGAGATCACGAGACACCTTCCCGAATTTCCAATGACAGAGACCCAATGTGTGCCTACTGTGCCATGGAAAAACTGGCGGCAGAGTTAAACGAAAGAAATATGTTTGGCAGGTTTGCAGAACTATATTACTACATATGGGTAACTTATATGCTGTATCTGTTAAAAAAAGAAAAAAATGAAGAACGTAAAAGAAGATTTTATCGTTTCCTAAAAGAGGAGGGCGTATCAAGGTGTATTTACCTCGGAAAGGAACACTACAATGCAGCGGACAGTTACTGCAGAGCTGTTATGGAGAGGATATTGAACAGTTCCTGCGAGTGTGACGAGGCTGGTATTCAGGAAACGTATTTTCAATATTATTTAAGGAAAAACGGCCAGGCTGTCCTGACATTTCTCAAGGATGAATTGAAAAAGGGAAGGAAGATAGTCTTGTGGGGGACAGGCGTCAATGGGCGGAGTCTATTGGCCTATCTGGAAGAACATGCAGTCAGAATAACGGCGGCAGCGGATGCGGACGCAAAGAAGCAGGGAACTGTCGTCAACGGTTATACAATTTCAAGTCCGGAGGATATATGTCAAACGGCTGATGTGATCGTTACAACTTCGAAGCAGATCTTATGGGAGATAAAAGACAGGACGGCTCATTTGAAGATTGAGCAGGTAAACCTCCCTGCACTGCTGCGGGAGAAATGATCAGTGTCTGCCTGGAACGGCGCATTACGGATGGAGAATCAGCAATGGAGAAGATATCGATCATCATGCCGCTTTACAATGCGGAGAAATACCTGCCGGAGGCATTGGAAAGCGTACTAGATCAAACCTATAAGAACTTTGAACTGATCTGTGTTGACGATGCTTCTACTGACGGGACGGGAAGCATTGTTGAAGCATTTCAGAGAAAAGATGCCAGGATCAGGATCCTGCAAAACGAAGAGCGTTCAGGCGCGGCGCAGTCCAGAAACAAAGGACTGAAAGCGGCGCAGGGGGACTACATACTGTTTCTGGACGGCGACGATGTATTCGAGGAAGAACTGCTGGAACAGGCAGGCGGCGCAATGGAAAGGCACCGGGCGGATCTGGTCTTGTTTGAGTATTGCCATGTGCCGGACGAAGCAATCCATACAAAGCAAATCATAGAACGGCCGGCAGGATTTCGGGAGCGGTACTGCAGAGCGCCGTTCTCCATGGCGGATTTTGCAGTGCGGGAGTTCCCATGGTGGCATTCTTCCCCGTGCAACAGGATGTTTCGGAAAAGTTTTCTTGAAGAGAACAGATTGGAATTTCAGGATCTGCCGTCCAGCAATGACGTCTATTTTGCGCAGATGTCCCTGTTTTGTGCCCGGAGGATACTCTGTCTGGATGACAGGCGCGTTATGGTCTATGCGAGAGATCATGCAGAACCGCAGCGGATCTCCAACCGGAGAAATCCGATCTGTGCTTATTATGCAATGAAAAAACTGTGCAGTGAGTTGAAAGAAAGGAAGATGCTTACAAGGTATGCGCCTTATCTGTATTTTAAATTATCGGACTGTTTTCTGTACGTGTTGTCGGCAGAAAAAAGAGAAGAGCATAGGAAGGATTTTTATGATTTCCTGCAGGAAGAGGGGATTCGCAGCTGTGTGGCATATGGAAAAGAGTACTATGAACAGATTGATGCTTATGACAGATATCTGCTGGAGAGCTTTCAGCATAGAAGCTATGAAAGCCGGTGGTTTGATCAACCGGACACCTGTTTCCAATATTATCTGCACAAAAACGGCGCGGTGGTCTGTGAATTTATAAGAACCGGGATGCTGGAAGATAAAAAAATGATCTTGTGGGGAGCCGGAACTAATGGGAAGATCCTTCTGCGCTATATGGAGGCGCATTCTGTCAGGTTGTCCGGAGTTGTCGATCGTGATGAAGCGAAGCAGGGAACGGCGGTTTACGGATATGAAATAGAGGCCCCGGATGCTGCTATGCAGGAAGTGGATCATATTCTTGTCACCTCGAAGCAGTTAGAGCAGGAAGTGAGCGGCATGGTAAGACATACAGGGGCTGTTGTTACAGACCTTCTTGCCATGCTGTTGGAGAGGAAGGATGTGGTATGAAGATCGTCGTTTCACTCACATCTTATCCGTCCAGGATAAACAGCGTACATAAGGTAATTGAGAGCTTGTGCCGGCAGTCTGTGAAAGCGGAGGAAATCGTGCTGTATTTAAGCCTGGAAGAGTTTCCGGGAGCAGAAGAGAGTCTTCCGTCGTCATTAAAAGCACTGATCGGGCGTGGCGGGTTTCGGGTTGCGTGGGTGTCTGGCAATCTGAAATCCCATAAGAAATATTATTATGCGCTGCAGGAATATAAAGATGCCGTTGTCATTACGGTGGATGACGACACATTGTATGCAAAGACCATGATCGGCGAACTGATCGCAGGTCATAAGCGGTTCCCCGGTGCGGTATCGGCGAGAAATGTGAGGATCCTGTTCAGAAGGGAGGGCGGACTGGAACCCTATCGCAGATGGGAAAGGGAAAACTGTCTGGAAGAATATGCGGATGCGCCGAGAATGGATCTATGTGCCATCGGTAACGGCGGCATCTGCTATCCGGCGGTGCACCATGAGCGCTGGTTTGATCAGGAGACGATCATGAAGATGGCGCGGGATCAGGATGACCTTTGGCTGAAATACAATCAGATCATGGATGACATTCCGGTTGTTTACACGAAGCCTTCTCAAAAAGATATCACGATAGAAGATTCACAGCGCAGCAGTCTGGCGGCCGACAATCTGCGTGGAACGGGAAATGACCGGTGTATTGCCGCACTGTCAGCGCTGTGCAGGCAGCAGGATGCAGGCCGCTGCCGGAAATGGTTCCGGAATCTGCTGACATGGGAGGCATATACGACTGCGAAAAAGAGATACTATGCGGGAATCTATGGAGCTGTACTGGACGGGGTCGGAAATCTGCCGGTTTATTTTTATGGGGCAGGGGAAATCGCGAGGTATCGTTTAAGGATTCTGGCAGATTTGGGATTGACGGAAAGGCTGGAGGCGGTTCTGGTCACAGACAGGTCGGGGAATCCTGCCCGCCTGCACGGCCTGCCGGTGCGGGCATTATCGGAACTGGAAGCCGGCCGGGCGTTTGGGGTGATCTTAGGCGTGAGCGAGGCAAAGAAAAAGGAAATCATGGATGAACTGGCAGAGTATCATTACAAAACTGTGGAATTGGATC
>ERZ779622.628-NODE-628-length-18918-cov-7.936648_pt1 | contig 18918 bp, 18 predicted proteins | sample MGYA00514188_ERZ779622 | MGnify/ENA primary metagenome ERZ779622 (study PRJEB29562, sample SAMEA4376702) | mouse gut metagenome | isolation source: Cecum | study: EMG produced TPA metagenomics assembly of the A DSS colitis mouse model was used to assess the... | reverse complement strand
GCCGCCGGCACCCAGAAGCTCTACGACTATGTGGACCGCAACCCCGCCGTCATGGCCGCTCCAGTGGACTATACCAACGATGTCCGCGTTCTGGCCCAGCTGGATAACTTCATCTCTATCAACAACGCCATTGACATGGACCTGTTCGGCCAGGTCAACGCCGAATCCGCGGGTCTGAAGCACATCTCCGGCACCGGCGGCCAGCTGGACTTTGTCATGGGCGCCTATCTGTCCAATGGGGGCAAGAGCTTTATCTGCATGTCCTCCACCGTCACCGGCAAGGACGGCGCCGTGAAGAGCCGCATCGTCCCCACCCTCACCCCCGGCTCCATCGCCACCGACCCCCGCTCCTGCGTGCAGTACATCGTCACCGAGCACGGCATGATTAATCTCAAGGGCCTGTCCACCTGGGAGCGGGCCGAGGCCATCATCTCCATCGCCGCCCCCCAGTTCAGGGAACAGCTCATTCAGGACGCCGAGAAAATGGGCATCTGGCGCAGAAGCAATCACAAATGATACAGATATGAGCAGCGGCGCACGGCAACCCCGTGCGCCGTTTTTATTTTTAAGAATAAATCAACAAAAATCATTTGCTTAATGGCGGTCTGTCTGGTAAAATACATGTTAAGAAAAAATTAAGCCCGCCGGGAGGCGGCGGAAGGGGAGGGAAAAGCATGGAATTTAAGAACTCATTTCTATCCCGTCTGTTTGGCGGCAGGCCGGAGGCGCAGGAGGAGCTGGAAGAGGAGGAGCTTCTGGACCAGCCGTCCGAGGACGCGCCGCCGCCTGAGAATCCGGCATGCCACAAGCTTGAGCTGCCCCGGGAGCACAGCCTTTTCAAGCTCAGAAGCGTCTACAACGAGCAGTCGGGCTGGCTGCCGCTGCCTGATCTGACGCTGGAGGGGCCGGGTGAGCCTCCTCTGCCCGAGGCGGAGGCCCAGGCGGAGCTGCTGCGGCTGAAAATGCTGATGAACGCCACGGCCAACAAGCGCTTTGAGGCGCTGCGCGCCCACCGCAAGGAAGAGGGGGAGTTCTCGCTGCCCGACCTGGACGCTCAGGCGGTGGTTTTTTTGTCCAAGGACTGTCTGTCGGCCTGGCTGCTGATCTATCCCCCGGTGGGAGACGGCCGGCAGGTGGAGTGGTCCGACCTGGACCGGACACTGGCGGAGCAGGAGGTGCGCTGCGGCATAGACGAGGAGCTGCTGAACGCCATCCCCCAGGACCCGGAGCGCTACTTCAAGCTCTTCCCGGTGGCCCGGGGCACCCCGCCGGCAAACGGCCTGGACGGCCGGGTGGTGGATATGTTCCCACGCACGGAGGAGCGGAAGCTTACCATAGATGAGAATAACCGGGTGGACTACTCCGACCTGCATTTTATCCATAATGTGGAAAAGGGGGGCGTGATCTGCCGTATCATCCCGCCCACTGACGGAATACCGGGCCAGACGGTCCAGGGCAAGGCGGTCACGGCCAAGAACGGCAAGCCGGCCGCGGCGCCCAAGGGGCGCAACACAGCTTTGTCGGAGGATGGGCGGACGCTGGTGTCCACGATAGCCGGCCATGTGGAGTTCAGCGGCCGCAGCTTTCAGGTCAAGCCGGTGCTGGATATTCCGGGAAATGTGGATTTTTCCGTGGGGAATATCAATTTTCTGGGGGATGTCTGTATCCACGGGGACATCTGCAGCGGCTTCAGCGTCCGGGCCATGGGGACCATCACAGTGGACGGCGTGGTGGAGGCCTGTACGGTAGAGGCCGGCCGGGACCTGATCGTGGCCAGGGGCGTCCAGGGGGACAACCAGGCCGTGATCCGGGCTCAACGGAATATTTTCGCCAAATACCTGGAAAACAGCTGCATCTACGCCAAGATGGACCTGGAGACGGAGTGCATTATCAACTGTGACGTCTACTGCGGCGGCGCGGTGACGGTGCGCACCGGCCATCAGAGCATTATCGGCGGAAAGGTCCACGCCGCCCACGAGGTGAGCGCGGGAGTGATCGGCTCCCGGGTGGGGAACCGGACGGACATCGTTCTGGGCGGCCAGCCCTGTGAGGAATTTGACTATGAGCTTCTGACCAAGGAGGTTCAGGAGCTACAGGATACGATGGAAAGATTAGACCGCCAGCCGGACAGTCCCAGCAAGATCAGTCATATGGGCAAACTGCGCATGCAGCTTACCCTCAGCCGGGGCAGGCTGGAGGAGATTCAAAAGGAAAAGCTCCAGCAGGTTCTGGAGGGGCAGGACCCCGGCCTGCGGCGGATGACGTGCAACACTGTGTTCCCGGGGGCGGTGCTGACCATCGACAGCGTCACCCATCATTTTAACGACAGGCTCTCCCCTTGTGCGGCCACACTGCAGGAGGACGGGATACATCTGATCTGAATTGGGTGGAAAGGAAGTGAGCTTATGAATACAGCCCTGTCGCAGCAGGAATTGTCGAACCTGCTGGACGAAGCCGTCCGGGAAGTGACGGAACAGACGGCCGGGGTTCAGCTCTTCCCCAGCGGTGAGGCTCCCAGTGAAAATCTGTGCACGGTGCATATCTCCTTCAGCAAAGGATTTCGCACCAGCCTTACCCTGTGCGCGGATACCGATCTGGTCTTTCGAATGGCCCGGAACGCCCTGGGAGAGGAGGAGCTTACCCAGCAGGATATGGAGGACTTCTGCAAGGAGTATTTCAACATTCTGTGCGGAAAGATCGCCGCCATCCTGTTTCGGGAGACCAGCGTGCCCGCGCGCTTCAGTATCCCTACTTTTTACCATGGACGCTACACCCCTGAGAATCATCAGACGCAGTTTATGCTTACATACGCCGACGCGCAGAAGGAAGGCGCCCAGTTGACGCACCATGTCCCGCGGTAGCCCGCGGCCCCTGAAACTTGCTTTATTTGACAGAAAGAGGCGAATTTAAAATGGCAAAACGAGTTATGGTAGTGGACGATTCCCGGATGATCTGCATGCAGATGAAAAATCTGCTTCAAGGTACGGACTATGAGGTGGCGGCCTACTGCCGGGACGGCGAGGAGGCTGTGGCCCAATACGGCCAGGTCTCCCCGGATCTGGTGACCATGGACATCATCATGCCCGGCATGGACGGGCTTGAGGCCGCCCAGGCTATCCTGGAGGACTACCCGGACGCGAAAATTCTTATGGTGTCCTCTCTGGCCTATGACGATACGTTCAAAGAGGCCGAGCAGATCGGAGCCAAGGGATTTATCGACAAGCCCTTCGTGAAAGAGAAACTTCTGGAGGCCTTCCAAGACGCCTTACAGGACGCATAACCGCGTCGCGGTCATTCGATATGCCCGCCCCATGAAAAACAGATGATTGCCGCCGCAGAGGCGGCGCTGAACAGGGTCAGCGCCAGCTTGCCAAACTTTTTCATCATGATTGTACCTCCTGCCATACCGCAAACCTGATTCTGGTTCACAGTATGGCAGGAGGTACAATTTTTCTCATAAAATGCAATGAAAACCCTATCATGATTCGTTACTTTTGCTTTGAGCAGCCTTCTTCCTCCGCCTGGCCGCCATATACCGTTCCTCCTCGCTGAAAATGCAGCCGCAATACTTCTGCATGTAGAAGCCGTGGTCCCGGGCAAACTGCTGGCCCTCCTGAAACAGGGGGCGGAAGTCCCGGTAGAGGAAGGCCACCCCATATTTCTCCCCCATCTCCCGGGCGGCCGCCGCGATGGCCTCGTGGTTCTGGTAGGGGGAAATCAGCAGCGAGGTGGTAAAGCTGTCGCAGCCGTTGGCGGCGGCGTACCGGGCCGTCTCCGCCATGCGCACCCGGTAGCAGTAGGCGCACCGGCCGTCGATGTCCCCGGCCACGGCGGTGATAAAGGAGCGCAGGTCGTAGGTCCCGCCGATGACCAGCTTCATGCCGATCTCCCTGGCGTAGTCCTCCAGGGTGCGCTTCCGGGCCTGGTACTCGGTGTAGGGGTGGATGTTGGGGTTGAACCAGAAGCCGGTCACCGAAATCCCCTCCTCCCGGAGGAGGGCAATGGGCCGGTTGGCACAGGGAGCGCAGCACATGTGCATCAGGGTGTTCATAGAAAGTCCTCCAGGTCGATGGTGTGGATGGTCAGTCCTTTCTTCATGGCATAGGCCAGGGTCTGGAAAGTCCCCCCCTTGGGCGCCCCGTTGTAGACGGCGATGAGCATATCGGATCGGTCCACCATGTATCGGTTGCGGCGGATCATGCAGAAGCGGTCGTAGCTGTGCTGGACCAGGGTCTCGTAATTGCACCGCTCCAGGATGGCGTTGTAGCGTTCCCGCTCCGCCGCCGGCCAGCCGTCCGCCTGGGTCTCACAGGGCCGGGCGCACTCCAGAAGGATGTCCGGCTCCGCCTCCCGCAATTCCAGCACCGCCTCGGCGCAGTACAGGTCCACCCCCCGGGCCATGCCGGAGATGAAGTGTAGGATTCCCGACACATAGGCGTCCTCCACCGCCCGGGCAACGGCCCTCTTCAGCCGCAGGCACCGGGGATCGGCCTCGTCCTCCCCCCAGGGCAGCTTGTCGGGCCGGTGGCCGGTGAAGCAGCAGGTTTTTTCCTTGCCCATCACAGTACAATCAGGTCCTTGGGAGAGCGGGTGATGTCCTCCCGGCCGGTCTCGTTCAAAATCAGCACGTCCTCGATGCGCACCCCGAACTTTCCCGGGATATAGACCCCCGGTTCGGCGGAGATGACCGCCCCCACGGGCATGGGACGCTTCTCCTTGGAGCTGGCGTTGGGGGACTCGTGGATGTCCACTCCCAGAGAGTGTCCGAAGCCGTGGGAGAAGTAGTCCCCGTACCCGGCCTCCCGGAGGACGTTCCGTGCGGCGGCGTCGATCTCCTGTCCGGTGACCCCCGCCCGGGCGGCGTTGATGCCCGCCTTCTGGGCGGCCAGCACGGCGGCGTACACCTCCTCCATCTCCTGGGTGGGCTGGCCCAGGGCCACAGTGCGGGTCATGTCGGAGCAGTAGCCCCCCACCTTGCAGCCGAAGTCCATGGTGATGAACATGCCTGTCTCCACGATCTGGTCCCCGGGGACGGCGTGGGGCCGGGAACCGTTGGGGCCGGCGGCCACGATGGGGTCGAAGGACACCTTCTCACCCCCCCGGCTGAGCAGCTCATACACCAGACGGGCGGCAATCTCCCGCTCGGTCATGCCGGGGCGGATGAAGCTGAGAATGGCCTTGAATGCCTCGTCGGTAATCTCCTGGGCCCGGCGCATGAGGGCCAGCTCCCCCTCGTCCTTGGAGGCGCGCAGGCCGTCCAGCAGGTCCTGGGCCGGGGTGAGGACACAGGGTAGGGCCTGAACGTACTTTTTGTGGCCGTCCACCGTCACAGCGCCGCTCTCAAAGCCGACGTTGTGCAGCTGTCTGGCCTCAATATACTCCCTGGCAAAGGCTATGTGCCCCTTCTCCGGGGTGGTAAGGCAGATTTCCACCCCGCCGATCTGCTCCCGGGCGGCCTCGATGTACCGGCCGTCGGTGGAGTATCGGGCAGCGTCCCGGGTCACCAGCAGCAGGCCCTCCCCGTGGAAGCCCAAGGCGTACCGCTCTCCGGACTGGCTGGTAATCATCATGGCGTCCAGGCCGTACTCGGGCAGCCGGGCGGCGATTTTTTCAATGTGGTTCATGGTTTTTAGCTCCTTTGGGTAGTTTTGCAAGGAGCGGCCTCCGTGCCGCCCCACTGATACATCGGGAGGATGGGGCGGCGCAGAGGCCACCCCTACAGAAGGCTCTCGTAGGTCCGTTTCATGGCGCGCGCGTCCTCGGCCTGGGTGCCAGCGGACTCACAGATAAACGTCGGCGACCAGCCCCGGCGGGCGATTTCCGCCGCCAGCGGGGCCCAGCTCGGGCCGTAGCCCCCGTCGTCGCCGAAGGTGCGGTGACATTTCTCCCCGCCCTTGGGTGTAAACTCGATGTGGGAGAAGTGGCTGTGGAAGGCGCTTGCCCGGTCCGGACCCAGCGCCTCGGCCACCCGGTCCAGCATCCGGGAGAAGGCCGCTTCCCCGTCGTCCGCCCCCAGAGAGCGGGCGTAGAGGTGGCCGAAGTCGATACAGGGCACCAGCCGCCCGTCCAGGGCGCACAGCTCCAGCACCTCGTCCAGATCGCCCAGCTGGCCCAACTTGCCCATGGTCTCGGGGCAGAGGGCGATATGGCCGAAGCCCTGACCGTCACAGGCGGCCATCACCTCCACCAGGGACTTTTTGGCGATTTCCAGCGCCTCCCGGCGCTCACGCCCCATCAGCGCCCCGGAGTGGATGACCACCCGCCCCGCGCCCATCCACTGGGCCGCCTGACAGGCTGCGGTAATGTAGCCGGCGGTCTTTTTCAGGGCGTCCGGGTCCGGGTTGGCCAGATTGATGAAATAGGGGGCGTGGAGGGACAGAGAAATTCCCGCCGCCCGGGCGTTCTCCCCGATTTTGACGGCGGTTTCCTCCCCTACATGGACCCCCTTGCCGCACTGGTACTCGTAGCAGTCCAGGCCGAAGTCCGCAATCCATTTTGGGGCGGCCAGAGAGGACCTGTGGGCCCTGGAAAAGCTGTCCGAGTTGCCCGCCGGGCCGAATTTGGCGCTCATAGAAAGGGTTTCCTCCTCCCCAGCAGCCGGAAGGGGGTCTCCACGGCGTACCGGATGTACCGCCCCGGGTTGCCCGCCAGACGGATGGGCTCCACCAGCAAGGGGGTCACCCCGGCGTTGTTGGCCCCCAGAGTGTCGGTGAATATCTGGTCCCCCACCATGACGGTCTCCTCCGGCGTACAGCCCAGGCGCTCCATGGCCCGGAGATAGCCCGCTCTCCTCGGCTTGCCCGAATGGCCCTGACAGGGGATGCCCAGCTTTTCGGCAAACCTCTGCGCCCGGCCCGGCTTGCGGCTGTTGGACAGCAGGAACAGCTCGATCCCGCTGGCCCTCAGCGCCTCCTTCCAGGCAATGATCTCCGGAGACGGCTGGGTCACCTTGTAGGGCGCCAGGGTATTGTCCAGGTCGGCCAGCACCAGGCGCACCCCCTTGGCGGCCAGGGCTTTGGGGTCAATATCCGTCACCGAGGGGTAGACCCCCCGGGGTATGGGTGATAAGGACATGGTTCTAACCTCTCGTCTGATTTCATAGTGTGTACAGCGTAGTATATCACAGGTTGAAATTTCGGACAAGGGGGAAGTCCCATGGACACCTTTATTATTACTCTGCCGCCCAGGCAGCTCCCCGCCCTCCGGGGCTGGCAGGCCACCCCCGCTCACCTGGCCTACCGGCTGGGACCGGGGCCCCATCTGTTTCGGGCGGAGGGCGCGGCCCCGCCCAGAGGCGGGCTGATGGTGGTGGACGACAAGCAGTTCGACGGCCTGGGACCCACCGGCCCGCTGTGTCAGGAGATCATCCGGGAGACCCTGGCCCGGGGGTTCTCCGGGGCGGTCCTGGACTTTGAAAATCACCTGCCCCCCCTGGAGCAGATTGCCGCCGCCCTGGATGAACCCTTCGCCCGCCGGGGCTGGACCCTGATCGTCCCCGAGCGCTACGGCCAAGCCGCCCCCCACGCCAGGGTGATGATCCCTTCCGCCCTGTCGGGGGGCTCCCTCCGGCGGCGGCTGGAGGAGGCCCTGGAGCGCTTTGGGGAGAGCCGGGTGGTCCTGGCCCTGGAGAAGCGGGCGGAGGACTTCTATCTCCCCTCCCCCACCGGCGGCGGCCAGCCTCTCACCCGCCAGGAGCTGGAGGAGCTGAAGGGGCGGCTGTCCCCCTCCGTTTTCTTCTCCGGGGAGCTGTGCGCCCGCTACTTCACCTACATGAGCCGGGAGACCGGCGCGCACTTTGTCCTCTTTGACGACGGCGACACCCTACGCCGCAAGGTGGAGGTGGCCCGCGGGCTGGGCGTGGGCACCTTTCTGGCCCCCTGGGCCGAGGTGGGCCCCCACGCCGCCCGGATCGGCATTCAGCGCCGGCCGGAGCAGCGGTCCGCCCGGCGGTAGACGGAAAACGGCCCGCCCCCGAGGGGGCGGGCCTTCACCTTATATCAGTCTTATTCGTAGGGCTTGTCTGTCTCGATATACATGCCCTTTCCGCCCTCATAGCCTACATAGAAGTTGAGGGCCTTGCCCAGGTCGCGGAGCTTGAAGTAGTTGCTCCCGCCGATCTTGTACACGCTGACCGTGGTCTTTTCGCCGTTGATATAAATGGAATCATTGCTCACCTGGGCCGTCTGCTCCCCGCCGGCGGCCGCGCCGGCCAGCTCCTTTCCGGTGCCCTCGTAGGGCTGCCCGGAGGTGGCGGTGACCGCCTTGGCTGCGCCGTCGTAGCCCACGGAGAACTGCTTTTCTGTGCCGTTGAGCATGGCGGCCAGGTCGCGGATCTTGAAGAAGTTGCTTCCGCCGATCTTGTACACGGTGGCGTTCTGGAGCTGGCCGTCACAGGTCAGCTTGTCGTTGGTGGGCATAGCCTTGACCTCGGCGGCAGGCTTTTCGGGCTGCTCAGGGGTCACAGGCGCGGTGCTCCCGCCCAGCCGGAGGGTATAGGTCTGGCTGGAGCTCTTGAACTGTCCGCCCGCGGCCTCCACCCTGAGGGTGTGGCTGCCGCCGCCCAGGGCGCTCAGGTCCAGGTCATAGTAGAAGGGGGCCTGGCCGGCGGAGTGGACCTGCTTCCCGTCCACATAGTAGGTCACGGTAGTGCCGTGCTTGCCGGGGAGGCTGGCGTAGGCGGCCAGACGCAAGGTGTTCCGGCCCGTCAGCGACGCCTTGTCCAGAGTGGTCCAGCCGGTGGCGGTCCCCTTCACGTCGGACAGGTAGGCGCCATTTTCCCGGATGGCCTTCTCATATGTGGAGCTGAGGGTGGGGGAGCCAGCCAGGGAGTACTCGAAGTCGCTCCCCCGGAAAGCGGTGTCAAAGTAGAACACGGCCTTCACCTGGGGGTAGACCATATTGATATAGGAGTAGAACCAGTTCATCTGTTCGCTGGCAAAGGCCGTCAGGTCCTGGCCGCTGGACTTGTCCCGGTAGGAGAAGCCGCACTCGCTGACCATCACGGGCTTGTTGTGAGACTTGGCCAGGTCGATGATGGGCTTGACGGTAATCAGAGGATCGTGGTCGTAGATGCCCACGCCGTAGAAGGCGTCGTCGTAATATTTATCGTAGCCGAAGGTGTAGGATGCGACGCCCCGGCTCTTGTCATAGCTGACATACTGGGTATTGTGGTAGGTAGACATGCCGATCCAGTCCACATACCCGTCCCCCGGATAGTAGTCGGCGCAGGTCACGTTCCGGTTGCTGATGTCGTTGGGAGAGAATACCATCTGAATGTTGGAGTAAGACCGGGCGGCGGAGGCCACCTTCCGGAACGCCTGCTTGTAGACCTCCGGGTCGCACTCGCTCCAGCAGTTCATCTCAGCGCCCACCCGCAGCAGGACGGTGGCGTTCAGGCCGCCCAGGGCCCGCAGGCTCTCGGCGATATAGCTGTCGGCGCCCAGGACCGCCCGGGCCCCGGAAGTATTCTCGGGGCTGAAGTTCCAGGCCACCTCGATCACGCCGCCGTCGGCCGCCTTACGGAAGCTTTCGGAGGTCCTGCTGTAGTAGTCGATCCAGTACTCCACCGAGTAGCTGTCCTGGAAGGTGACATACATCAGGGCGGCGTTGGTGTCGGACCGGGAGCCGTCCACAGGGGCGCCGTACCAGGTGCCGGTCCGGGGGCCCGCGGCGTAGGAGGAGGCGCTGTCATCGCTCCGGGCGTAGACGGTCACCGTCTGCGCCGCGCGCAGATACTCCAGGCGCGCGTCAATGCTCTGGATCAGGTCGGTATAGTCATATCTGTCGGCATAGGAGGGGGTCAGGCCGCACTCGGTCAGCCATTTGGCGTAAGTGCGCTCCCGCTCCGCCCAGGTAATAGCCCCCGCGATATCTCCCTTGACCTCGCAGGCCCAGGAGGCCATCATGGCCTTTGGCTCCAGGTTTTCGCACACGTCCTGGCCCAGTCCCAGGGGGGTGAGAAGATCGTAGGTCTTTTGGGCCACCGAAATCACCTGGTCCGGGTCGCCGGCCGCCGCCTCCCAGGCGCTGTGAAGCTTCCAATAGGCGCTGGGGTACTTGAAATTCCCATAGGCCGAGGCGGGCAGGCACAGCCCCGCCGTCAGGGCCGCCGCCAGGGCGCAGGAAAACAGACGGCGCATCAATTTGCTCATCATCATTACCTCCCAATCTCTTCATTCGGAAGCATAAAACTTTCAAAAAGATGATACTACCGGGCGCTTTATTTGTCAAGTATGCTGCCTGCATTGTATCCGGCAGCCGGCGGCGAGGTGATTTTCAGAAAAAAGCTGGACAGAACCCCTCTTTTGCATTATGATGTAATATGTAGAAATATCGAATTGACACGCGCATTTTGTCGAGATTCCGTTTTCCGGCAGGATGCGGGGAGGATTCCATATGACCCATTCCTTCTTTGGCGGAGTGTATCCCGCCACGCGCAAAGGCATCACCCGCCGCAAGCCCATGGCCCGTCTCTCCCAGACCTCCAAGGAGGTCGTCATCCCCCTGGTCATGTGCGCCGACGGCCCCGCTACCCCCATGGTCCGGCCCGGCGACCCGGTGACGGTAGGCCAGCCCATCGCCCGGCGGGGACAGACCGGGGCGGCGGCCCACGCCAGCGTCTCCGGCCGGGTGATCGCCATTGAGGACCGGCCCCACCCCTGGGGCGGGCGGTCCCCCGCCATTGTCATCCATAATGACGACCGCAGCTCACCCTATCCCGGCAACATGCCCCCTCTGGACCCCCGCCAGTTCACTCTGGAACAGATGGTGGAACGGGTGGCTGAGGCGGGGATTGTGGGCATGGGGGGCGGCTGTTTCCCCACCTGGGAGAAAATCTTCCGCTCCGCCGGGAAGATTGACACCCTGATCGTCAACGCCGCCGAGTGCGAGCCCTACGTCACATCGGACTACCGCCTGCTGCTGGAGCGGGGGGAGCGCATCCTCCGGGGAGCCCAGGCCCTGTCCCAGTGTCTACAGTGCGAACGGGTAGTCCTGGTCACCGAGGGGGATAAGCTCAACGCCGTGGAGGCTGTGGAGCGCCGCCTGCGCCGCAGCGGCGGCCGGGTGCAGATTCTCCCCGTGCGCACCTGCTACCCCCTGGGGGCGGAAAAGCAGATCATCCAGACCGTCACCGGCCGGGAGGTGCCCCCCGGGGGCTCCCCCCTGGACGTGAAGTGCGCCGTATTCAACGTGGCCACCGTGTACGCCATCCACGACGCCCTGTTTATGGGCCGCCCCCTCACGCACCGGGCTGTCACCGTCACCGGCGGAGCGGTCACCCGTCCCCGGAATCTGTGGGTGCCCATCGGAACCCCCCTACGCCACCTGCTGGAGACCTGCGGCGGCCTGCGGGAGGAGGCCGACCGCATGCTCATCGGCGGACCCATGATGGGCATTGCCCTCACCGATCTGAACGCGCCGGTGACCAAGGACACCAACAGCCTGGTCTGCCTCACCAGCTGGGAGCATAAGCCGGACATCCCCTCCGGGGTGTGCATCCGGTGCGGCAAGTGCGTGGCCGCCTGTCCCATGCATCTGGCCCCCACCATCATCCGCCGGGCCCTGGAGGAACAGGACCTGGACAAGCTGGCCAAGTACCACCTGGAGGACTGCAATGCCTGCGGCTGCTGCTCCTTCATCTGTCCCGCCCAGATTCCTCTGGTGGAGACGGTGGCCTCCGCCGCCGCCCTTTTGAGACGGGGGGTGGCCAACAGGTGAGCGCCGTATACACCCCCAAGCGCCTGCCCCCCCAGCTGCGTCAGTCCTCCACCACCCGCGCCATGATGCTGGACGTGATTGTCGCCTTGCTCCCTGCCTTGGGCATGGCAGTATTTTTCTTCGGACCCCGTGTGCTGGCTCTGTGCGCCGTTTCGGTGGCGTCCAGCGTCGGCTTTGAGCTGCTCTACCGGCTGCTTACCCGCCAGAGCCTGTCCATCGGCGATCTGTCCGCCTGCGTCACCGGCCTGCTGCTGGCCCTCAGCCTGCCTGCCAGCACCCCCTTCTGGGTGCCGGTGATGGGGGCTTGCTTCGCCGTCATCGTGGTGAAACAGTTCTACGGCGGCCTGGGCCGGAACTTCATGAACCCCGCCCTGGCCGGCCGGATGCTGGCTGGCACCCTGCCCATGCTGATGACCACTTGGCCTCAGCCCATGCAGAGGCTGTCCATGACCAATCCGGATGCGGTGTCTGCCGCCACACCCATGTCCTTTCTTCACGAGGGTTCCCTCCCCCCCGTCTCCCTGGACCTCATGTTTCTGGGCCGGCGGGGCGGCTGCATGGGTGAAATTTCCGCTTTCATGCTCCTGTTGGGGCTGGGCTACCTGCTGCTGCGCCGGGTGATCTCTGCCCGGGTCCCCCTGTCCTACCTGGGGACGGTGGCTGCAATTGCCTTGCTCTCCTCCCCCGCGGGGGTCTCCCCTCCGGTCTGGACCGCCTACCAGCTTATGGGCGGCGGCCTGCTGATGGGCGCGATCTTTTTTGCCACCGACCCCGCCACCTCCCCGGTCACCCCCCGGGGCCAGGTGATGTACGGCGTGGGCTGCGGCCTGCTCACCGTGCTGCTGCGCGGCAGCAGCCCCTACCCGGAGGGAGTGGGCTGGGCCATCCTTACCATGAACTGCACCGTCTGGCTGCTGGATAGGCTGGGCCTGCCCCGGCGCTTCGGCATCGGCAACTTTGCCGCCACCAGGGCCGTTCTGGCCCGGTGGCTTGCCGAACTGTCCAAAATCAAGTTCGTCCGCCCCAGGCTGAACCTCCGCATCCCCAAGCCCCGGGAGGGCCAGGCGCCCGGCGAGGCCTACCTGGACCTGCTGCGGGCTCTCCTGAAAACCGTGGGGCCGCTGGCCGGCGTTTTCGCGGTCACCTGCGCTGTGGTCTTTGGGGTCCACCGCTTTACCGATCTGAACACCGCCCGGGCGGAGGTCCAGACCCAACACAAAATCCTGACTCAGGCCATGCCCCAGGCCGCCGTGGGGGTCGAGACCCCCTACCGGGCCGCCGGAGCCATGTCCATCATCGCCGGCTACGACGCCGAGGGCCACTTGCTGGGCTACTGCGTGGAGGTCCATAGCCAGGGCTTTGCCGGCCCCATCACCATGACGGTGGGCGTAGACCTGAACGGTGCCGTCACCGGCGTGGCCGTCAACAGCCACAATGAGACCCACCGGGTGGGCACCGCGGCCATGACCTCCGCCGCCCTGGCCCGGTATGTGGGCCGGTCTGGCACCATCCGCACCTCCGGACCCAACTCCATGGACGCCGTCAGCGGCGCCACCGCCACCTCCAAGGCCATCACCGCCGGGGTCAACCGGGCGTTGAACATCGTGGCCAATCTGGACACCTCGGGGGAGATCAACTATGAAGATACGCAGTAAAGGGGGGAAAGAGCATTGAACACCGCCCTTGAATTGGCGGGGGTGGCCCTGGCCGCCCTGTTGTCGGAAAATCTGGTGCTGGTCTCCTGCACGGGCATCGGCACCCACCGGGAGTCCTTCTCTCAGCCGAGGGAGGCTTTGCGCACCGGCATCTGCCTCACCGTAGTCATGGTGCTGGGGGAGCTGTGCGCCTGGCTCATCGACTTCTGGCTGCTCAGCCGGTATGGCTGGGCGCACTTCCGGGTGCTGGCCTTTGCCCTGCTCATCCCCGCCCTGGTCGCCGGACTGCGCCGCTTTCTCCGCGCCTGCGTCCCCGAGCTGTCCCGCCGGGCGGACGGCAATCTAGCCTCCATCTCCACCAACTGCGCCGCCCTGGGCACCGCCCTGCTGGTGGCCCAGCGCAGCTATGGACTGGGCTCCGCTCTCCTCTACGCCCTGTGCGGCGGCGTGGGCGCCACCCTGGCTCTGGCCAGCTTTGCCAGTCTGCAGAAGGAAGTGGACCTGAACCGCTGCCCCCGGGCCTTTCGTGGAGTTCCCATCCAGCTCATCACCGCCGGGCTGATGGCCATGGCCCTTATGGGCTACTACGGGCTCTATCTGGGATAGATATGAAAAACGCTCCGCCGGGACGGCGGAGCGTTTTGCCTTTTATTTCGCGCCCAGCTTGAAGGAGGCGCACTCGGTTCCCTCGCACCTGGTGGGGGAGCAGTCGCAGCAGCCCACCTTGATGGAGTTCAGGGAGCAGCAGTTCTGGGCGTGGTCGTTGTAGGCGCAAGTGTCAACGGAACACTTGATGCTGGTGTTGCAGGTTTTCCTGTCAGTCATGATACTAAACCCTCCTTGTTTCGGATGGCCTTAGTATGACGCGCGCCGCTCCGGTCTATTCCCCCGGCGGAGAAGTTTTTTTCGTCTTTTTAAAAAATTTCGGCTGGCGGGGGTCGATGTCCTCGGGCTGGACCTCCACTACCTGGGGAATAAACCGGCTGGCAAACTTCCCCTTGCCCCGGGTCTTGACGTAGAAATAGCCGATGATAGAAAAAACCACCGCGCCGATGAAGTTGACGAACAGGTCTTTCATGGTGTCCAGGATGCCGATGTCCAGATAGCCCCCCAGGCCCAGGGATATCTGCCGGCCGTCCGCCGTGACCACTATGGTGTCCACGATGTTCCCAATGAGCACCCGGTTATTCTTCCCGGTGGGGTCCAGCATGACGGAGGAGATGGAGTGGACCACGGCGTCCTTCTGCATGTCCAGGGCCATCAGCTGGTCCATACCGCACTCGAAGAACTCCCACAGCACCCCGATGGTCATGGAAAAGCAGAAGGCCACAATGGACATGAACACCGGCGACAGGGACAGGGAGAACTTTTCCGTGCGGTTGAGCATGTCCACCAGGGCGAAGCCGATGGCGGCGCAGAGAAAGCCGTTCAAGGTGTGGAGGATGGTGTCCCAGCCCTTGAAGGTGGTGTAAAAGGAGCTGATCTCCCCCAGTATCTCGGCGGCGAAGATGAAGAGCATGATGATGATCTCCATGGTATTGGGCAGGTCGATCATCAGCGCCCGCTCGAACACCGTAGGCAGCAGGAAGAGCACCAGGGTCAGGGCGCAAAGAAAGACGCTCTCGAAGTCTCCGTTAAAGAATTGGGCCACCATCATCACGATGACCAGGATACGAAGGGTGAAGTAGACCACCGCCACCGTCCGCTTGCGCCGCAGGGCGTCGTGGGCGGCGGAGAGGACAGCGCGCAGTCCCTTTTTCTTCTTCGTCACAAAACCGCCTCCAATCTTAATAAAATCTTAATATGCAGTATAGCCCTTTCCGCCGTGAAAGTCAAGGAAGCCGCTTGTCAAGGCTCGGCCCGCAGGCGCATAGACTGTTTCGGAGGTGATTTTACATGGACCTGCGCAACAGACAGATTACAGTCGGAGAGCTGCTGGACAACCCGAAGTCCAAGGCCGTATTCCAGCGCCGCTTCGGCAAATTCATGAAGCATCCCATGGTGGGCGCGGCCCGCTCCCTCTCTCTGGCCCAGCTCCAGGAGATGGCGGCGGTCTACATCCCCCAGAGAACCATTCAGGACACTCTGCGGGAGCTGGAACAGCTATAAAAAGGGGTTGCCATCCGACAGGTTTTAGGATAGAATAGAATATCATTTCAAACGTGGGGGGAACGCCATGGAAATTACAAGACAGCAGCGCCATGGCGTCTCTTTTTATGCCTGTTCGGACCCGGCCTGGGCCGGGGCGGGTCACGGCTTCTCCACCCGGCTGGGAGGGGTCTCCCCCGCCCCCATGGACAGCCTGAACCTGGGGGCCAACCGGGGGGACGACCCGGTAAACGTCCGGGAAAACTTTGTCCGTTTCTGCGCCGCCGCCGGCACGGACCCCAACGCCCTGGTGAAGAACCATCAGATTCACAGCGATATCATCCGCCCGGTCGGCCGGGCGGACGTCATGGAGCATCCCGAGGCCCCCGGCTCCTTTGAGGCCGACGGCCTCGTCACCAACGAGTCCGGGGTGTGCCTCACTATTTTCTCCGGGGACTGCATCCCCATCCTGCTCTACGACCCGGTCCGCCGCTGCATCGCCGCCGTCCACGCCGGCTGGCGGGGCACCGCCGCCGGCGCCGCCGCCCGGGCGGCGGAAGCCATGGTCCGGGACTACGGCTGTGCGCCGGAGCACATCCTGGCCGCCATCGGGCCGGGCATCGGCCCGTGCTGCTTTGAGACCCACCGCGACGTTCCCGACGGTCTGCGCGTCCGGCTGGGGCCGGACGCGGAGCCCTTCGTCCGCCCCCTGTCCCGGGAGGGCAAGTTCTCCGTGGATCTGAAAGGGGCCAACGCCCGCTGGCTGGAGCGGGCGGGACTGGCGCGGGAGAATATCGCCATCTGCTCCGCCTGCACCGCCTGCCAGCTGGACGAATTCTGGTCCCACCGGGTCCAGGGGGGCGCCAGGGGGAGCATGGCGGCTATGATCCAGCTTGTGTAGCCCTGTAGGGGCGGCCTCCGTGCCGCCCCGGTAAATCATAGACCTGGAGTCAAGGGCGGCGCAGAGACCGCCCCCTACGCCATTATCTGCAAAGGAACTGCCCATGAAACGACAAATTGCCGCGTTTGCCCTCGTCCTGCTCCTCTTCCTCACCGCCTGCGGCGGGGGGACCATTCCCGACCTCTCCGGTTCCGCCTCTTCCCCGGAGGACATGGGCCAAAAGGAGGACCCGCCCCCCAGAGACATCCCCTTCACCCTGGCCTTCTACCCGGAATTCAGCCTCCACCCCACCCTGGCCGCCAACCGGGCCAACCTCACGCTTTCCCCTCTGCTCTACGAGAGCCTGTTCGCGGTGGACGCCTCCTTCCAGGCCCAGCCGGTGCTGTGTGAGAGCTGCACCGTCAGTGAGGACAAGCTTGTGTGGACCTTCACCCTGCGCGACCGCGTCACCTTCTCCGACGGCGCACCTCTGGACGGGGCAGCCGTCGCCGCCGCCCTGGACCTGGCCCGCTCCGACCGGGGCCGGTATCAGGCCAGGCTGGCCGACGTGGCCGCTGTTTCCGCTCCGGCGGAGGCCCTCAATCAGGTGGTCGTGACCTTGCGCCGGCCCAACGGCTCCCTCCCCCTGCTGCTGGACATTCCCATCGCCCAGGGGGATGGAGACCGGCCCGCCGGCACCGGGCCCTACGTCCTCTCAGAGGACGGAACGTCCCTCACCGCCCGGACCGGCTGGTGGCAGAAGGAGAAGGTCCTGCCCGTCCAGTCCATCCCCCTCCACAGCGCAAGCAAAAGCGACGATCTGATTTACGCCTTTGACGCCGGGGACGTCTCCCTGGCGGATGTGGACCTGATGGCCACCAGCGCCATGGGCTACGGGGGCAATTACCAGACCTGGGACTATCCCACAACCGATTTTCTCTACCTGGGCTTCAATACCCAGAGCGGCCTGTGCCGCTCGCCGGAGGTCCGCCGGACCCTGGCCCTGGCGGTGGACCGGGATGCGGCCGTCTCCGTCTCCTACGCCAACCACGCCCGCCCGGCCCGGCTCCCCGTACACCCGGACAGCGCCTTGTACAGCCCGCACGCCCTGTCCGCCGCGCCGGGCTATGACCCGGAGGGCCTGGCGGCCCAGGTATCCGAGCTGAAGCTCCAGGGCAAAGAGCTGGTTTTCCTGGTAAACAGTGAAAACACCGCCAAGGCCTCCGCCGCCCAGCGCATCGCCTACCAGCTGGAGGCCGCCGGCCTCACCGTGGAGCTGCGGCAGCTGTCCTTCGAGGATTTCACCGCCGCCCTGGCCGTGGGGAACTTTGACCTGTATCTGGGTGAGACCGTCCTCACCGCCGACTTTGACCTCTCCCCCCTGCTGTCCTCCTCCGGTGCGCTGAACTACGGCGGATGGACCGACGAGGCGGCCAACGGCCTGCTCTATACGATGCACGCCGCCTCTCCTGAGGACAAGCCCGCCGCCGCCCAGGCTCTGTTCGATCTGCTGAACGAGCAGACGCCCATTGTTCCCATCGCTTTCAAGAACGGCTCCGTCCTCACCCAGTGGGGCAGGCTGTCAGGCCTGTCTCCGGTGCGGGGAAATGTGTTTTATCAGATAGAAAACTGGAATGTGAAATAAAAACGGAGGATAACGACCATGAGTGTTTACCGCTGCTACTCCAAGAAAAAAGAGGGCTTCGACGTGGAAGCCCAGGGCCTGTGCAGGCAGCTGCGGGAGCAGCTGGGGATTTCCGGGCTCCAGTCGGTTGAAATTTTGAACCGGTATGACGTGGAGCAGATCGACCCCGCCGTCTACCGGCGGGCCAAGGACATTGTCTTTTCCGAGCCCCAGGTGGACGTGGTGTACGACGAGGACTATCCCATGCCCCGCATGGCGGGTGCCTGGTTTGGGGTGGAGGCTCTGCCGGGGCAGTTCGACCAGCGGGCGGACTCCGCCGCCCAGTGCATCCAGCTTATGGCCGGGGTGGAGCGGCCCCTGGTGGCCTACGCTAAGCTGTATCTGCTGTGGGGCGGGCTGTCGCAGGAGGATTTGGACAAAATCAAGGCCTTCCTCATCAACCCGGTGGAAAGCCGGGAGGCCTCTCTGGAGAAGCCGGAGACCCTGGTGCGGGAACACGCCATCCCCGACCACGTGGACACGGTAACCGGCTTTACCGCCATGGACGAGGCCGGTCTGGCCGCCTTGCTGGACCGGCTGGGGCTGGCCATGGATCTGGACGACCTGAAATTCCTCCAGACCTACTTCCGGGACGAGGAGAAGCGGGACCCCACCATCACCGAGGTGCGGGTGGTGGACACCTACTGGTCCGATCACTGCCGCCACACCACCTTCTCCACCCATCTGGACCAGGTCCGGATCGACGACCCCGCCGTCAAAGCTGCCTATGAGCGCTACCTTGCCGCCCGGGTGGAGGTCTATGGAGAGGAGAAGGCCGCCGCCCGTCCCCAAACCCTCATGGACATCGCCACCATCGGCACAAAGGTGCTGAAAAAGCGGGGCCTGCTCCCCGAGCTGGACGAGAGCGAGGAGATCAACGCCTGTTCCATCCA
>ERZ779622.626-NODE-626-length-18950-cov-5.426885_pt1 | contig 18950 bp, 21 predicted proteins | sample MGYA00514188_ERZ779622 | MGnify/ENA primary metagenome ERZ779622 (study PRJEB29562, sample SAMEA4376702) | mouse gut metagenome | isolation source: Cecum | study: EMG produced TPA metagenomics assembly of the A DSS colitis mouse model was used to assess the... | reverse complement strand
ATGGTGCTAAAATAATCTGAAGATTGGCTGCTCTTTTAATCTGGAAAACAACACCAAATCCAGATACTGACAAACATTCAACGCATTCTTTACTGTTTTCTCCACCGTCTGATTTCCCGCCGCCACCGATATACCAAGCAGCTCAAGCACATCGCTTTTCGCCGCAAGCATGATCGCTATCGCGTCGTCATGCCCCGGATCACAGTCCAGAATAATTTTTCTTTTATCCATATCCATATCCTCCTAATCTAATCCAGCTCTATTTCCGTCTCTTTCAATAACTGTTCCTTTATTTTCTCATACTGCTTTTTTTCGATTGTGATATATCTTCCCGATTTGCTTACCAGTCCCCTGTCCTGCATTTCCCGCAGAGAACGCCACACGGTGCGCACGTTTGTCCCTGACTGTTTTGCCATTTCCTCCCGCGTCAGCCGGATCGTCAGCTTTCCATTCACCGCATGCCTCCTGTATCTCAGCAGAAACAGATATGCCAGCCTTTCTGTGCCGCTCAAAAACTGAAAGTCTCTTTCCTTGCGTGCCTGGTCGTTGAGTGTACGCATCATATCCCTCGTTTGTTCAAGCACCATATCCGCATTCTGCATCAGACACTCTTTATAAAGGTTCCTCGGTATACCGATCAGTCTGCACTTTGTCATTGTGATGAGTGTGGTGATATAATTGTCATATCCCATATATAATTCCATCGCGCCGAAGATCTCCAGCGGCTCAAACCATGTGTAGTCATATACCAGATCAAAAATACGGTCATCCGCCGCCTTCACGTTTCCCGCTATCAGCACATAGATCATACCCGCCGGTTCCCCTCTTCTGATAAATGCGGTATTTTTCTGCAGATTACACACCTGCAGTCTGTCTAACATCCAGTACGGCACATTTGCAAACATTTTCTGCAGTTTATCTTTCTTTTCTCCCGAGAGACTGTTCATCACTTCAAGGAAATCACTCACAATCTTCCCCCTCATCATCAGGTTCTCGAACCTTTCTCATACGGTTTTCCGCTGGCCTTCGGCGCCACGCCACGCCCTACGAAAAGCACCAGCATCACTATCGTCAGTATATAAGGAAGCATTGCCAGTATCTGCGATGGTATCACAGATTCTCCTCCTCCGAGCAGCACCGTCAAAGCCTGCGCAAATCCAAACAGCAGGCATGCCCCGTATGCACCGTGAGGCGTCCATTTCCCGAATATCACGGCTGCTATCGATATAAATCCCTGTCCCGCAATGGTAATCGGGGTAAACTGTGATACAATGCCGAGCGTTACCGCCGCCCCGCCAAATCCCGCAAAAACACCGGAAGCGATCACACATCCAAAGCGCAGCCTGTTGACTTTTATACCGAGAGTATCCGCTGCGGCCGGATGCTCGCCCACCGCCTGCAGATGCAGTCCCCATTTCGTCTTATAAAACAACCACCACATTCCCGCCGCCATCAGAAAGGCGATCACAACCGTGACATCCATATTCAGATTTCCAAGCAATCCCTCCGCAGGAATATCTCCGAATATTTTAGGAATCTTGTCATTGACCGGCTGCGTGGATGTAGCCCCGTCAAACAACAGACTGCAGATAAACAGCGCTGCGCCCGGCCCGATCAGATTAACTGCAATACCCGAAACAGTCTGGTCGCACTGAAACACCATGGACGCCGCCGCGTGCAGAGCAGCCAGAACTCCTCCCGCCAGGCCGGCACATAAAAATCCAAACCATGCATTTCCCGAGAAATAACAGACTGCCGCTCCTGCAAAAGCCCCTATCGTCATCATTCCCTCAACGCCGATATTAATAACACCAGTTTTTTCTGATATCAGATTACCTAATCCCGCAAAAACCATCGGTGTTGAGTACATCAAAGTGATTGCTATCAACAATGTAATACTATTCAGCATGACTTTTTCTCCTTCCCCCACATTTTTCAAGCAGACGGGGTACGCCCTGTATGATCGCCACAAAGAATACGATCGTCCCAATCGTAATATTGATAATTTCCGTCGGCGCTCCCACTTCATATTGAAGAGCCTGGCCGCCGTACAGCAATCCCCCGAATAAGAGCCCCGAGAAGATACAGCCCACGGGCGAACTTCCGGCAATCAGAGCGACGCCCAGCCCGTTCGTGCCCATCCCCTCAAAAGCGCTGAGTACGGTTACTTTATGCGGAGAATTTCCTGTGATATAGAGCGCAGCGCCAAGTCCCGCCACCGCTCCGGCGATCAGCATAACATCCAGCATATTCTTTCTGATATTGATACCCACCGCCTCCGCAGCATATTTGTTATACCCTACCGCCTGCAGCTCAAATCCCTTGATTGTATTTTTCAGCAGAACGGCGAGCAATACCGCTGTTTGTACAGGTATTATGAATTATTTTTAGTTTCAGAAATATGACAAATGTCAGCCTTGATGGATATCCATTTCTTTTCTCTTTTTTTCACAAAAACTCTATCTTGATTTTGTGCAAAACGCGCAAAAGCCGCGGGTGATATCGCTCATCCACGGCTTTTCCTTTTCTCTCTTCTGTTTTCGATTTTACTGCTCTTTGTACTCCTGATACCACTTCATCTCTTTTGCCGGTATGGAAACATAACAGTCTGCGCCCTCCCCGGTGCGCAAGATAACATTCCGAATCCCCGCCTGAATGATCATCCGCGCGCAAAGCGGACACGGTCCTGCTTTATACACGGAATTGTCCTCAGGGTTTACACCTGCCAGATACAAATCCGCTCCCAGCGTCTGTTCACGTGAGCAGTTTAGCAGCGCATTCTGTTCCGCGTGCACCGCTCTGCACATTTCATAGCCCTGTCCTCTGTGAAGTCCCAGTCTGATCCTCGGGCATTCTCCGGTATCACAACAGTTATCAAGCCCTCTCGGGGAACCGTTATATCCTGTGGAGATCACTGCATCGTCTTTTACGATCACCGCTCCATATTTTCGTTTCAGACATGTGCTGCGATAGGCAAATGTTTCCGCCACATTCAAATAAGTATCCGTCTGTGATATTCTTCCTTTTCCAATCGATTTTACCATATTTTACCTGTTCCACACTCTGCATCTCAATTTTTTGCACAAATTGCTTCTACGCCTCGATCTCTATCAGCTCATACTCCCTGCTGCCAAATCCCAGCTCAGCCGCGGCCTCTATCGTGTGCACGCCATGCCTCGACTCCAGGCGCTCCAGAAAATGAGCCCTGCCCGGATCATCGGAAGCATAGATCAGATCAATACATGCCTGATCTAACGCCACCGGGTCAAGGGAAGACAAAATGCCGATATCCTTCATGCAGGGATCTTCCGCCACCGCGCAACAGTCACAGTCCACGGAGAGATTGCACATGATATTAATATATGCGAGATTTCCCTTGAAGAAATCTACCACGGAACCAGCGGCATCCGCCATCGCCTCGCAGAAAGTATCCTGGGGAGCCACATGGTCCCAGAAGCCCTCCTGGGTATCGGATTCCCCTGCCGAATGAATCAGACATTTTCCCGCCGTAGATGCGCAGCCGATGGAGAGCTGCTTTAAAGCTCCGCCGTAACCGCCCATCGGGTGCCCCTTAAAGTGCGACAGTACGAGCATGGAATCATAATTTTCAATATTCTTCCCGAGGCGGTTTTCCTTCAGTGCTTTTCCGTCCGGGATCTCCACTGTCAGATCCGGTCCTTCTGCATCCAGGATATCAATATTGAAACACCCGGACCAGCCGTGCTTTTTCATCAGCTGTCTGTGTTTCTCCGTTGTATTCCTCGCCCCATTGTAGGCGGTATTGCACTCTACCACCGCAGCACCCACTTTCTCGATGACCGGTCTCCAGAATTCCGGACGAAGGAAATTCTGATTCCCGTCCTCCCCGGAATGCACTTTCGCCGCCACTTTCCCCGTCAGGGGTTTTCCCAACAATTCGTACATCTCCAACACTTTTTCCGGCGTGATCGTTCTTGTAAAATAGACTTTTGATTTCATGCATACCCTCCATCTCTGTTATGTTATACACTATAATTAACTTATCTACTTAAACATTCTATCCCAGCCGGTCGGAATTGTCATCTGTTTTTTATTTTACCACTGTCCCGTCACTTCTCAATCCATACCTCCCCCGCTGCCGCCCATTGTCCCGCATCCTCCCGGACAAACGGCACCGTCGCATAGTCATAGGAATCCTGCCCTCTCTCCAAAACGGACAGCGTCATCTCCATCTCTTCTCTCTCCTCCGACAGACTCCATTTTCCAACGTTGTAATCCATGATTTCGATTCCGCGCGGCGCATAGAACGCCCGCACCGCCTCCCCGGCTATTTTCTCCACGTCTTTCCGGTCCGCCGATGCCACATCCCGGATAAAAAACCGGCTTCCGTCGTACAGCACTTCCGCCTCCAGACAGCCGTCCCCATAGGCGGGCTCCACACTCCCCTCCCTGCTGCCGCAGGAGACAAGCGTCCGGAGCTTTATTGTTCCGTCCGCAAACGCAAAGGATACCCTTGATGTATTAATTCTTATCTCCTCGTAAGAAACGCCCTGTTCCTCCCGCAGTTCGGGTGATATCTGTCTTCCGCCCAGCGCGATCACTTTTCCGTTATCACTCTCCTCAAAGGAAAGCCTTCGCAGCAGTTCCTCCGCATACGCTCCGCCCGGGTACTCACAGGCTTTTACCTGTCCCGCTTTCCTGTCAAGCATCCAGAGCTGCTCCTGCCAGACGCCGGTGCCCTTGCCCCACAAAAGCTTCACCGCCAGCTCAGGAGCGCCATCCCCGTCATAATCCGCCTCCTGCACGCCGGGCGCCATGAGCGTAATGCCATCGGTGATAAACGGCACCAAGATTTCTGTCAGGGAATCCTTCTCCTCCAATATCATGGACTGATAATCTCCCGCCCCGTACAGCTTGTAGTTCTCCGTTTCACCGAGCAGATACAGCCTTCTCTCCGCTCCCGCTCCATGTTCCGCCGGCAGCGCAAAAAACCTCTCTTCTTCCCTGACATCCTCCACCGTCATCTCTTCTATCTTTCCATCCCACGGCACTGTCAGGGACGCTGTCTGCGTCAGATCGATCTCCTCCAGAAGGACGTTCTCCCCCTTTCCGGTCGTCCTGTCCACAGTGTACCAGTCCCCTGTGTGGGCGCTGCCGACGATCTCATTCTCCCCGTTCAGAAATTCATCGTAGTCGTAAAGCCAGATAAGCACCTCGTTCCCATCGTTGCTGTCTATGGTCACATGGGCGGGCGCGAAGCCATGTTCCCTGCGAAAGAAATTTTCCGCCATCTCCACCAGCTCCCCGTTGCTGTGGTATCCCGCCATGCCGTCGTCCGCCTCTGTCTCCGAAGTTTCGCCTGTCTCGCCGCTCTCCGCCTGCGCCGTGCCCCCTTCTCTTTTCTCTCTCATGATCCCATCGATCTGTCTTCTCAGTTCTTCCGCCGGTCTGTCCGAGACGATCAGATGAACAAGTATGACACAACTGTCATCCTTCCATATCTCTCCGGTCTTCTCCATAAACTTTTCCGCCTCAAAAATATGCCTGGGAGGCAGCGTAAGCATACCGTCCCCATAGTAACTCGCCAACAAAACGATGTCCTCACCCAGCCGAAACCGATGTTCCAGTTTCTCCTCCACTGCCATGCTGAAAGAATTTCCGATGGCAGTCGTCTCAGACAGATCAAATGTAAACGCCCTGAACAGAGACTCCGGTCCGTCCGATGTCGTATAGTCCGGCACACTGTAAGAGTTTACCGATTTCACAAAAGCGCCTGTCACTGTGTCCGACTCCAGCGACCTCGAGTAGAAAGCCTCCCCCTTCTTTTGTTTCCGCTCCGCTCCTCTCTCCGGCAGCAGCGCCTGACAGTCCAGGACTTCCGTCCCGACGAGTTCGCCGTATTCATACTGCTCCAGATAGAGCCCATAGCTCGCAGCATCTCTGCTCAACCGGTAGTTCAGCCTGTAGCTTTCCTGCAGGATCGGTACGCTCTCCTCCTCCTGTCTGATCTGAATACTCTGCCACTGCTTATCCACGCTGACAAAACCTCTGGTGACGCAGGCATAAAGCCCCGCGAGCCCCGCCGCTGCCGCCAGCGTTCCCAGAATCACCGTGTTTTTTCTCTTTGCCGTGATCCTCTCCAGCCTTTGTTTCAGATTTTTCGCGTTGCCCGACATCGCCGTGGTCATTGAAAAACAGTCCGCAGAAAAACCCTTCACCGGCACAAAACGTAACAACAATTCCCCATACCGTCTCCTCTCCTGCCCATCCATCAGCCTTACCGCCGCCTCATCGCATGCCAGCTCGCAGTCCTGTCTGGACAGATACGCCGCAAGCCACACGAGCGGATGATACCAGTACAGGCAGACACAAATCATTCTCACCAGCCCCCACACTGTGTCCCCGTGAAAATAGTGGCACATCTCATGCCGCAGGATGCAGGGCAGAAGTTGACTATCTTCCGCCAGATCTTTCGGGACATAGATGCGCCTCCCAAACAGGCAGGGTGTCGGCAGTCCTTCCACGCTGTAAGCCCGGAGCATCCTTCCGCCGCCCGCAGATACTTTTCTCACTTCTTCCATCTTCGTCTCAGGCAGCGCCACTCGCCTTTGCCGCAAATATCTCCACAGCCGCACATGACAGGCCATCATCCACGCCGCACAAAACAGACTTCCCGTCCCCAGTATCCCCGCAAACCACAGCGGCACTTTCCATACATTATCCGCATAATGCACCAGGCGCAGTTTCGTCATCCGATACCAGCGCTCCAAACGCGAAACCTGCTTCCCTTCAGTTCCCACGTATTCCGGCGTCACGCCCGTGTCTGTGCCGGCGACGGTGCTTTCCATCCCCTGATCGCTGTTCGCCCACAGATTCCCGGCTGCTGTCTGTCCGCTCTGCGCTTTCTCCTGCACTATTCCGCCCGCCTGCGCTGCAGCGAGTTCTTCCGCCGATATGTGCTCCCCTAAAAATTCCTCCCGACTGTCCTGCGCCACCAGTCTCAGCACGGAAAACTCACCTTCCGCATCCGGCACCGGAAAGACAAGCAGCTTCACCGCCACGAGAAGCCAGACCGCATACTGCAGCCGCGCGCTGATATGTCTCCTGAAGGCAGCGCGCAGAAGCAGGACGATACAAATAAAAAAAGTGGTCGTAAAAAGTATGTTATACATCCCGTTCCTCCGCCTGTTCCAGAATTTTATGCAGTTCCTCCATGTCCTCTTTCGACAACGCCCGCTGCTGCACCATTGTATTTAACATCATGCCCATTTTCCCCTGAAAAACCCTGTCCAGAAAATCCTCCGTCTCCTGCAAGACCGCTTCCTCCCGCTCCAGATCGGGGTAATACAGCTTTGCCTTCTCCCCCTCCTCATAGTGCAGAGCGCCTTTCTCCTCCATCCGCTTCAGAAACGACATCACCGTATGCTTCGTCCAGCCCGTCTCGGCTTTCAACGTATTCGTGATCTGCATCATCGTCCGTGGTGCCTGCCCCCACAAGAGATTCATGATCTTCCATTCTGCGTCCGACAAATTTACTTTTTTCATGTTTCCTCCCATCTCTGCCCTGCCAAAACAAAACAGGTTGACAATCGCTTACCTTTTAAGTATAAATCAATGGTAAGCATTTGTCAACCTTATTATATATCTATCTCTTTATGCTCTTTTATTATCCTGCTATCTTCCCGTCCTCATGTAGGTAATGAACTGGTTCCCGTTCTCCTGCAGCATCTGCGCGGCGTCATTCATCCCCATTTTATAGACCGTTCCGTCCGTCGGATCCATCACCACGATATTCAGTTCGTTAAACCCTGTAATCAGCAGTGCCCTTTCATCCTCCAGCGTCGTCAGCACAGGGATATCCTGATTCGTGTAATACAAAATTGCGTCCAGCGCACAGCCCGTCAGATCCAGCACCTGAATGTCGGGAATATTCTCCTGCAGGATCTCCACCGTCGTCATGCCGCTGTCCAGCATATACTGTGTACTGCGGTTGACTCCCTCAAATTCCAGTATAGTATTTAAGCATACCGCAAGCTGGCTCGTGGTATCCGACTCCATCTCACCGCCGGTAATCTTCATAATCTGGTTTCTCGTCACACGGTTTCCCCTGTACCAGACATAATTCCCTGTGTCGTCTATCACAACGCCCGCCGCCTCATAGGCCGCATTGACAGCCAGCGCCTCCTCTGTATACACGCCTATAAGTCCGTGGATCGTGTAGACAAAGAAACGTTTCATCACTTCCTCGGACTCCTGCAGGATGATCTGATGTTCTCCCTCAAACAGCATTTCCCGGGGCGTCAGCAGCTGCAGAGTGTCCGTATTGATGTTGCTCTTCACTGCGATCTGTGTCAGAGTCTCCATCACATCCACGACCACGGTCTCCACCAGATTCTTCCCCACGTCTTCCTCTCTGCTGTACATGATCTGATCGTTATCTACTTCCACATAGACCTGTTCGCCGCTCTCCTCGTCCACGCTCTTCTGTACCCGGTAGAGCATGATCTGATTTTCTTCCACGTCACAGGATGTGACATACGTGTCAGGAATTCTGTACTCCTTCAAAAGATTTTCTTTTTCATCCTGTATCCGGACCGTATACATCGGAAAAAATATTCTGCCGGAGCTGTCCTTCGCCACATCCTTTCTGTCCGCTATACCGTAGATCAGATCGTCCCCCATGAACCCGAGGGGCTGCACATATTCCCCGTAGCCCGCCTCCACCGTCATACGCTTCCCGCTCATCAGATTCATGAACTGCATGGATTCGGCAGCGTACCGGCCGCCCTCTATCCACGCCAGCATCTTCCCGTTTTCGGAAACCTTAAAGCTGTCCCCGCTCATATTTTCCGCAATGATCCGGTATTGCTTCGTCGAAAGATTTATCTCATAGATCGTGCTGTCCATCATCATATAAAAACGGCTGTTATTTCCGGCAAAAGAAAGCCTGTCCATATCCTGTTCCAGCAGTTCCGGCGATTTTGTGTAGGGGACAAAAACCATCTCCTCTATCATATTCTGGCTGCTGTTATAGTAATTGACCTGCACGCCATTCTCACCTTCGTGGTGGCCTCTGTTCATATAGCCATATACGACAAACTGCACATTTCCGGCCTCATCCACATTCAACACCTTGATCTTATGTCTGTCATATATCGTACGTCTGTCGCAGTTGTCCTCGTTCTGAAAGCTGAACAAAAGAGCCAGCTTGTTATCCGCCACATTGTACGAAAACAGTCTGTTTCCCACCACAAAAGCGAAAATATTACCTCCGTAGCACTCCGTCAGCCTGACCTGCTCCGCCCCCTGTATCCCCAGGGATATCTTATTGTTATTATAAATCTCTTTTTTCTCGTCAAACAACTGGGACATTTCCCGCTCAAAATCAAGCAGATACATGCGGTCCGCGGTATACCTTATCCTGTAATATTCCGTCACAAGGTACTCTTCCTCTCTGCCCTCATACGGAATCTTCACCTGATAACGCACCTGATAGGATGCAGTCTGAGGCATCATCTCCTTGATATCCACAACCGCCTCCGACGTCTTCTCCACAGACAGATCTCCCCATGTCACCTGATTCCAGCTGCTGTGGATATCCACTCTGCTGAAAGTACTGTTATCGCCGTCCTTATTGGATTCCAGATACATCGCGAGATTTTCTTCCACATTCGCTTTGTCGAAAGTATCCTCGTGAAACCTCCTGACAAACTCCGTCTTCTCCCATACATGATAATCTTCTCCCAGCAGGATCCTGGTATAATAGCGGATATCCCGCCCGGAATCAAGGCGAAGGATGATAATAAAATTATACTCTCTGTCCTGCTCCAGCAGATCCTTCACCATGAAATCCGCTGTGAGCAGAGTCTCCGTCTCCTCAAAATCCGTAATTTCGGTATCCTCGATCAGACGGCTTCCGTCGCTGCTCCTGACCTGATAGGAGACCGACTCTATGCCTGTCCCAAATTTTTCCACCGTAATGCCGAGATCTCTGCCGTTCTCCAGAGGCGTTATCGTATCACGCATATGCGCGGCATCCATCTCATTCCGGTAACCGTGAAGGCAGTTTACAAGTTCCCCCGAAACATTCATATAGACAAGAGGATACGACGCCGGAGGCATCTCCGCCGTCATATCCGTGTTCCCCAGATTCATAACCGTCTCAAACAGAAATAACGCCGCAAACAGCACTATTCCAAAAAATATTCCCTTTAAAACCGATTTTTTCATCTATGCTCCCTTAGTGACCGCTACATTTTTCTCAGAACGAAAGCGTGGCTCATCAGGAATATATCAATCGGGCATCCAGCTTTCAATAATATTCTACCTGTATTTCTCCAAAAGCTCAACCGGTTTTATCCTGTTTTTGTTCGTATGCCGTCTTTTATACACTTCATAATACAACAAAATCTGCACCATCTCCTCGATCCAGGCCCATTTTTCCGCAGAAATCTCTTCCTTCCCATCCTGCGCCTCACGCCTCAGGATCGCCACAACGCTCTGACAGAGCCTATACATCTGCCATCTGCACGGATACTCGTCGTAGATCAGGCTTCCGTCATAATCTATAGTATCCAACACCGCCGCAATTTTTTTCTGGTATTTTTTTGCATCCGCCGGATAAAGCTGCTGCATATATTCCAGATCCCGCATCAGAAATTCCTCCTCCTGCCCGGCCAGGGGAAGCGGGTAAATCATATAGAAAGGCAAAATATTTTCTTTTGGCATAACAAAACACCTCCGCCGCTTTATCTTACTGTATGCAGCAAAGGTGTTTTTTGTTCTTTTACTTTAAAACTTCAATTCTGGTGAGGGCACGTCTGAGCGCGATCTCCGCTCTCGCGGTATCCGTCTCGGGTTCCTTCGTGCGCAGACGCTCCTCGGCTCTCTCCTTCGCTTCCTGCGCCCTTGTCCCGTCAATTTCTTCCGGCCACTCAATAATCTCCGCCAGAATTGTCACCTGGTTCTGCAGAATCTCCGCGAAGCCTGCGTGAAGCGCTGCCTCTTTTGATCCGTCCTCCTCCGTGATCGTGAGCACCCCCGGCTTGACGATAACCGTCATCGGAATATGCCCCGGGAGCACGCCGATCTCTCCCTCAACCGTATTAAATTCCACCATTTTCACAGGTTTTTCATAGAAAATCCTGTCTGGGGTTATGATCTTCAGCGTAAAATCATTTATCTCCGCCATACGCTCACCCCCTATTTCACACGGGCCAGTACATCATCAATCGTACCTGCGTTCAGGAAATAGCTCTCCGGAATGTCGTCGTGTTTTCCTTCCAGAATCTCCTTAAAGCCGCGTACCGTCTCAGTGATCGGCACATACTTCCCGTCATACCCGGTAAACTGTTCCGCCACATAGAACGGCTGGGACAGGAATCTCTGTACTCTCCTCGCTCTCGAAACAACCAGCTTATCCTCCTCGGAAAGTTCATCCATACCGAGGATCGCGATAATATCCTGCAATTCCTTGTATCTCTGCAGAATCTCCTGCACGCTTCTCGCCACACTGTAGTGTTCCTCGCCCAGAATTCTCGGGTCAAGGATCCTGGAAGTTGACTCCAGGGGATCCACCGCCGGATAGATACCCAGTTCCACGATGGAACGGGAAAGCACCGTCGTCGCATCCAGATGGGCGAAAGTTGTCGCCGGCGCCGGGTCTGTCAGGTCATCCGCAGGCACATAAACCGCCTGTACTGACGTGATGGAACCGTCCTTTGTGGAAGTGATCCTCTCCTGCAGCGCACCCATCACCGTCTGCAATGTAGGCTGATAACCTACCGCGGAGGGCATACGGCCCAGAAGCGCGGACACCTCGGAACCCGCCTGCGTAAAACGGAAAATATTATCGATAAACAACAGTACATCCTTACCGCCTTTGTCACGGAAGTACTCCGCCATGGTAAGTCCTGTAAGGCCCACTCTCATTCTCGCTCCGGGGGGCTCGTTCATCTGACCGAACACCATCGTCGTCTTGTCGATAACGCCGGATTCCTTCATTTCATAGTAAAGGTCGTTTCCTTCCCTTGTTCTCTCTCCAACACCTGTAAACACGGAATATCCGCCGTGCTCTGTCGCAATATTACGGATCAGCTCCTGAATCAGCACGGTCTTTCCTACACAGGCACCGCCGAACAGGCCGATCTTACCACCTTTCTGATAGGGGCAGAGGAGGTCAACCACCTTGATTCCCGTCTCCAGCAGTTCCTGCTGGGTAGACTGTTCCGAAAATTCAGGCGCCGCCCTGTGAATCGGTGAATATTCTACTTCAGCCGGTGCAGGCTGATTGTCAATCGGTTCGCCGAGCACATTAAACATACGGCCCAGCGTATTTTCACCCACCGGCACAGTGATCGGAGCGCCTGTCGCTTCCGCATCCATACCTCTTACCAGACCGTCCGTAGGTCCCATAGCGATACATCTCACCGTATCATCGCCGAGATGCTGTGATACTTCCACTACGAGTTTCCCTTCCTTTAACGGAATCCGGATCGCTTCGTTGATCTCCGGAAGTTTCCCCTCCGTAAACTTGATATCCAGAACGGCGCCGATAATCTGGGTAATTTTACCTGTATTCTTATCTGCCATTATTATTATCCTTTCTGCCGACAGCGAAGATTCCTAAGAAATCGCTTCCGCACCGGCAATTATTTCTGTTAATTCCTGTGTAATGGAACCCTGACGGGCTCTGTTATACTGTAACGTCAGTTTACTGATCATTTCCTCAGCATTGCTCGTCGCCGAATCCATCGCCTGCATTCTGGCGCCATTTTCACTCGCCACCGCTTCCACCAGCGCCCCGTAAATCAGGCTGGTGATATATTTCGGGATCAGAAGGTCTAACGCCTCCTCATCCTTCGGCTCAAAATTCATCGGAATGGAAAGTTTTTTCTCATCATCCTGCACATTTCCCTCCGAGGCCTCGGGCATTTCACCCGCTCCCGCCTCCACAGGCAGAAGCTTCATCAGCTTCGGTACATGAACCACCGTATTTTTAAAATAAGTGTACGCAAGATAGATCTCTCCGATACTGCCCTCCGCAAACTCCTGCAGCAGTTTCCTGGAAAGCTGCATGGCATCGGCATAGGCGGGTTCGTCAATAATATCGGAGCCGTCCCAGGCGATATGATAGCCATATCTGTTCAGAGAGTCTCTCCCTTTTTTACCGATGCTGTAGATATCCAGCTCTTCCTTCTCCAGTTCGCCCCTTGTGATCAGCTTCACAACATTGGAGTTGTAGCCTCCCGCAAGACCTCTGTTTGAGGTAATGACGATCACCGCTTTCTTTGAAGAGCCTCCCGGCTGCAGATAGCGATGCTGCATGCCGCTGGTCTTTCGCAAGATACTGTTGACCGTCTCATACATACAGTCAAAGTAGGTTTTGGACTGCTCCGCGCGTTGCTTCGCCCTCTGCAGCTTTACGGTGGAAACAAGCTTCATTGCCTTGGTTATCTGCTGGGTACTCTGGATACTGCCTTTACGTCTTTTTATGTCTCTCATAGAGGCCATAACCGTCACCTACCTTTTCTACGCGAATGTCTTCTTAAACTCTTCAATCGCGGCTTTCAGCTTTGTTTCCGTCTCATCGGAGATCACTTTCTCCTCCGAAATACTTCCCGGAATCTCCGGATATTTTGTATCCAGGAATTCAAACAGCTCTTTCTCAAACCTGGTGATATCAGCTACCGGAACATCCAACAGATACTTGTTCGTCGCCACATAGATAATAATAACCTGATACTGCACCGGCATCGGCTGGTACTGGGGCTGCTTTAAGACTTCCTTGATTCTCTCACCCTGTGCCAGCTTTTCCTTTGTATCCGCATCCAGCTCCGAACCAAACTGGGAGAATGCCGCCAGTTCTCTGTACTGGGCAAGCTCCACACGGATAGGCGCCGCGATCTTCTTCATCGCCTTGATCTGCGCCGCGCCGCCCACACGGGATACCGAGAGGCCCGCGTTTACCGCCGGGCGGAAACCGGAGTTGAACATCTCTGTCTCCAGATAGATCTGCCCGTCTGTGATGGAGATAACGTTCGTCGGAATGTACGCCGAAACGTCGCCCGCCTGGGTCTCAATGATCGGAAGCGCCGTCAGGCTTCCTCCGCCGTACTCGTCGCTCATATGCGCCGCTCTCTCGAGCAGTCTGGAATGCAGATAGAAAACATCGCCGGGGTAAGCCTCACGCCCGGGGGGTCTTCTCAGAAGCAGGGAGAGCGTACGGTAAGCGGTCGCATGCTTACTCAGGTCATCGTAGATGACAAGCACATCCCCGCCGTTCTCCATCCACTCCTCACCGATCGTACATCCCGCATAAGGCGCAATGTACTGCAGAGGAGCCTGCTCGCTGGCCGTGGAAGCCACGACCGTCGTGTACGCCATGGCGCCGTACTCCTCCAGAGTCTTCACGATGGAAGCCACCGTGGAAGCCTTCTGGCCAATAGCGACATAAATACACTTTACGCCCTGCCCTTTCTGGTTAATGATCGTATCTACTGCCAATGCCGTCTTACCTGTCTGACGGTCACCAATAATCAACTCACGCTGTCCCCTGCCGATCGGCACCATGGAATCAATAGCCTTGATACCTGTCTGCAGCGGCGTATCAACGGATTTTCTTGTAATAACACCGGAAGCCACTCTCTCAATCTGACGATATTTATCTGTCCGGATAGGTCCTTTTTCATCAATCGGCTGACCAAGAGCGTTTACGACACGTCCCAGCATGCAGTCGCCTACCGGCACTTCCACAACCCTTCCGGTAGTCTTAACAGTATCGCCCTCTTTGATATCTTTGATATTTCCGAGAAGCACCGCGCCTACATTGTCCTCTTCCAGGTTCATCACCATGCCGTACACTTCACCGGGGAACTCTAAAAGTTCGCCCTGCATCGCTTTTTCCAGGCCGTGAATACGGGCAATTCCGTCTGCTACCTGTATCACGGTTCCTACTTCGGATACTTCCAGCTCTGCCGCATATCTCTTAATCTGATCCTTGATGACCGAACTTATCTCTTCTGGTCTTAAATTCATGAATCATACGCACCTTTCTTTAATTATTTGAAGCTAATTTTGAAGCTGTATTTTCAAAAGCTGCTGCTCTAAATGATTCAGCTTTGTCCGAATACTGCTGTCCGCCACCCGATCCCCGATCCGGATGACCATGCCGCCGATCAGGCTCTCATCCACCTGATAGTGCATCTCCATCTCATGGAAACCGGTCGTCTCAAGCAGTCTCGCTTCAACCTGCTTTTCCTGCTCCTCCCGCAGAGGCAGAGCAGTTCTCACATAAGCTACTCCGACGCCTTTCAGCTTCTTTCCCTCATCCAGGAAATACTGCATGATCTCATGGATATGGCCATAACGGTCCTTCTCCACGATCAGCCGCATAAAGCCTGTCAGTTCATCGGACACTCTTCCCTTAAAAACAGTCTCTATTACCTGAAGCTTTTCTTCCTTCATGATTTTCGGATGCTTCATAATATCCGAAAATTCCGGATTTTCTTCCAAAACTTTCAGCACAGCCTGAATCTCCTCAGTCAGTGCATCCACTCTGTTCTCAGAAACAGCCAGCTCGAAAATCGCTTCTCCATAGGTTTTTGAAATTAACTTAGCCATGTATTTTCACCTATTTCTTTCAAAGTTTCTTCCACAAGACTGTCCTGAATGGAGACATCCACCGCTCCCTCTGTGACCTTGCCGGCCATCAGCGCCGCAATGGAGATCATTTCTTTCTTCACATCGTCCGCTGCTTTCCGCTTCTCCAGTTCGGCTTCACTTCTTGCCTGCCTGATAATGGATGCCGCTTCCTGCTTCGCTTCCGCAATAATCCTGTTTTCATTGTCCAGAGCTTTCTTTCTGGCCTGCGTCAGAATGTTTTCCGCTTCTTTATCAATGTTTTTCAGCTTATCTTCGTACTCCGCTTTCAATGCATCCGCGGATTCCATGCTCTCTTTGGCGTCTTCCAGTTCGCCTTTGATCTTTTCCTGTCTCTTTCTCAGCATATCTCTCGCCGGATTGAACAGGAAGTGGGAGGCGATCAGAAACAGTGTGAATACCGCTATGATCATCAACACTGCATCCTGCAAAAGCTGTCCCGTCAGATCGAACAGGTAGTCAAATCCTTCCGCGCCGTTTAGCAGTACGAGATTCGCATTCAGTAATGCGTTCAACCTGTAAACCTCCTTTCTCTGAATTTATAAAACAGTTTCCGAGGCTTATTTTATAATAAGGGGTTTTACAAACATTAACAGCATGGCAACAAGCAAGCCATAGAGACCTGTTGTCTCCGCTACGGCCTGACCCAAAAGCATGGTGGAAGTAATGTCGGACTTTGCTCCCGGGTTTCTTCCCACTGCCGCCGCCGCGTGTCCCGCCGCAATACCCTGACCGATACCAGGTCCGATACCTGCGATAACCGCAAGTCCCGCACCGATTGCTGAACAGCCTAAGATAAAATAATTGTTAAATTCCATTTGTAGTTCCTCCTTTATTTTTGTAATAAATAAAACTTGACACTTTTGTTAATCCGTATTGCAGGCATCCGCGATGTACGTCATCGTCAGCATACAGAATACGTATGTCTGGATGCAGCCCGAAAACAGATCAAAATAGACATGCAGGGCAGCCGGCCATATCACCGCGATCTTTCCCAGCAAGCCGTAGATCAGGGCCATCATCACCACGCCTGATAATACGTTCGCAAACAGACGAAGCGACAGAGAGATCGGCACTGCCACATCACCGATAACATTGATCGGCGCCCAGATCGGCCAGGGATCACAGAGCCCCTTGATGACGCCTTTTACTTTCTGATGTTTAAACTTGTTGAACGTTATCAGCGTAAACGTCATCAATCCCAGCGCCAGCGTCGTCCCGTAATCCGCCGTAGGCGGCCGCAGCCCAAACAGACCGGAAATATTGCTGACAAGAATGAAAATGAAGATCGTAGCGATATAATTTCGGAATGCAGGTGCACTCTTTCCCATGGTGCTGTCCACGATGCCGTCCAGCTTTTCCACTATCAGTTCCACTACGTTCTGAAAACCGGCCGGTATTTCCGTCCCTTTTTTCATGGCACGATTTCCCGCAAAGATAAACAGCAGAATCACCAGAAAGACAATGACCGCACATACATGGGAAGTCGTTATCCACAACGTCTGTCCAAACAGCTCGTAGGAAAACACGCCATGTATCATAAAATCAATTTCATCCGCGCCGGATAATAAAATACCCTGTCCCATACTCTCACCTCCTCCTTTTCTCCATTACTTTATGCAAAAGGGGCTGCAAATACGCTGCTGTTTTCAGCCCCATTACGCCAAGAAAACCACAGAGCGGATTTCCCGCTTCCGTTATCATCAGCACCAGCAGAACGACAATGATCAGTCCGTAGCGCATCATGCTCCGGCTCATCATATATTTCTGGGCATCTTTCTCCGAGAGATCGAGTGCCCGGTCCAGCGACCTGTACATGTGAACCGCACAGACCCCCGCCGTCAGGATCCCGGCCCAGAGCCCCAGACTGCAGCCCGCCTTATCCCGCACAAACCAGACTCCTCCGGCCTGCCAGATAACACCCCAGAACAAGATCCCGATAAGCAGTTCCGCCAGCGTCTCATTTATCTTTTTCTTCATATTTATCTTTTTCACTCTTTTTTTCATAGATGGTCTTCGCCATATGATAGATATTCCTGAATCCGGCGGCCGCACCTACAAAAAACAGCAGTATCATCCAAAACTGCGTGCCAAATTTCCTGTCCAGAAAAATTCCAAGAAAAGAACACAGAAAGATCGGAACCAGCATGGATATCCCAAACTGCGTGATCAAAACAAGGCAGCGATATACATTTCTGTGATATTTCACTCTCTTTCCCCCTTTATCATTTTCGGACACATAACAAGATTATACTCCTTTTGGGAGAATATGTCTATTCTTCTTCAAGGACTTTTTTATATTCGCGTTCCGCCAGCTCCTCCGACAGAGAAAATTTTCGCATCAGTTCCACTTTTATTTCGTTTTCTGAACTGCCCTTTACGGTCATTTTGCTTATCAGCTTGTATATTTCCAAATTTTTGGCTGTTTCTTCAAGCTTTTTCTCCACTTCTTCAAGCTTTTCCTCTGCTTCCGCGCGTTCTCTTCTCTCCGCCTGTATATCCATCTTTACATTCTCAAACAGCTTTGCCATTTTCCGCTCCTTAATCCTGGAAACCACATCCTCTGCTTCACCTTCCGGCAGATTCATACGATATAACAATGCCCGCAACAGCTTTGCCATCGTATCAGGAAGGTATTCGTTGCTGTAATCGCGAAGCACAACAAGCTGATATCGAAAATGCGGCAAATATTTTCCGAGCAGTTCCCCACACAAAATCCTCTCAAAGATATCCAATGATGCCGTCCATTTCCTCTCCCCCTCATAATATACGATCGGCAGTATCGGCGGATACCTGAAATCCTTCCTACTGCTGATCCCCGGCTGCTGTCTTGTCATTTCCTTTTCATAGTCTTCCCAGATATATACCATATACCGCAGAATCTGCATGACAACATTGTACTCCACTTTCGTTTTATGTTCAATAAGTGAAATAATATAAAGCGGTAGGTTAAGTTGATTTTCCTTTCGAGGAAGGTACTTTGAAATATTTACTTTTTTTACCGTATCACTCTCCCTCTCCGTACTGTACAGGGGAACATATCTCTCCGATACATCCTCAATATCCTCGGGCTGTATGTTCCTCAGAATCTCCATGTCCGCATAGTCGCGGAAAAACTGTGAACTCAGGATATTATCCCCAAAGAACAGCTTACTGCTGCTGTCAGGCAGCTCCGTGTTATTAATAATACTTTGTTTTTCCTTTTCCATTAAAACCCCTTTCTCTAAAGTATTTTTCGCAGAAAAGGAAATAGACTATTACCTTTTCCACTTGTTTCGATAACTGGTAATATCGGAGCGAACTGCTCCCTC
>ERZ779622.625-NODE-625-length-18959-cov-5.774598_pt1 | contig 18959 bp, 23 predicted proteins | sample MGYA00514188_ERZ779622 | MGnify/ENA primary metagenome ERZ779622 (study PRJEB29562, sample SAMEA4376702) | mouse gut metagenome | isolation source: Cecum | study: EMG produced TPA metagenomics assembly of the A DSS colitis mouse model was used to assess the... | reverse complement strand
TGCTCATCTTCAATAACAGTTGCAGTCATGTAACGCTCGGCCTCCTGAGCGATACCTTCACTGATTTTATTACCAATCAGGAGGCCAAGCATAAGCATTACCAGAACAATAATTACACTGAACAGAACCTCTCTCTTTGTAACCCTCATTGTTAATCAAAGAGATTTTGCGGGGCATCCACTGGGGCACCATAGTCCGTATATGTTGCCTCAATCTTCTCATATCCCAGCATACTCAGAATAATGTTGCTGGGGAAAGAGCGAATCATCTTATTGTAAGACCGAACCTGCTCGTTATAATTGTTGCGATACTGGGCAATCTGATTCTCAGTCATTGCCAGCTCATTCATCAACTGCTGGTAGTTCTCGTTGGCTTTCAGTTCAGGATAGGCTTCGGCCACTGCGTTAATCGCAAGTTGAGCCTCTTCAATATTGCCACTCTGAACACTGGCCCGTGCCGCAACAACTTCTTTCAAGGTGCTCCCTTCGTACTCCTGATATGCCTGCACAGCATCCACCAGGTTATACACCAAATCAACCCTTCGCTTCTCAGCCACGTTGATATTAGCCTGAGCGCCGTTGATCTGCTCTTCAAGGAAAACAGCCTTGTTGTTTGTGCTGGCAAACATACCTACCACCAACAGGATAAAGGCCAGGACAATGCCGCCGATAATCAGTCCGGTCTTGTGTTTATTGATAAAATTCATAACAAATTCTCCTTATCTATACGGTTTTCTCAATGTGATCGCAGAGAACAATCTGGGGACGAATAGGGCAACCGCCCATACAAGACATCCGATTTTTGCAGCCTGGGCAAGAGGTGCGGAAGTGATTTCTGAAATCCTCAAATTGCGGACTATCCCAGGCGTTTTGAATGGTGTCGTTGCTGATATCATAAGCCCACCTCATCTCTTGATTATCAAATGAACACGGAAGGGCTTTCATATCAGAAGTGATGTACATACTCCAACGAGCACCCTCGCAGGTATCAATGCTCTCGCGGGAGATATTCTTGGTGAGATTGAGTACAGCGGGAATTGAACAGGAGTCAAACCCAATCTTGAAATTGAACTTCTGATTATCTACAATCTCAAAGAATTTCTTCACTCGCGGATCGTTGATATGGAGTACATTTTCCTCACAGCCAAGGCCGACAGGCTTATGGAGCAGAAAGATTACGGCATTAATGCCGACAGGAAAATTATTGTGCTGGAGGCGTTCAATGGCCTCGTTAATAGAATTGTTACCCAATACATAATGGATATTGGTCTTGATACCAGCATCCAAAAGCATCTGAACTGCTTTCAAGGTGTGTTCCTGACGATACCATGAAATCGCTACTGCACCGCAATATTGCTTGCAAAGCTGCACAATCTCATCTGTAAACCCAAGGCCGGATGAGGTAAAGTTGGGAACAATGTTGTTTTCACGACAGTAGGCAAGAATCTCCGCAAAGTTTTCATGCTGGTCAACATCGCCTCGTCCACCAAGAGCAAGCTGGAAAGTCTTTCCCCTACATTCATCCACGATGCGTTTGAAGTTCTCCAGCGTCATGTTCGGCACTTTGGTTTTTAATCCATTTTGATAGCACTGGACACCAGACTTGATGCAAAGACCACTGGCACCATGGACGCAATGCCCCATCACACCAACATCAATCAGTTCTGGAAACGCTGTCATAAACGGATCTACGTTGGTGTCTTTTCCGTTATCGTCGATAACTCCGCTTCTTGCATAAAAACCAGTCTTAGGGTCAAACACAGACACAAAACGGTTTTTATGGTCAAGTTTCTTAATCATGATAAATTACACTCCCTCTTTATTTGAAGCCATTCTTGGCGGAATTTTGTTGAGAATTACTGTATATTTTTATACAATTCTCTCTGCGATTACTTGGATATCCGTCCGCTTTTCTCCCAAGCTAAGATACTTTACTTTTGCCGGAAGAGCACAATCCAACGTATCCCCAAAAGCCAACTCATCTAAATGAGTTACCGCCAATACATTCTTCATGTTGCTAAAATCGTTAGCTAAGTATGCGGCATCCCTGAGCAATGAGGCTCTAAAAAGTTCCATATCAAAACGGCCATATCGGAGTTCGCCTTGAAACTCATTCTTTCGGTTTGTCTGATCCGCCACTTCAATACCCAAATCGCTTTTATCACACTCGCTGGGGAATGGCCCATTGCCGTGTCGTGTAAAGTACGAACGAGTCACATAGCAAACCTCAATATCCGCATCTGAATAATGAGAGGCCAGCAGGATGTTCTTGGGATTATCGGAACCCGTTTTTGAAGTAGTCAAATATGGGGCGAAAGGCTTGTTATCCATATCCAAAAGAAGCCCCTGTGCCCCTTCAAAAACCAAATGGTCATAGATGTTCAAGACGCTATCGTCAGCCATTCTGCAATAGCTAAGCATCTCGTGAAGCTGGTCAATCCACCTATATAAAAGCACATCACTATGGATACGCTCATAATCTTCCATAGATAGATTTGTTACCCCGTGTTCCTTCAATCTTGCTGGCACATACCGCTTGCGAATATCCATCAAAATGAGATCCAGCGGAGTAGATAAAATTTTCTTGGCCGAAAGTAAATTGCGCTGCGGATATCCAAACATCAGAGAGTGGTATCGCACTACTGTTTCATTGATACCTAATCCACAGCTCCCATGCCGATTATCACCAAGAGAATTCTCAGCGATTTGATTGACAAGCATATCATAAGGTGTCGTAATTCGGCAGTTGGGATGAATGTATACACGGGGAGTCAAGTTAAACTGCTTTTTTAAGGCTTCCAGTTCTTTGCAAAAGAGAATTGGGTTGAGGATGAAGTCTTCAGAAAGATAGGTAGCGACATGGGGATTGAAACTTCCCGCCCCAAAATGACTGAACACATGCCGTTTGCCATCTGGTGTAACTACGGTGTGGCCCGCCTGTGCGCCGCCATTGTGCCGAATATTCAGCACACTTCCGTTTGCAGAAAGTTCATTACAGAAATAGTCGGTCATCAGCCCTTTGCCCTCATCTCCGAAGTTTGCGCCAATTACCACCTTTATCTGCTTTTCCATGTCGCTACCTCCTATAAAATTGATTTAGAATTTTACAAGGTCACTTTGGGCCGTTACACTCTTCAGCCCGCTCAAAGCATCCTTGACAACAATGGAAGTGGTGCCATCCCAGCTCGCTGCCACCTCATCAACATCCTTGCCACCCATGGTTTCCAGGATGGAGACAATCACCTCAGGAATCTTTGTGTAGTCAGACACCTCGATTGCCCGCTCTCCCATCAGCTCACGCCACTTGTCCATTCGGCTACTGTCTCCCCACCGATCCAGAATGAGATGGAAAACCTCATACTTACGGTTTACCTGAGCAAGCAGAGCCTCAACAGAAATATCCTCGGAAATCTCATCTCCGAAAATGTCCTTAATCTCACGTTTGGTCAGCTTCTTCGGGAAACAATCGTCGCCCATAGTGAAAAGAAAGCCCTTCTTTCCACGTTTCTCAAAGCAGTCGATAGAAGTGTGATTTGCGGCAAAATACCAGGCCAGCGGATAACTCTCAAAACCATTACCACCACCGCCCTGCTCGAAGTAGAGCTTGGTAAGCTGCTCCGCAATGCGGATGTCGGACTCAAACTGCGTCACCTGGAATGGGGAGCTGTCGCACATTGCGTCCCCAATGGCATTGAACATAATCTGAGGATCAGGAATCGGCTTGCGATTAAGCACCTCCGTTACAAGGACATTCAGCTTTTTCGCAACACCCTCCAGAATGTCAGACATAGAGCCAGTCACGTCTAAGCCGATGATGATTGCATTGCTCTCGGGATGATCCGCACTGTCACGGCTCTCCCGCATAGTGACATTCAGCGGATCGAACTCATTCGCCGTAGAACGGCTGGTATAAATGCCAGCGGCAGATTTACCGCTGATAGAAGACCGAGAATAGCTATCCCAGTCATGAGAAGTCCAAGAACCACTGCCCATAAGTAAAACCTCCTTATTACTTACCGATAAATGTCGGATTTGCTAACTGTCATTTCAATGAATTTTCGTTCTCCATATGCCTTATCCAACGTGATATTCCATTTGGAGAAATCTTCTTTTGCTTTTGAAGAAGCACCTGCTTCCAAAAACTCTTTCACAGCCGCAGGTGTTGTCCCCATATCAGAAATTTGCCGTCCAATCTGCTTTGCCGCTTCTAAGTCTGTACCGATTGCGGCAATCTTGTCGCTCTTCGCTTTGATTGGCATTACATCATAGACTGCTTTGGGAACTCCTAACAACCGCTCACCCTGTGGCATAGCGTACCACCAGCCGCCTAAAGGAAGAAGCGTATGATACTGAGGGGAGATAAGGCAGTTTTGCACCACCAGCCCATTATGAGAGATGCCAAGATAATCAAAGAAACAACATAAATTACACAAGCGGCTGATTATCCAGGCGACATGTCGATCTGGGATATGCCCGCCATAATAATCCAGCACGTCAGATAAAAGGAAGACATCTGGCGTTTTATCAAGGATTAGACAGCAACGGTCATCACTCGTCTTGAATGAGTATTTAACTTTTGGCAATAACCGTGAAAACTCTTTTTCCATGTTGGCATTTGCATACCGTAGCCCTTTGATTTGCCTTAACGCATTCTCAAAAAATGAGACATGTTCTTTATCAAAAAGATATGTCAATGACAAATCGGCAATATACGCAGTGCCTAACTCAAACGGAAATGACTTCAAATACCGTGTGGAATATTTGCGTCCAGCATTGTCTCTAATCTCGAAAAGATTACTTACTTCCCACTCTCCTTTTTCAAGTAGAGCAATAGCTGCCTCATGTAGTTCATTGAGCTTTGCAAAAACCTTGCTTGCGTTTGGTAATGTACATATGTCAGGGTGATACGCTCTTGCCATCTGGCGATACTCAGCCTTTACAACTTTTTCATCACCCTGGCTAAAAATATCGCCGCACTTGCTGGCATTTAAGATTTCATCAGCCGTCTTTATCTTGACCACCATCTTTCTGTTTTTGAATCTGGTCTGCCAACTTACAGAGTTTTTGCGGAAGGTCGATTATGGTAATCAGCTTGTTTCCACGAAACAGATAAACGTGGTGATGATACACTCTCATATTATTAGCATTACCATTTGACAGATAGAGCTTGTCAAGAAATCTGCGGAGGCTGCTTTTGGTATCAGCGTGAGTGATCCCAAATTCCAGCGCCTTTTGTGCATTTTTGTCGGCCAGCTTTTTGCTTAATCCAAGACGATCTTTTGTGCGTTTAACACTGTGTTCTGTTACAATTACTTCTGCCATGCACCACCCTCCTTTCTATCGGGAGGGGCATAACGCCCCTCCCTTATAAATGGTGTGTTTACTCTTCGATAATCTTGAAGAACACGTCAGTCCTACGATTGAGGTATGCGTCGGGTGCGGCAGGATCAGTCACCATGGCGGTATTGCCGTTACCCACAGTGATAATACGGTTCGGATCAATGCCGCAGGAGATGAAATACTTTGCGACGGCCTTGGCTCGCTCCAAAGAAAGCGCCTGTCCAGACTCAGAGTAGTTTCTGGCATTGATATTGCCCTCAACCTGGATAATCGCACCATCCAGAGTATTGGCAATGGAAACGAACTCGTCCATAATGGCATACGCCTCGTCAGGATTCTTAAACTGAGCCATGTCACCAAGGAACTCCACCGTCATAGACTTGGTGAGCAGCGCCTCATAGTCGATGATGTTTGCTTTCTGTTCCTCTGTCAGCTCCACAGCGGCGGGCTTGGATGTTGCAGAAGAATATTTGCTCGCCAACGGAAGGATGTACTGATTGTCAAAGAGCGTCATGGCCGCTTTACGATTGACTGTCTCCCCGATAGACTCCCAAATCCCGCACATATCATTGAAGACAGAGGGGGCGGTGCTATCAAGTACCTCTTTGTTCTCGGCGTAGCCCATCATTTCGGCATCGCCACACTGCGCCTTGATATCCTCATCGGAAACGCCAGCGAACATAGGCATGACCTCACGGATATAATCGAACTCAGTGATGTACATGTCGTTTGCCTGGAAAACACCATCCGCAAAGGCGGTGATTACATCGGGATGTGCCTCAGCGAAATCCTTACGGAACACGATACCGTCCATAATCAGGCTCTTAGAAGCCGTGGTAGAGAACATGATGTGAGAATCGGAGCTATCAGCGGCGTAGGAAAGATAGGGCTGCCATGTTGCCGCTACATCAAGCTCTCCGGCGAAGAACGCTTCGCCCGTCTCAGATGCGTCCTCAAACAAAATCATGTTGTTGATGATCTCATTCTTCTCAGCGTCGCTCAGATCAGACTTATTCACGAACCAAATCACAAGAGTCTGCGCCTCACTGAAACGGGGAACACCGATCCGCTTGCCAATGAGATCATTCACGGTGTTGATACCTGTCTTAGCGACGATACCGTCACCACCAGCGGAGTAGTTGGTAAACACGGGCATAACCACATCCAGGCCAGCCTCATTGAACTTACCAGACAGGAACGCCGCACGATTGGTCGTATAGCCTGCCGCATTCAGCTCACCAGCAATCAGAGCATTGCTGCTTGCGGTGCCATCGTTGATAATGCTGATATTGACCGTAAGGCCAAGCTTGTCAAAGATAGATCCAGGCTGGGTAGTCAAGCCCTGGTTGGCATCAATGATGGGCTTCCAACCTACCCACTCGTCCAGAGACAGGTTAATAACTGGACTGCTGGTGTCTGTCTTGGTGGCTGGAGTCGTGGGCTTGTCGGAGTCAGACGGCTTCTGAGTGGTGGTGCTGCCAGGGGTAGTTGTCTGAGCGGGCCTGTTCGTATCAGCAAAATTGTTGCGATAGAAATGGTAGCCCAGGCCACCAGCGCCAGCAAGGAGTGCAAGGATGAGAACGAACAGCACCACACGGCCAGCGGTTGTCAACTTTCTTCTTTTCATGATTGATTACTTCCTCTCTTCTGTAATTTTTGTTCTTGGAATTTGATATGCGATACCAGAGCTGGCGGCGCTCAAAGCGGGTTTTGTACCATATTTCGCCGCCAAAGACTCCAGGTAAGCATCAGACTGAGCTTTCGCCGCATTCTTCTCTGCGACAGACATTTTTGTGGAAGAGCGGGAGGCGTGAACAACAATTGCGCCATCTACCTCTTTCCGAAGATCCTCTGCTCCCTCATGCACAGCACCAAGGAGCTTATCGGTAGCAGAATCCCTACGTAGCTCATCCAGATCGCCAAGCAGATCCTTCATGTTTCCACGGAGCTTCAGTTCCTCGACAGTCATTCGGCTCTGCTTTTTCAGCTCGCGGAGCTTCTTGTCATAAGCCTCATATACTGTCTTCGCTTCTTGCACCATCGGAGCAAGCTCCTGAAGGTAGCTTTGCTTTTGCTGGATCTCAAACAAAATTTCCTCTCTTCGTGCGGAATAAACTGCGGCATCCTGCATGTTGCGGGCTTTTACCAGGGCTTCACATTTGCCCTCAACATTTTTCAAATCTGCCTGCAAAGTAGTGATTGCCTTTTGTACAGAAGACATTTCACCAACAAAGCGATTCAACGTATCTCCCGCTTTGTTATAACGCTCCTGTACTTCCTCGATTGCCTGTTGGAAGACGGCCTTTGCACCTTCCGGTGTTTTAGCCATATCCTCAACAAAAATATTGAGGAAACCACCAACAAGAACTTTAAGCTTATCCCGCACACCAGGAAAAATGATTAGCGCAAGGATAAATACAACCGCCAGTGCGCCAACTGCGATACCCATTAACTTTCCCCCTCAGTAGTACCGGCAATGCCGTCTGCAAAATTCAAAAGCTGTGTGATGGAGTTGATTTCCTCTGTGATTGCGGCATTGGCCTCAGCGGTTTTTCGTTTGGAGTCCGCAATCTTTGTTTCTGCCGCCTCAATCATAGACTTGAGGTGCTCAATGTCCGCCTCCGCCTCGCTGATGATGCTGTCATTTTCATCCTTGATACTTTGGGCAGCAGCTTCCAGTACATTGATACGTCCGCCGCCATCGTTGATAAGGTCGTGGACGTTAATGCCATTCACAGTGAGAATACCTGCAATAGAGGCTTGTTTCTTCGCGTTTGTCATCTCGGGCGGAAGGATGTCGATATACGCCTTGATTTTGAAAATTGAGTGTGTGTCTTCAACTCCGCCCTGCTGGTAGACTGAATGAATAACATCCTCATAAGACACTTGCGAAGCGTCAATTTCGGGTGCATCTTCTGGCTCTACCGCTGGAACAAGGTTGCCCAAAGGAGTCACCAATGGAACTTCCTCAGTCCGAACAAGACCCATCTTTTCGAGAATTCCTGCCACTTAGTTCCCTCCAATTCTAATTATTTGATCGCACATTTTAGAAGCTTCATCTTGGCTGTGCGTAACCATTAGGATAGTGTTTTGGGTTTTGCGATGTATGTCAAGGATAAGACTTTGCATTTCGCTCCGTGTCTTATCGTCCAGAGCAGAAAGCGGCTCATCCATTAAGAGGTATTTAGGCTTGACATATAGCGTCCTTGCAAGTGCAAGCCTTTGCTGCATACCGCCCGAAAGCTGTGACGGCCATTTATCTTTGCAGCTATCCAATCCCACTTGGCAAAGTGCTAAATAGGCATCAGCACGACTTTCATCTGTATACCGTTTTCGCTTATCACGCTGAGCAATTAGCACATTCTCCAAACAGGTAAGCCAGTTAAAATTACAATATCGTTGGTGCATCATATAAACTGGATTGCGCCTGGAAGTGCGATAATGAACACCGTCGATACTGACATGACCTTTAACTGGCGGGAGCAACCCCGCGATGGTTTTAAGTAATGTGGTTTTTCCCGCACCTGACTTTGCTAAAATGCCATACACTTTCCCGTCTTCAAAAGACAAGTTGAGATCATCAACAATTGCTACTCCGCCATATCCGATAGAAAGATTATTCAACTGTATCATTGCAAAACCTCCACTTAAATATCTTTCTGATTAGCGCTTTTCCAGCCTTGTCAAACACATAGCTGAATAGCATAATCACAATAATTGCACCGAATACAACTGCGGTTTTGCCTCTTGCGGAGCTAACATTAATGATAAACCCAAGGCCATATTTAGCATTTGTGGCCTCTACAACGGCGCAGTATGTCCACCCGATTCCATAGATGACAAGGAAGTTGTTACAGATGGAAGGTAGTGCCGCTGGTAAAAGAATTTCTTTGATTGTCTCCCAACTTGTCATGCCTATGGTTTTTCCTGTTTCCATTAAATCTGGCGGAACTTCATCAAAGCACAGCAGAACAGACGGTAGTAGATATACGAATGTCGCCAGGAAAAGAAATGATATTTTCATTTTTTCGCCAATGCCAAACCATAGAATCAACAGTGGCGAAAACGCTGTAACAGGCACATACCTCAAAAATGAAATTACAGGCATAATCGTTTCTTTTAGCGGCGCTATTCCATAGATAAGGAGAGCAAGTGGAACAGCAATTGCCATAGAGATAAACGATGCAGTCGTAATTCGCATGAATGAATACAGCAACCCATTTGAAAGCTGACCTGTTTCAGCGAGTCCAATCACCGCTTTGAACACAGAAGCGGGAGATGGAATAAACATTGGCTTTGTAAAAAGCGATGCTATGTGCCAGACCGCCATAAAGCAGATAAGAAGCGTAATTCCACGGAAAAATTTCTTTGCCCTTTGGCCCACGCTATTCTTCACATAACATCACCTCACAGTAAACTTTTCAGGCCATCAATAGCATTATTCATACCAGCGATACGGCCTTGAATGGATTCGATTGTTTCTTTTATTTCGCTCTTATCGTTTGGGATATAATATCCTTTGCCACAAGAGCAGATTGGATCGCCAGCGCTTCGAGCCTCGTTAATCAGTTTCCGAATGGACACTTGAGATATAGAGAAAGCTGTTGCAAGTTTACTTCCGCAAATTGGCGCTTTCTTTCCATTGGAATGTGCCATAATGTATTTGGTAATGAACTGCATAACTACTCTCCCTTTAAGTGGAGCGGGCGGCGGTTAAGCCGCCCGCCTTGCTTTTACAGATAGCTCAGAGCCTTGCCAATGGGCGCATACCGCTCACTGTTCAAAGTCTCCAGCAAGCACTCGTAGGGATCAGTCTTGCCGCTCATGACCATCTTGACGATGTTGGTGCTAAACCCGCTAACCAGGGCAACCCCCAAATCATTCTCGATGACAGGAATGGTGCCAGTACGGGAGTTGACGTTCCAGAACACCATTCTGGGAATCTGGTAGCCAGCCTCGGCGTAGCGCTTGGCAATCGTTTGGAACAGCTTGGCATTAGGACGATTGCCGCCATAGCCGCCATAGCCGCCATAGCCATAACCACGACGAGCCGCACCACATGTAGCGCAACTGTCAAACTCCATATCAGAGATGATAAGGATGTTCTGGGGCAAGTCCTCCTGCGCCATATTGTTCTTGACCGCCGTAGAGAGAATCAGATCAAACACCGCCTCGATGTTGGTATTTGCCACCTCATTGTGCTGCAAGGCAATCTGAATCTTCTCTCGAAGGTTCTTGCCGCTACTCAGATTGACAAGCTGAGGATGCTTGGAGAAGGTGATGTACTGATCCTTGAACTGGCCGGAAGAACGCTCAGCAAAGTAGATTGCCAGGGCATTAGCGACCTCCAGTGCGGTAGTAGAGGTGCCACCAACAGTGGTAGTCATACTGCCGCTTCCATCGGCCACAACAATGGTATTGCCGCAGCCCTGTACCGTATCGGGGAGGGACTTCCATAGAGCCTCCAAGGTCTGATCCAGAGGCTTGAGACGGTCACGCCCCCAACCGTTGCCCATCATGTACTTACTCACAACATCGTGAGGATACAGAGTAGAGGCGTTGATCTTCACCTCGCCCTTTTCCAGAGCGGCCAGGAAAGCGCGACGGCGATCCTCGTCATTGCGCAGAAACGCATTGTTGTAAATCAGGTTCGCACGAGAGGGCACAGCCTCATACCTGATTGTATCCCAGGTGCGGGCGGACATTTTGCACTCCACCACATCCAACTTCTTACGCAGACGAGAGAGTGTCTTGCGGTAATCCCGCTCAGTAACGCCAATATACTTGAAGATCTTCTTGGCGTATCGCTTGGTAGTGGGAGAGGACGCATTGGGAGAGGGGAGCCACTTCGCCAGAAGAGAGATGTTCTCGCCCTTGCTGGCTGCTTTCACATCCTCCACCAACTGCTTCTTGACCAGTGCCATCACATTGTCGGCCAGCTCCGTGTCCAGCAGGCTCCACAGGTCATCATATCTGCCGTACTCAGGCACCAGATTGATGAGAGGGATGATGTACTCGGGATTGGACACCGCCATCCGCTCAAACACAGAGCGGAACAACCGGCGCTCGCCCAAGCCACCACGTACATCGCGGGCGAAGAACAGCCACTTCATAGCTGTTACCTTGTCCTCGAAGAACGCCCGCATAAAGCGGTCATAGATATCTTTGGGGGTAGCCCGCCGCAGAGAAGCCACAGCGAAGTTGATATCCAGCAGCTCCTTGCCGGAGGTGCGATAACCAACAGCACCATTCTCAGTGACAGACACGTTGAACTCATCATTCAGAGTTCCCTTGACCGCAGACATAAAATTCTTGCTCATGGATGCTTCCTCCTTGAAATGAATTAGTTAATTTCTTTTGCTTTTGCAAACTCCAAGACACTTTAGCTACCCACTCATTATGGATTCTGCTAACTACTTTTTTGCTGTATGTGTCCCAGAGGAAGCGAAAAACGAGAGGCAAATTCAAAGGATTTGAACCTTCTCATATCAGCTATGCAGCTAACACTTTAACCATAGAAATTGCTGTACGCCTCTCTATATTGTTTGGCCTATCTCGGCCCAAACCACACAATCAATTTACATTCCCTCTTTCATTTAGACTGCCATTTCTACCAACTTTTTAGGGACTGTTTGAATGGCGAAGTCAACTCATACCCTCGGTGCGACAGGTGGGACTCGAACCCACGAATGGCGGCTTGGATTATTTTTATCTTGCTGTTAGCGAATCTTTTCGACTCACATTTTTAATGGCCGCTGTCTTAGCCTCTTGACTACTGCCGCATAGAGGCTACCAGCTATTGCAAATCACTGATAGCATATCCCCAGCTATTACCGCACTGTGGAAACTGAGGGCAACCACCTTCCTGACGTTTTGGGAGGCCAGTTGACTACCTCTGGATTCTATGGCACAGACCCAATAACACTCCACCCTATCAGCCTCAGGTGAATAACGCTTTATTTATCGCTTATAGCTCAGCGGACTCATTACGCCAGTGCGGGCAAGGAGAGTTCTATCCTTTTGATGCCAGGGGTTGGACTCGAACCAACGACTACGGGATTAAAATTCCTTGAAAAATTGCTGTTTACGCCTTTAGACAAGGCACGTTATTACGCGCTCTACCACCTGAGCTACCCTGGCATGTTGCGGGCAAGCAGAATCGAACTGCTAACCATCTGTCCCTCAAACATCTTTGCTGTTAGTGTCGTTTAACGACACATTTTGTTTTTACAGATGCTCTATCCATTGAGCTATGCCCGCATTTTATCACGCAACAAATAGAGACTCCACAAATTTGTCCATCTCTGTGATTAGCTTATAGCAGTTTCCATGTGAAGCATGATTTTTCCATGATAGATATTTTTCGTCAAATTTTGCTCTGGACATTTTTCCGGCCTGAACCAGTTTTGCATTTGTGCGGAGACGCTTTTTGATTTGACGCTTATTGTCGCCTGTCAACTTACGAATCACTTTACCATCATCCGTCAGATAGGAGTGAAAACCAAGGAAACGAATACCTTTTTGCATTGGTACAATCTCAGTTTTATTGTTCAGCTCCAATTGTAAGTCTGCTAAATATGCCTTAATCTGTATTAGACATTCTTGCAAATACTCTTTGCTTTCGGCTAACAGGTAAAAGTCATCCATATATCTGCCGTAGTATTCACAGCCCAGATTTTCCTTAACAAAGTGATCCAGGCCGTCCAGAAACATCAGTGCAAAGACCTGACTACATTGATTTCCAAGTGGTAATCCGCAACCCTCAGTGCTGTCAATGAACAGGTCGCAGATCCATTGAATATCTACATCATCAAAATACTGTCTCACACATTCTTTCATAGCTTCATGGTCAATGCTATAAAAGAACTTTGCTATATCGCATTTGAGGATATAGCCATTACAACCATACTTGTCGTAGAAGGAAAGTAGATTTTCCGACAAGCGGTTTAATCCGAACAAGGTTCCCTTGCCTGTTTGACCTGCGTAATTATCCAGAATAAAGACATCTTTCAGCTTTGGAAGCAACACATAATCGCACAGGCAATGTTGGAGAACCTTGTCACGAAAAGAACCTGATTTGACAACCCTTCGTTTCGGCTCAGAGACGATAAATTCAGTATACGCACCGATTTTATATGTATGGTCTATCAACTGGCGTTTCATCACGCACAAGTTTTCTAAGGCCAGCACATTGAACCTTATTGCGCTCTGTCTCTTCCCTTTGCCTTTCAGAGAAACTTTACAGGAGTTATAAAGGTTTTCAAAATCGACTAACTTCTGAAAGTCGCTCATTTACTTTTGTATTTATCCCGCAACCAGCGAGAAAGGTTATGTACTCTTTTGATAGTGTGGCGCACTCCTTGTAACCGCCGAAGCAGCTTATAGACCTCGCTAATCCACCAGAACGGGCGAACGTCGTTGCTGTAATCACAGTCATCCCAGTTCAGAATGCCATTGGAGTTGACGTAGCAAACGTTACGAGCTTCAGCACATAGCCTAAAGGAGAAGTCAAATCAGGATTTTCGCCATGCGAGAGTCATGAATTTTACATCATGAGCGAGATTTGTCCAGGTTTCACCTGTAGCCGCACTGATTAGATGAGCATGGAGGCTGTATTTTGTTAGGCTGAGGAACTTGTTGCACTTTGTAATGGCGCTGGTCTGAAAATCAAACCGTTTATTCCGTTGGGATGCGGTATCTGTGCGGAACGAATTTGCGTCCATCACATCACTGTGAATACCAAGCGCATACTTTTGAAGCTGATCTGCCAGACGGCGAAATTTTGTAGGATAGTGTTCCCGATTTGTTGTCAAATCGAACACACTGAAATACAGTTCTTCCGCCTTGTCGCCTATATCAAACTTGACCTCACTGCTCAATGGCTACTCAAGAAACCAAGATTGAAGAATTCAAAATACAAAACGGGCGAACGCCGCGGCTGTAATCACAGCCATCCCAGCCCAGAATGCCATTGGAGCTGACGACGCAAACATTACGAGCATAGCCAGTGTCATCGTCATGCGTCACTCTGGTCGCCGTCCACCACGGCTCATCCATAGCAGGCAGATACTCTCTGTAGCGGCGGTACAGCTCGGTTGTCAGAATCGAAACATTGTCCTTACAGGAAATTCCCTTGCCGGTTCCATCATCGGCAACCAGCTTGACGGTATGCTGTACGATGTTTTCAGCGCCAATCGCAGCGGCCAGCTCCTTATAGAAATCGCCATTGCAGTAGGAGCGAACATCACTCTTACGCCAGTCACCGTTGCCGCCGAAGGACATACGCTTTACAGAATCCTTGACAAGCACAGCCGTCGTTTCCGCGCCATGGCCCAGGACATAGAACTCACGGCCTCCCAGCTTCGTAATCTCGCCGCACTTGATGTCACCAAGCGTCAGCACTTTCTTCTCCGTCAGCAGAATAGATACGCTGCCGTCCGCAGACTTGTTGAGCGTCACATCGACGTTCGGGATGTTGTTCTGAATATTGATGTTCATTGTGATACCTCCAAATCACATAATTAATTTCGATGAGCCAGGGCGGGACTCGAACCCGCTTCTGTAGATTAAATGTCCAGTGTGTACACACCGTCGGCAGCGCTACCGATACTGTTTTACCCATAAACTATCCTGGCCTGGCCCATGCGGTTGGAATCGAACCAACATATACCAATCACACCCACATTGTACTTTTGTAAGCGCTGCACATGGATATTTGAAGATGCAAATGATGTACGGTTTTCGCATCTCTATTACAACTACCTGTTGGAATGGGTATCTGCTAACCAGAAAATAAAATCGGCTTTGGGGAGCTACGGAATCGAACCGTAAGCAAAAGATTTGCATTCTTTTTAAGTAACATTGCTGTTAGTGTCCGCCGATCATTACACTTTGAGCTGCCCTCCAGACGCTCCCAAGTTGCCGCACTTACACGGCAGTAGCGGTCTTTCCCGCCGTCATGCGCTCTTACTTCCGAATTGCCGTATTGCCCTTATACGGCTGGTGCCGCTGAGGGGAGTCGAACCCCTACGCCATAAGCATCCGAGCTTAAATCGGATGTGTCTTCCAGTTCCACCACAGCGGCATATAATCGAGCAAGGTATGGGCTATGCTCCCATACAATAGGAGAACCTATTTTGTATTCGTTTCATCTGAAATAAGCAGTTGACACAAAATGTAGGAGGTGAATAATGGAAAGAGGAAAATGGAGGTGTCATGAATCAAAACAGTTATGCTTATTGCACTCAGACTATCGAATAGGCTTTCTCTTTGCCTACTTGCTCTTGGTGGCGAAGCAGACAGGACTCGAACCTGCACACCCTTTCGGGCTACTGACGGTTTAGCAAACCGTTGCCTTACCATTAGGCTTACTGCTCCATAAATACAAGGCGCTTAAAAAAGAGTGTTCGTTTATCAGTCAAATTCTTCTTTATAATTGCTGTATGCGCCTTAATGCTGGGTTATAGAAGCTTTGCTTTTGATGCTGGCACAACGCCTCTTGCCTTATACCAGATCATTGTGCCATCTTCATAATGGATATCGTATGGGTAATCACGATCTGCCGGATTAACCTGCTTTACCGTTCCAAAGCCATACTTCTTGTCGTAAACTCTATCCCCAACCTTGAACTTAGGCTTGAACTCTTTTACGGTATTCCTCATATTTTATCTCCCTTCGGATTGGAACACGGCACACCACAAATATAATTTCAAGTTATATGTAGAATGTTGCTGTTAGTGCCGTTGACTTCTTGGATTACTCCGCAGCCTCTACACTGAGAAGCTTGGAGAAGTTGGCGATAATGGCAGCGTTATTGCTACGCTTCTTAGCCATTGTCTCGCGGGTCTGAGCCAATTCAGCGGCGTATTTGTCAATATCCGCCATTGAATCAGAGATTTGCTGATTAATCAGCTCCAGGCCAGAAATGGTACGGGTAACAAGGTCAACCGCCTCATCAGCTTCACGCTCCAGCAGAGCAATCTCTGTCTGCTTCTCTTTCAGAATGTCATGCACAGCAGGAGCAGGAGTAGGTGTGGTCTTTCTCATACAGCTTCCTCCTTTTCACCAGAATCTTGTGACATATCGGCATCCTGAGAAGCCTCAGCCTTTTTCTTTGCCCCGTCCTTATCCCAATCACAGTCAGAGGGCTTAATCAAAGCCAGATAACCGTCGCCATTGAGGTAGGTAGTTAGGGGGCGAACCTCACCAGGAGGTTGATTGCGTCGGCATCCCTGCTTGGCGAAGTTAAGGAACTTACAGCCATTACAGGTGTGTGCCCTCGGCACCCAGTAGTAACCGCTCTCTCGTTTCGTGTTTTGCTTTTGATCTGCCATCTTCTACACTCCCTTATTTATTATTTAGGCCACTGCGGTCTTCTTTGGTCGTACTGGCAGTAGAAATAGAAACGGCCAAGGTTTCACGCCACCAGTATTAGGTGTATCCAATAAAGGCTTTCCACACTGGGGGCAGTATTGAAACCGCATATGGCGACCCGCACTGTCAACAAAGATATTGGTTCCTATTTCAATGTGGGCACATCCTAAGCTATCGTCAGATGTCCCAAAAGCTAAGAACTCACGACCTTTTTGACAGTATTCGCATCCACTCAAATTACACCACCTCTTTTATCAATCATTATCCGTTCGGGAGTCGAACCCGCCCTCTTAAAAGTCCACCGGAACTTATTCGGACATATCTTAGAATGAATTAATTAAGTTCTTCTGTGAACTTAAAGGCTTTCGCCTTTAAGCTTCCTCTTTAGAGGGAGGTGTATAGGTTGGGAAGAAATGCTCTCTGAATAAATGGTAATCATATAACCGCCGATTAGCAAGCGCTACTGTGGAATATTTCTCACCAAATATTTCTTCAATCTTTGCTACATCATTGGCTTGGATAACGCCGTATGTGCGCTCGTAGATGTATGCACGACTATATACGCCAGACCAATAAATTTTATCGTAGTTAAATAGGTTCTTGGATTCCTCGGAGCTATTGCCAAACTGATTTATCGAAATCCTAAGACGCTGCCCTTGGTCAAATCGGTCGCACCTGGTATTTCTTAACAGCCATTCACTGGGCACATACTTTAAGGTGATAATAGCTCGCCCCAAAGATTTATACTCGGTTGCGTCACGATAATCTTTGATATACTCCATGATTTGCGTAATCGGCCTAATTGTTTTACCAGCCGTTACAATGCAATCGTCAAGCACCTCAGACTTTTTAACTTGCATGGCTTCTTCGATTGTCAAACCGCACCAGGCCAAGTAAATCGCTGTAATCGCTGTTCCGAATATCGCATCGTCAACCCGTTCTGCGGCAATCAATGTGCTATCAATTGCATCCTGCAAGCTTGGAAAGTCTTTGAAGTATCTGCTGTCGTAGTAACCAGCAACTTTGAGATCCTTGATTGTGACGGCCTTTAGAGCTTTGACACAATCGTCAGAGATAAGCCCCGCTGCATTGATATATTCGACATACTGCAATATCTTAGATTTCATCACAGTAAGCACCGGAATTGTCGCAACGTTTAGCCGCTCCAAAAGATTGATATAGTCCTCCTTGCCATATCCATCTTCTAAGGTCTTTTCAAGAGCTTCTTCGGCCTTTCCAATCCGTTTCCAAATATCTTCAAAGGTTCGGATCGACAATTCCGTGAATCTATAGTCGCTCACATAGGATTCTATAAACTGGCGACGGTAACTACTGTTATCCACGTCCCACCCTCCTATTCACTTGCGAAGTTGTTTAATTAAATCCTTGTTGAGTATAATATAGCACATGAGAGCCGACTTGTCAATAGGGTTTAATTAATTTGTTTCAACTTTTTTTTACCCACCCTTCCAAGCCGCATACGCCTCAGCATAATACGAACAAAGTCCAACTTCAACTCCGCTTCCGTTTGCAAAGAAAACGTCCAAAATCGCTTTGATCTCTGCTGCGTCCAAGACCAGGAATACCCGGCCATCTACACGATCCCCGTCCGTAGTGTTAATGTGCAAGTAAGCCGTTGTATGTACAACTTTTTTCTGTACATTGAAAAACACTTCGGCGGAAAGGTTCTGCACCATCTGATCGTAGCGCCATACTCCATAGTCCAGGCCACAGCCCTTTTGGAGCAAGATAAGGTTTTGCGCCTCCACGCAAATATCCCCCCACAGCACTCCAGTATAGGGCAACACAATCCGACGAGAATCGCTGCTAACCATTCCAAAATCGGCGGGCGTAACACTTCTCTGCTCACAACCGTTTCTTACATTCATGATTTCACATTTACCCCCGTTTTTTTAGTTGACATTCGAGAAAATATGGGCTATAATTGGTAAGCAACGATAATATTTTATCGGGCAGGCTTCAATATAGCAGAAAATATTATCGCTGTCAAGAGGCAATCGGGAAAATTTTATCTTTATGTGAGGTGCCTTATGGATTCAATTATCTACGTTCGGATCAAAGAACTATGCGCAGCTAAGGGAATAACCTTGGCAAAACTGGAAGAAGATACTGGGCTAAGCTCTTCTATCATACGGAAGTGGAAAAACAACACCTCACCATCCATTGATAAAGTGAAAGTAATTGCCGAATACTTCAATGTTTCCACCGATTAATTGGGTGGCCTAT
>ERZ779622.622-NODE-622-length-19070-cov-9.080884_pt1 | contig 19070 bp, 28 predicted proteins | sample MGYA00514188_ERZ779622 | MGnify/ENA primary metagenome ERZ779622 (study PRJEB29562, sample SAMEA4376702) | mouse gut metagenome | isolation source: Cecum | study: EMG produced TPA metagenomics assembly of the A DSS colitis mouse model was used to assess the... | reverse complement strand
GCGATAACCCCACCCTAAAGCAGAATGAAATCATGGCAGTGCTCGAAAAGGGCGAGGCTGTGCTGGACAAGAAGCGTGAAGAGGGGTTGTATCGGCTGGTTGACTTTGTAAGTAAGATGACGGAACGGTCTGAAAAGTTCGCTGCATTATTTAGCTCGCCTGACGCTAACCGCATCTCAGTTGGTGCCATGAGTGGGTTTGCTGATGCGGCGGGTGGTGTGCCGTCCAATATCTCCAATCAGGAGATTCGCATTGAGTTCAATGGTGACACCTACATCACCGGCACGAATGAGGAAACTGTGGAGAAGCACAAAGAGGTGACTCGCCAGTTTGCCAACGAGATTTTCAACAAGTTGAATATCAAGCGATAAGCGTGTGGAGGGAGATTCTTGCGGTCTCCCTCCCTCGCATTTTAAGGAGATGATGAGCTATAGAAACGACTACCTATTTACGGGAAACTATCAAATCAATATTTGGTGGCAGAGAAATCAGCTTTACCAATTTGATGCCACAGTACGATGAGCAGAAGAAAGAGAAGATTCGTACTGAGATTGAGCGGGGGCTTTACGATATCTTCGCTAAATACGTTCCGGCGACTTGAACTTCAAGGGCGACTGCGGTATAATGATGCCGTTAGTGGCCCTTTTCTGTATGAAAGGGGTATGTACAAGAATGGTTGACGCCATTTACACTCGGCAGTCGGTAGACAAAGCAGACAGCATATCTATCGAGAGCCAAATGGAATTTTGCAAATACGAAACAAGGGGAGGAGAGTTTACCTGCTATAGCGACCGGGGCTTCTCCGGTAAGAATACGGACAGGCCAGACTTCCAGCGCATGATGGGTGATATCAAGGCCGGACAAATCAAACGGGTCATCGTCTATAAGCTGGACAGAATCAGCCGTTCCATCCTCGACTTCGCTTCCATGATGGAGGAGTTTGGGAAGTATGGCGTAGAGTTTGTGAGCTGCACAGAGAAGTTTGATACTTCGACTCCTATGGGGAGGGCTATGCTCAACATCTGCATTGTCTTTGCACAGCTTGAGCGTGAAACAATCCAAATGAGAGTAACCGATGCGTATATCTCTCGGTCAAAGCACGGCTTTTTCATGGGCGGGAAAGTCCCCTATGGGTTCAAACTGGAGCCGTACTCCATTGGAGGGAAAAAGACCTCCCGCTATGTGGTCGTTCCAGAAGAGGCTGAAATCATCAAACTCATTTACCAGATGTACGCACAGCCACAGACTTCGTTGGGAGACCTTATGCGATATCTTGCTGATAACGGTATCCTTACACGGCGCGGTAAGAATTGGAACAGGACACAGATTGGTGAGATGTTGAAGAATCCTGCCTATCTCATGGCCGACCTGGATGTGTATGAGTTCTACAAATCCCAGGGCACGAACATCATCAATGACCCGTCCGAGTTCATTGGCACAAATGGTTGCTATCTTTACAACAGCCAAGAGGCAAAGGCGCATAAGAAGCAGTCCTTGGAAGGGCAGACACTGGTAATCGCGCCGCATGAGGGTTTTGTGCCGTCCAGAGATTGGATAGCTGCTCGCAAGAAGTGTCTCAACAACAGGTGCTTCTCTACCTCCACAAAGGCAAAGAACTCCTGGCTGGTGGGGAAAGCCAAATGCGGAAAGTGTGGTCATTCATTGTTTGTGAAGTACAACGATTGCAGTTCCATTCGTTATTTCCGCTGTGGCAACTACCTTAACAACCGGGGATGCGAGGGTATCAGTTGTGTCCGTACCCATGAATTGGAGGACTTTGTTTTCAAGGCTATGGAGCAGCGATTGAAGGAGTTCGAGGTGCTTTCCTCCGCAGAGGAGAAGCGAGAGAACCCCAAACTGAATGAACTCCGTGTCCAGGAGCAGCAGGTCAACGCAGAGATTGACACACTCATGGATAAGGTCTTGCAGGCTGACGGCCCGCTTATGGAGTACATCAATAAGCGGGTTGCGGAGTTGGATGCAAAGAAGCAGGAACTGCTGAAGTCCATTCGGGAGTTATCCGTTGTTGACCAGCCGACAGATGTTGCGAGTATCAAAGGTTATCTTTCCAAGTGGGACGAGCTGACTTTGGAGGACAGGCGCAATGTCGTGAATCTGCTGATTATGATGGTCAAGGTCACTGAGGACAGCATTGAGATTGTCTGGAAGGTTTGATGTTCACTGTGTTTGTAATGCTTTCTCATATTCTCAGACCTGTTGCAGCATCGCAGATTCTGCTTCCGGTTATCTGCTCTGTTTTTGTTGATGTGGTCAACGAACTGACCTGCCTGAGCGTGCATCACAATCCGGTGAAATCGGACAAAGCGTTGCTGACCGTTATAGTAATAACAGCTCACCAAGTATCCATCTTTGTCCCGATACCAGATATGGCTTTTAATAATGGGTAGGTCTTCAATGTCAAAAAGAAAAGGGAACGGCCCAAGCTGCAGGACGCCGTGTGTGTCCAGCAGCTCGATGTCGTTCCCCGCATATTTTTCAACACATTTGCTCTCTAAGTTCATCTACGCTCTTCCCATAGAACTGTTTGAATAGCTCCATATATCGTTTTGTTGCCTCGTGCGTCAGTGGAGCCCGCAAAGAAGTCTTTGACCACCATATCATCTCCTCTTCTGGAACCGAGTTCTCAGAAACGACCCACCCATTTCCTGTATAACGAGGTTCAGGCGGTTCGCTCAACTCTCGAACGTCCTTGATGGTCTTGGCGTCCAAAATCATCCGTGACTTCTTTTCCATTATGACATCGAGAATCTTTTCATCAAAGCCATCTCTTGCATAAAGCTCGGTAAATGACCACGATTTTCGTAGGGCCTCGAATTTCTCATATAGCAGATTTTCCTTTTGCCCTTCAGAACTCGTAATCAATTCCGCAATCGCCATAGCGTAGGTCAACATTCTTGGATTTCTGTCGTTCATCTGTATCCACCTTTCTTTTGATATGTACCAAGGCGGAATGAGTATGTTAGATATCCAACTTTGTGGCGGTGAAACAAATGACAGCCGAGAGAACAGAGAATATGACCACACAAGGAATAAGCATCAACAGCCGTGCAGCGCCAACGCACATTGCGGAAATCAGAATTCCAAAGAACCAGATGACGCAACCAACCTCCCCGATTATCACTGCAAGAGCGCACAGAATGATGAGCGCCAAAACCGGCACATCGCTCGGCTTCATCTCGCCATCAACAACTCTCTCGAAAAATTCTTCCATATTCATAGGTTTCACCTCATCCTTTATACCAGTATCCATCGTCGGTTTCCGCATCAAACACAGGGAACTTTTCGCCGTCGATGGTAATGTACTGCTCGTCCAGGACATCGAGGCCGTCCGCAGATTCCTCGGATACCTCAATGTCAAATACTTCTTTGGTGGCCATGTTGACCTTGCAGCTCGTGGCCACAGCAAACCCGCCATCCCAGACAGATGTGAACTCGGCCTCCGTAACAACCTGGAGTGTATAAATGGTGTTGTTTGTCTCAATGACAAGGGAGTTATCGCCCTCTTCAACAGACTTGACTGTAGACGTGGTGACGTAGTGAGGACGATTGTCATACTCGGGAATGTATCGGATGACAGCCCCATCGCCAATCTCTGCAGAGACAACGGAAGCGATACTGCCACGCATTTCGTCGTGGTAGAGATTGTGTTTGCCGTTCTGAGGGGCGATGGCTGTGATTATGTAATTACCATTCATAAAGACTCCTTTCAGCAGAGGAGCGATGCGAAGTCGCTTACGAACTCAGCGTAACTCCGGTCATCCAGCGGTGGAGGGTTCTCGATGATATCCTTGATATCATCATATTTTATCGCATTCGCAACAAATTCCATCGCCCCTGGGATGCTCCTGAAACAGGTGACACGACCTTTGCTTGGTCTAAATGCGGGGTGCAGAAATACGGTATCCGTATCTGAATCAAGATAGCCTCTTGAAGCAAAACTGATACGATAACCGCAATCTTCAAACAGTTCAAGGACGTTCTTCCTTTGCGTTATATTGAAACACTCAACAATAATGCCCCTGTCTGCGATGTCTCGAAACTCGGCTAATGTCATAGGCCCTCCTAACTCATTAGAGTTGCGAACGCCTCCAAAAATTCTTCGCTGCTGCGTTCGTCAATGCTGGAATCGAGATACTCGATAAGGTCTGCGATATCCGTAAAACGCATGGCCTTTTTCTCATCCACTACATACATCATGCAACATATTTGGCCTCCGTGGGAATCCATAACAGGATGGGGATAGTCAAAATCCTGATTCCCTGGCTCCAAATATTTCATAGACGGTTCATTTATTTCATACCCGAGGGCAATCAATAATTCCAGAGTCAGATTCCTCTCAGAAATACTATCGCACTTTACCACAAATTTGCGGTTTATCTTATCTTTGAATTCATCGACCGTCACCAAGTATCACTCCTTAATGTTCGTTGAAGACAACCTGCTCGCCAGGGCCAAGAGTCCAGCATCCATCGTCAGTGATTGCACATTCCGTGCAGTTTCCGTTGCAGAGCTTGGCGTCTGGTCTGGCTGTTGTCATTCCGTCCCGGAATCTCACATGAGCCTCCGGCAGATTATGCGGGTTGGGCATCTCCACCCCAGGCCATGCGCTGAAAATGATATGTAAGTTCTTCGGAATATCCATGCCGCAGACGAAAAGCGAATTGACAAACTCGTATCGCTTGGTAAAGCACAGAATCTCACAGTGCTGGTTCCGCTTTGCCACCTCTACCATACGGCAGAGGTATGTAATGCTTGGGATATCGCCGGAAACATGAAAGCGGAAGAATCGTGACAGCATAATTGCTGCCTCGACCTCCCGCCAATATACATCTGGATTTTCAGTTAAGACCCGCAGGTTTGTTTTATACGCCACCTCAACGCTGGGACGGCGGCGTTCAATTCTTCGAGCATAGCATTTCTTGATGCAGTCGCATGGTCGGCAGGTAGTGCCAGACGGGAGCGACACACTCTGAATGCTTCCAAGTTTCTCGTTCCCTTTGCTGATACTTACACTCACAGAAATACCTCCTTCTCTGCATTCGGCTCTCTGCTTCAAACAGAAACTCGTTTTGAGTCTCTTGAATTCGGAGTGGGTTCAAATTTTTATTGACCTATGAAGTCATACAAGTCGGATTTCAAGTCCGATAGAATTACTGTGTAATCAGCACAGCGGTGGTGGCGGGGTTGTGGTATCTCACGACAGGTTATGACAGTAGCGTCCCGCCATGGTGACGAATCGAATTGTGCTATCGTGTCTTACGCAGTAAGTAATGACGAACTTTGGCCTTGAGAAGCGTTTTGTGAACCAATTTGCGCAGCCCTTTGCAAGCCGCATTTCTTCTTTTATGATAAACTTTCACAACGAACAAATCGTCATCATGAAACTCTATTGAAAAGATAGTCCAGCATCTCTGCTGAAACGGCAGATACATTCTGCCAGATTCCGAACACAACAGCCTCTCCACTCGTTTCTGTTTGAAGCAGAGAACCGAAGTTGTCAGTTCTCTGCGCCGGGGTTAGACGCTCAGGAGCGCCTGGAAGTTGGCGATAACCTTGTCGTTCTTGTCGCGGGCCTCGGTCAGCCCAGCCTTAGTCTCCGCCAAATCCCGCTGGTAGTCGTCGATTTCCTGGATGGTGTCATTGATGTTCCGATTGATGACGCCCAGGTTGTCGATGGTGTCGGTGATGAGGGAGACGGCCTTATCGAACTGAGCGACGTAGGCGTTGAGCCGGTTCTTTTTCTGAGCCAGCACATCTGCATCAGCGACGGAAGATTTTCTGCTGAAAGCCATATGTAGTTCTCCTTTCGTCCAGATTCGCAGGGAATTATCCCGCAAGGAAAGCGGCCATTGCGTCGTCGAAGGAATCGTTGACATTGAACGGAACCGCATACTCCACCTGAGTGTTAATCAGGGCTGCGTCGATGGCAGCGGAAACCTCGTCGGCTTTGGCGATGACGCTCTGGGCGGCGGCTTTGGCCTGCGCCCGGTCGAAGTTCTCCGATGTGATAACCTCGATGTCGTAGAAATACGGTGCCTGGTTGCCCTCAGCGTTGAACTTGTAGTCCGTGCCACGCTCCATCCGCTTACCGACCTTGTATCGGAGCATCATATTGATGTTCCGAGCCACAGTCTGACGGAACTTATTGGTCTCAACGGCAGCGTCCAGGTCGAACCCGATGGATGCCTTGGCCCGCCCGATGGCGGTGGTGAGCTTCTCTCGCTCATCAATGAGATAGAGCATGAAGCACAGCACATCATCATTCTTGTGGAACTCTCCGATGTCCACCTGCTCCGTAACATCCGCCGCGTCTTCGTTGGCCTTGTTGCGGAGGTGAGTTTTGGTGGTCGTCAGGCAGTGCTGCACGTCTGTGAGGCTGGAGGCCGCACTGGAGAGCAGGGAGCCGAGGAAGTTCTGGTAGCGAAACGATTCTTTTAAGTTCATGGTCGTCCTCCTTGTGTGATAGTGAATAGTGGATTACACGTTTACAGCGGCCAATCGGCCTTGGTGCTCCTTGTTTAGAGCCTCCATCAGAAGCTCTGTGTCGATACCAGTCAGCACGCTGCACCATGCAGAGCGGAAAAACCGCTGCAGACTGGACATCAGCAGCTCGTCATGTTGTCTCAGCGCCGTTCGATAGTCATCTGCGGCAACGCAGACAATGGCATTGGCGAGATTTTGGTACGGGTCTTCGGCGTCGTTTCTCAGTCGGGCAAGACTGACGGATGGGGACTGCATTTCATCCCGGCCCATGATGCCTTTCTTCATATTGTCCTCCTTAATCTCCACTCCAGATGCCATCTGGACGCATTTTCGCCATGGAAAGTAGTTGGAATAGCGGTTTCTTGGCATTCCCCTCGGTCGCTGTCCAGTAATCAGAGTCAGTGTCGTCTCCAAGTACAGAGATTGCCTTCTCTAAAACCGGAATACTTTCCGCTCCGCTCATTCCGTAGATAGTTCGGATACCGTTCTTTCCAAATACGCTATCCTGTCGGTAGAGCTTTCCGTAGTTAAATGTGATGTTTAGCCAGAGTTCCGTTGTGCCGTCGATTGCATATGTACCGCCTTGCATGAAGTGGGGTGTATCAAGCTCTATCACATCCCCAGTCACAGGGTCATTCAGGGAGATATCATAGCTCATTTTCACACCCCTCTTCTTCATCCAGCATCCCCTGGTCGTTATCAAAACAATGAAGCCGTATCTCCGACATCCGGTAATAGCTGACAATCTTACATAACGTGCCATCGTATATCTCCCGAATGCCAAGAAGCCATTCGCCATGGCCAAGTTCCACGGCTTCTTCGATGACGCCGAATTGGTATGTTCCGCCGTCCTCAAAACAGGTCTCGTCGGAATACTTTGCGGCTTGCTCTTGAGGCGTAAACATACGCCGATACACTGCGAAACGGAAAATCCGCCCCTCGTTATCAAGCAGCCATGTCTCCATGTCGGTTATCTGACGCATCACATCACTCCTCGCGTCTGCAACAACGCCGCCACAGCGGAAACTACTGCGGCGACGTGTTGCACAGTGTATTGCTGGCGGTCAAGCGACTCGGGGCAACAAGTTTATGACCGCCGACTTATTAGGTTAGTTGAGGCCGTCCATGCTGATGATGCTTCCGCCGGACGAAGTGACCTTGGGGGTTACGCCGTTCCACTGCTCGTACTTGATTTTCTCAATCAGAGCGGGAGTCAGAGACGCCGCAATCTTCTGATTGGCAGCAGCCTCGGCTTCTGCGGCGATACGAACCACGTCGGCGGCGGCGTTGGCCTCGATGATGTCGGTCTCAGCCTGAATCTCGGCGGCCTCCTTGTCCTTCTGGGCCTGGATGAGAGCGACCTCGCGCTCCTTCTCAGCCTGAACCTTGGCGGTCTGCGCCTCAATGTTGGCCAGCTCCAGCTCCTGCTGGGCGGTGACCTTCTTCTGGATGGCCGCAGCGGTCTCAGCATCAACGGAAATGTCGGTGAAGTTCACAGTGTCAATGATAATGCCGTACTGGTCGAACTTCTCCCGCAGGTATGTATCCAACTCGGCGTTGATAGCGGTACGCTTGTCGCCGAAAATGTCGGTAACGGGATAGTTGGCGGAAACCTCCTGCGTCCAGGCAATGACCTTGGGCTTGATGAACGTGTCCTTGATGGACTCGCCGGACTTACCCTTAGGAGAACTCAAGGTTTACTCGCACAGTCTTACCATCAGACGTGGGGATGCTGAAGCTCTCGTCGTCCTTGGAGTCGCCCTTGTCCTCGGCGGTCAGATAGGACTGCTCGATGCCGATGGAGTAGGTGGTAACCTTCTTGGTCGGAGAGACCAGATGCCAGCCCTGGGTCAGGATTTCGCCATCCACACCGCCGTTCATGTTGTAGACCACGCCGACATAACCGGCGGGGATACGCTCCAGACAGACAACAGCACCAATCAGGCCAAAGACCATGACCAAAGCCAGCAGAATCGCACCAATTTTACCTTTCATTCGATGAATCATCCTCGCATTCTTTTGTTTTTTCGGGCTCGTCGCCCTCGATTTCTTTCTTTGCATCATTGAACAGCTTCAGTCCGATGCCACCGATGCCCTTGAAGGCAAAGCTCAGGCAGAACCAGACCAGAACCATCACAATGATAACGAGAAGCCAGAAAACAATGTTCATGTAGACTCCTCCCTCAGAACTCTTGGTATGTATACGCGAGTTTCCATGCGCTCCTCGACCTTTCTGGTCTTACCCAGCGCTTCGCGTACCAGGTTGTATAGATTTTTGCCCCTATCGCTTTCGAGAAAATCCACGAGCGGCTTCAGCACCTCAACGGTGTCCTTGCACGCCCGGCGGGCCTGTCGGCATTTCGCAATCTGCGTCGCCACCTTGGCCCGCTCCTTGTAGTCGAGGTTATCAAGCTCCAGCTTGTGGAGGTAGTCCTGCGTGAGCCTGTCCATGCGGTTTACCTCGTCGTAGTTCCAAGCATAGTCCTTGGACGCCTCCTCCATCATCTGGACAAAGTCGCTGATAACAGTGGAGAACTTAGGGGGACTGCATTTCTTTGCCATATTACAAGACCACCTCCCTTCGCTTAGCTGTCGAGCCTGTCGATGACCTCGTGGTCGTCCGCATCAGACCAGCTATAAGCGCTGCTCGGCAGCGATTCCGCCATGTCGATTGCAGCCTCTTCGCTTTCCGCCTCGACATCGGCAAAGCCGTAACGGACACACTGAACCTTATACTTAGCCATAGCTCACACCCTCCTTATCATTTCTTATTCCAACAAACACCGGGAACTGGAGGCTCTCTGCACCTGTGGACTTGTCGTATGATACTTCCTTGTACTTCACCTCGCACAGAACTCCGATGAGGTTGTCTCTGTTACGCCAGAACTCGGCACGCTGCTCATTGGAGAACCCGGAACCCACCTTGACTTTGTGCCCCTTGAAATCGAGTATCAAGGCGCCGAGCGTTCCGGCAAGTCTGCCGGTGCCCTCGGTATAACCGATGATGGGTAAGTCCATGGTGTAGAACTCTTTGACCTTGAGGATACCGCCGTGCCGCTTCCGCTTGTACGGCGTGTCAAGGTTCGCCACCAAGCCCTCCTTATCCTCCTGAATCATCTGCTCCAGGAGCTCCCAGATTTGGGACTGGTCGGTTCCACTGTAGAGCACAGGCAAAATAGAGACGTGGTCTGACGGAGGAAGAATGGCCGCCATCAGGTCTAAGACCTTGCGGCGCTCACGGTAAGAGCTGCTGCTCTCGCCTTTTTCAAACTCCTCTGTCAGAACCACGTCGAAAATCGTGTAGCAAATCTGTGTTTTATGCGGGGAATCCGAGTTGATGATGCCGGTGGCGGCCCGGAACGCTTCGTTGTCGGAAAGGTCTCCTTTGTCCAGCAGCGTAAGCTCCCCGTCAAACACATAGCTGTTGTCCTCAAAGTTGAGAACGCTCGTGATGTGGCCAAGACCCTCATAGGGAATCCCGCTTCTTGCGATGAGCTCGCCTTTATAGTAGGTGGCTCGAACGCCATTCAGCTTCTGCGTCAGAGAGAACCACGCTCCCTCTTTTATGGGATGGCCCTCGATGGGGTACGCCTGCTGAACCTCCCATTCGGGAATCAGACCAGGAATCACCTTGTTCACCGTCTTGGCTGTCACACCCAGCCGAAGCGTCTTGGAGAGGAGCTTTCGGTAAAACTCCATCAGCTCCGGGTCTTCCGCAAAATACTGCAAAAACCCTCGCACCTGATAGATGGTCGCGCCGTCCAACGCCTTCATCCTGGACAGAGCCTCGCACACCTCATAGATATCACACAGCGTCAGCGTAATTCTGGGGTCATACACCCCAGGTGTGCGAAGCGTCTGTTCAGAAATCTTGTAGGTCAGCATGGGATTGAGGGCATAGTATAGGAGCCTGCGGAAGTCTTCGTTGTCTTTGTTCTCCCGCAGGATTTCCTGCTTTTTGATGGAGCCAGATTCATGCTGGAGCCGAAGAAGCTGTTCGACTGCTGCTTTCATCCAATCACCCCTGCTCGTGCTCGCCGAACGCAGGCATCGGGCGCAGTTTGTGAAGGTTGCGCTGGTGCATCATCCAGATGGTGTGGTCGATGGTCAGAATCCCGCAAGTTCCGTTGACGATGTAGTCGTCAAGCTGGGCGTAGGTGAAGCCCAGGTTATCCTCGTCGGTCTTGCCGCACAGGCCATCCGCCGGGGTCTTGTCCACCAGCTCTCTTGAAACCGGCAGCTCGTATCCAATCTGGCGCACCTCATGAACCATAAGGTTTGCCAGAGGACTGAAGTCACCGGCGCTGTCGCCGAACTTGGTGGAGTAGCCCACATAATCCTCAGACATATTGCAGGTGTTAGCTACCCGTCCGCCGTTGGGCAGAGACTGAGCAACAGCATAGAGCGTCGCCATACGGAGCCTGGGAGGGAGGTTGACCTTGGTCTGCTCACTGACGCCATCCTCAAGCCCGGAGCCCACAGCCGCCATCAGCTTGCTGTATGCGCCGCTGATGTTGATAGTTACGCTTGGAATTCCAAGCGCCTTAACGACCTGGATGGAGTCCTTGATGTCGGCCTGGATGCCGTTCGGCATCATCACACCAAAAACCCTGTCCTTGCCCAGCGCTTCGACGCACAAGGCGGCTACGATGGTGCTGTCCTTACCGCCGGATATTCCGATAACGGCGCTGCACTCAGGGCCATTCTCTGTGAAGTAGTCACGAATCCACTGGACGACCTCGTCCTTTGTCTTTTTAGGGTCAGTCAGCATTTCTATCCCTCTTTCCTCCAAAGTTCAACCGTATACTGCTCACCAAGAATCTTGTCGATGAGGCCGTAGACAGTATTCCAGTCGCCGCCAGCAAGGCCACAGCCGATGTTATACGGCATCGCAATCGTCTCGCCAGCAGCCACATTTTTCGCAATCTCATACAAACACCGGGCAAATGCCGAATAATCTGTGTAACAGTGTCCGTCATACCCATATCTGTCCTGGGCAAACATATTGACGACAATCTTATCCGTGCCGTATACGAACTGGGCGTGCCCAAGAAGCTCCAAAGGAGACTTGTCTCCGCACAAATACATATACTGCCTGTACGCCGCCGGGTATTTTGCACGAACCTGCTTTGCGACACCGCTCCCCATCCTGCCCTGACAGTTGACCTGATGGCAGATGATGGGGGCGGTGGTGTTAAAGAGGTCGCCATCAATCACTTTGATGGACATCAAAACCGCCCTCCATGGAGATTCTGCCGAACCTCATCCAGAGTGTAGGTCTTGATGAACTCGCCGTTCTTGAATACCACTTGGAGTTCATTGTTCTCCTGAGCCTCGGCCCAGGTCAAGCCATCCTCGTAGGTGTAGTTGTCGCCATCCCTAACCACACGGCAGCAGCCCCGCTGGGACTTCTTGAAGTGGCCGGTGTCAGTCTTGGGGTTCTTGAAAATCATGATGGGCTTGCCGTCGGCGTCCTCAGCATAGGTGGCCTTGACGGCGATGCCGAAGGTGTCACGGGTATAGGGCGCATAATACTTCGTACCTTTGTAGACCTCTCCGTCGTGGATGGTCTCCAAGCACTGCATGGAGAAAGAGCCGACACCCAGCGCCACATTATTGATGGCAAACCCAGCACGCTCCAGGATTTCATAAATCTGCTGGCAGCGCTGCGGGGTGATGCTGTCACCGTACAGAGCCTTGACATGGGGATTCAGAACCTTGAAGCCCTTGCTGTTCACGGTTCCACCGAAAATGTCCCACAGCTTAAACGCCGTCTTGGTCACGACCTCGACGGGGTCGCCGCTGTCCCCACGGATAAGCAGGCATCCATCGTGCGCCAGAATCTCATCCTTGAGCTGGGGCAGGATATTGTCCACCAGATTCCAGTAGTCGTAGCTGTCGCTGACCATGGAGAAGCTCTGATGAGGATAAACCTCTGTCAGCAGGCGGCGGATATGAGTAATCTCATCGCCATCCATAGCGAAGTTGGAGCACATCACGCTGTGTTCGGTGGACAGAGCGCCAAAAGCCACTGGCTCCTTGGCGCAATCGCAGTGATAGTTACTCTCCAGCCAAAGAATGGCGGGGACTGTGGCCGTGTTCAGGAAACTAAGGCAAAACGCCGCAGAACTCTTAGTCGCACTCTCAACGCTCTCTTGACCACGCATGGAGAAGTCGCCCAGGAGTCTTGCACGAACCACGCTGTCGTCGCAGGTGCGCTCTGCGAACTCATTGACGATTTGGCGGTAACGGTAGCCAACCTCGGCGGACACCTGGGTATGCCACATGGTGCAGGACAGCATGGTCTCGATGGAGTTCACCAGCCACACAAAATTCGGGTGGGTGTTGGAAATTTCAATCTGGGGCACCTTGATGTTGGTGCGGACGCCCTCCGGCACGGCACGAATTTCCAAGGGTAGATAGCCCAGGTCATGAAGTGCTTTCAGACGTTTCTCTCCGACACCATCGGTGTTGATGGTGGCATTGAGAACTCGCTTGTACTCAGCCAGCACATCCTCCCAGTCTTCCCAGAAGAAAAAGAGGTCGAAGGCATCGACGAGGTACTCCTTGATGAACGCCTGGAGGCCAAACATCGTGACCTTATCGGTGTCTTCTAACCGGGTCATGCGAGGAGTGTAGTAGGAAACCATCTTGGTCAGGGTCTGCGGATACTGCTCTGCGTGGGCGGTCTTGTAGAAATCCAGGCAGAGCAGGGGATTGTATCGAATCATGTCATTTCCTCCTGTTCATTTCCTCTGCGAAGTATAGAGCGAATGCGAATGGGGCAGCGACTGGCCAGAAAATGCCAATCATCACACAGTTAAAACTCTCGTCATAATATTTGCTACCAGATTTAAGGCGCAAATAGTATATGGAGAATGCAACAATGGCACCAATGACCACATATACGAATGCTAACAATATACTCATTGTTGTCACCTCAATAGTTGATTTTCTGAGCATACCCGCACTTTTTACACCGGTATATAAGAGTATGCCTTACCGGCATCCTGTCGCTGGGATTCTCGTAGTATTCAACATTTTTGATGAACTCCCACTCGTGCTTGCAGAAAAGTGAACGAACATAATTGATGAGCCATCTCATTCACCATCACCTGCCTTAAAGTTGTAGATGGGTTTGATGACTGCATCCACGCTCACCGTAGGCTCAATGTTCCCCACGATGTCCTCCATGCCCTTGTAGGCCATGGGACACTCGTCCAGGGTGCTGCGGCCAACGGATGTGGTGTAGATACCTTCCATCTCCTTCTTGAACTCGGAAACTGTGAAGGTCTCTTTGGCAGCGCTGCGGCTCATCAGACGGCCAGCGCCGTGGGGAGCGGAGAAGTTCCAGTCCTCGTTGCCTTTGCCGGTGCAAAGCAGACTACCATCCCTCATATTGATGGGAATAAGCAGGCGCTCTCCGGCCTGAGCGGAGACAGAGCCCTTCCGAAGAATCATGTTGTCGATGTCAATGTAGTTATGGATGGTGGTGAACTGCTCCTCGACATGGAAACCCATGCCTTTGACGATGGTGTCCATCATGGCCTGCCGGTTCAGCTCGGCAAACCGCTGGGCAATCCTCATGTCGTGGAGATACTGGTCAAAAAGCGTACCCTCCACATACGCCAGATGCTTTGGCACCGGAGACCGCTTGGATTTCAGCCGCTTCAAAGCGCCCTGAATCTCATTTGCACGGCCAGAAGCCTTCAGTGTTTCAATCACGCTGTCGATTTCTTCCTTGCTATAAGAAGTCAGGGCGTTGTAAGCCGCTTCCTGGTAGTAGTTCGCAATCTCCAGCCCGAGGTGGCGGCTGCCGGAGTGGACAACAATGTAAATGCTGCCTTCGTCATCCCTGTTGGCCTCGATAAAGTGGTTGCCGCCGCCCAAAGTGCCGATGCTGTTGTATGCCCGGTCTATGTTCACCTTTTTGGCACAGCAGAGCCCCGAAAGGTCAATGCTCTTGGAGAACCTGTGAGCCTTTGTGCGGATGTTGAAACCGGAGGGGATACCCTCCCTGATAACCTTGTCCAGCCGTTCAGGCTCGATGTGGGACTCTTTGATACGGATGGTCTCCATACCACAGCCGATATCAACGCCGACGAGGTTCGGACAAATCTTGTCCCTGATGGTCATCGTTGTTCCAATGGTGCATCCCGCACCGGCGTGGATGTCGGGCATCATCCGAACCCGCTCTCCTTCGGCATACGGCTGGTTTAGCAGGCTGATGACCTGCGAAATTGAGGCTTCGTCAACCACGTCGGTGAACACCTTGGCGGTCGCATATTTCCCTTGCAGTTCAAGCATTCGCGTCGCCTCCACCCTTAATGCGCAGACAGACCTCCAGCCCATCAATGACCGATACGATATGGTACTTCAGTACAAACAATGCGTTGGAATCGGATGGCCACTGGTCTTTTGCCCTCCGAAGCAAAGGAAGAACATATTCCCTGGTTTCCTCAATATACTGGTTAATCTTCTCAACAGAGAATACTCCAGCCATTGTGGATACATTGTCACATCGGTCAAGCAGTTTGACAATGGAAGCTACTCTGCTTTCTCCAACCTCGCGGTAGTAAGGCCCGAGCGGCTCCCCTTTGACATGAGTTAGCCTGCGGACGGCATCCTTTGTGCTATCAGAAACCGGAAGACTTTCAATGCCAATCCCACAGTCCTCTACGACATCGTGAAGAATTGCAGCCGCGATAACCGCATCCTCTTTAACACCAAGAGCAGCAGCGTGACTGGCAACAGTCAACGGATGGACGATATACGGCTCGCCGCTTTTGCGGCGCTGGTCTTTATGGGCAACTCGGGCGAAAGATAACGCCGCAAGCGTATCGTTCCACCCCAAACCCATCGCATATCCTTTCAGATATGTGTACATCTTGCTTGCATCAAAACTTGCAGACATGACCTCCACCTCCTAATTCATCTAAGAATCGCAACTCCAGTTCAAACACGCCGCGAGGTTCTCCTTTATAGAATCCCTTGTACGGCCTGTCGATTTTCATCTGCAACTTTTTGAGTTTCTCCCAATATTGGGGCAGATAGATGTAGATATTGCGGAGTTCCTTTAAGTTTTTGTTTGTACAGCACCAGCACGAGACCCTATCGAGGATTTCATACAGGTCAATTTGTCCGCCGTCCGCCTTTAGAGATTCTTCCATCCAGCGAAATCCATGGGCATAACAGTATTGCAGGCAATCTGCCTCCGTCATGCCCCAATCCACCAGCGGCAGTCGTCTGGCCTCCGACCATTCCTTGTCAAATCGCTGTGTCTCATCGGCTGCTATGCCAACATAGTCGATAGTTTCGACACCAAGAGACTGTTTGAACCTCTTGATTGCCCTTGTTTTCTCTGCGGTGCCCCATCTGCACAATCCGCCGCACCATCCATATCCGAGGTGCTCGCCCTTCTGTTTGCTGACAACTTTACGTTCGAGCATGGAGTAGAGGAATGGTTCTGCTGGCTGCAATTCCACGAACTCCACTCCATGCTGAGCTAACAGCGGTTTTACCTCGTCCCTGATGCGGTAGATGGCGTCAAACTCCATGCCTGTGTTATAGAAAACCGCCATATCAAGTGGCAGATTCTCTTCCAAAAGGCGCAGCAGCATCGCCAACGAGTCCTTGCCGAAACTTATGCTTGCTATGTATTTCATACCGACCACAACCATATCTGGCTGAGGTCAACTGCCTAATCCTCCCAAGCTACTCGCCGCTGGCTTTCACGCTGTAACAGGCAGCTTTACCGTATGCTTATCAATCTCACACGAACCTGGTTTACCAGGATTGGTATTACTCCTTCCTTTTGATTACGGTAATGTTCTCATGCTCGCCACGGTAGATGCTGTCGGTGGTGAAAACGTGGCGAATCAGGCCATCAGTCAGCACCAGCCCATCGAAGATGGCGTTTTCGCAGTGGGACACATACAGATAGACGTCTTTGGCTCCAGCCTCCTTCAAAGCCCTTGCCGTATGGGTGAACGTGCCGCCACGGGAGCAGATATCGTCCACAATGAGGACGTGACGCCCCTCCACCTTTTCTGTGGAGGTCAGTTCCAACCGCTCAATCTTGCCCGTGCGCCAATCCCTGTGCTTGATGCCGAAGATATACTCGGCGGGCATAAGCTCGGAGTACCTTTTGGCGGCGCCTTCGTCCGGGTAGCAAAGCAAGAGATTCTCCACACCAATGGCGGAAATCGCTCTGCCGATATACCAAGTGGGCTGAGCGACATACACGTTGTTAATGAGGGCTGTTGCAACATTGGAATGCGGGTCGAACACCGTAACCCGACAGAAGTGGAGCGCATTGATGAAGTCAGCGAACCACTTGAGGGTGAACACCTCGTCAGCCTTCTTCACTCTGTCCATTCTGGCGTTGGGAATGTACGGCATGACGAGCTGGACGAAAGCATCCTGTCCCACCACGGAACGGATGTGATGCACAAGGTGCCACAGCAGGATACACTCATGGTCACCGTCGTACATCCACACAATGGCGGTACTCTCGTCGAACCAGTTCTGGGACTCGGGGTCAAAGCGGAAAGACGTTGTTCCATCCGGGAACCGGGTAAACTCAATCTTCTGTCCGTTTACAAGAATCATCTTGTCAGCCCTCCCAGTTCTCGATGTTCACCTGGCACATCCGCATAGCCCGCAGAGCGTTTTTGTGGCTCTCCGGGGTTACACCGGCGCAGCAGGCGGCGTCCACCGTTACCTTGACTTCCGGCAGAAACGCCTTGATGAGCAGGGCGTTGGAGATGACGCAGATGTCGGTACACAGGCCGACCAGAACAATCTCTTCGATATCCGCATCGTGGCCCTTATCGACCAGATATTCGCCCAGCTCCACAGAACCAAATGTAGGTTTCATCACGGAGCGGATGGCGGCATCGCCACGGCTCTTGACGGCGGCATAGACCTTGGCGTCCAGCTCCCAACCCGGAGTGTTCTGAACGCAGTGCGTGACTGGGAGAATGCTGCCCTCCTGGGTGTCCAGGTAGTTGGCCTGATGGGTGTCCTGGGTCACGATGATTGCGCCGTCGAACTTCTGGATTTTCTCACAGACCGCAGGCACGATGGCCTGGGCTTCGGCGGTTCCAAGAGCGCCGTCCACAAAATCCTTCTGCATATCGACAACAATCAGTAAGCGCATAGACTTTCCTCCATTCATATTGATGTGTGCGTGTGTAGATATAAAGATAGCGGGATGAGCAGTCTGTTCATCCCGCCGAGGTTGACCGCCCTCTGTACGCCGTCGCCCGAAGCGTTACGGAGAGCGAGGGCGAAAGGCGTATACACAGAGCGACGCTTTTTAGTGAAGTAATCCGCCTAATTAAATAATTTTCCACGAAAATTATTTAATTAGGTCGGATTGCGAGGTAAAAAGCGAAGAACTCAAAACGATTCTTCTGCCATTGGCGAAAAGATGCCACACACTTAGTCACCAAGCCGGTTGTTATGTATGTGTGGCCAATATTCAAGGCGGTCAACTATCAAAAGCGGCGATGCCGCTGATGACCGAAAATCAGAAGAGGAGGGTAGATGATACGGCTCTGTCGAACTCCACCTTTTGCTGCTCTGTGACCTGACAGATGGTGACCAGTTCGGCGCTGCACATACACATCAGCTCGGATACAGAAAAGTCTTCCTCCTCAACCGGAGGCTCTTCGGGTTCAGGCTCGGGGCCGGGAGAGAAGAAGTCAACTTCATTGGGGTCGAAGTCGCCCTCGTCTTCGTCTTCCTCCTCTGCATCCCACAAACTGTCCTCGTCCATCCAGTCAAGAACTCTGGACTTATAGTCCTCAAAGTCGCTTTCGTCCAGGCCAACGTAATTGAAGGTGCCGTCACAGCGATAGTATTCGAACCCGGTCGGGATGTCGCTCAGAAAATCACGGATGTCTCGCCAAGAACGCTCAGAATTGTTGATGTCTTCCAGCACATAGTCATCCAGTTGGTCATCGTCGATGATGTCCTCGCAGATATCGCAGTCGTAGTCCCGGCACAAATCAATCAGCTCGTACCAGTCGGTAACATAGTCCAAGAAATAGCTTCTCGTCAAACCCAACACTTCCTTTCAACAAAAATATGAAAAGCTACGGTTTCTCCCTGTTTAGCGTGCATCGCCCTGGCGGACTCGAACCACCCTCACCGTAAGCATCGGCTCACAAATGCTTAGCGCCATGCACAAACAGATGGCAGAAAGGAGTTTCTGTAAGGCGGCTCACACCTGCCGCCTGGAGCTGGTAACAGGGCTCGAACCTGCGGCACTCGGAGTACAAAACCGATGCTCTACCAACTGAGCTATACCAGCGTAACGGGCTTGAGGTAAGCCCTACCGCACATTTGTTTACGAAAGGCTTCACAAGGTGCGCACCCAAAGCCTCTCTCTGACCCAAACACAATTTGCTTAAAACGGCACATGGAGCTGATGCGCAGACTTGAACTGCGAACCTGAGCTTTACGGGAGCCCTGTTCTACCAGTTGAACTACATCAGCAAAGGGAGCCGCCCGGCGTTCGCCGGGCGGCGGGGCGGTGGCTCAGGCGTTGTCGGCCTTGA
>ERZ779622.620-NODE-620-length-19095-cov-10.004307_pt1 | contig 19095 bp, 14 predicted proteins | sample MGYA00514188_ERZ779622 | MGnify/ENA primary metagenome ERZ779622 (study PRJEB29562, sample SAMEA4376702) | mouse gut metagenome | isolation source: Cecum | study: EMG produced TPA metagenomics assembly of the A DSS colitis mouse model was used to assess the... | reverse complement strand
TGGAGGAGACCAACCCCGCCGTCACCAGCGTACAGAGCCTGATGTACCTGTTCTATCGGGAGTCCTTTATCGCCGGCAGCCGCGGCACCGGCTCCGCCATCGTCATCTGGACCGTCCTGCTCATTGGCATGATTACCGTAATTCAGTTCTACGGCCAGAAGAAGTGGGTCAACTACGACGTGTAAGGAGGAAATTATGAAAAACCGTTCTTTAGAGGCCTCCCAGAAGCGGATGACCATTCTCACCTACGCGGCGCTGATTATCGGCTCCCTGATCATGATCTTCCCCTTTGTGTGGATGATCCTCACCAGCCTCAAAACCGTTCCCGAGAGCATGCAGGTGCCCCCCACCATCTTCCCCAAGGAGCTTGTCACCGGCAATTTCGGCGACGCCATGAAGAGCCTGCCCTTCCTGAAGCTGTACTTAAACACCGGCCTGCTCATCTTCTTCCGTGTCATCTGCGCCGTGGCCTTCAGCTCCATGGCGGGCTACGCCTTCGCCATGCTGAACTTCCGGGGCAAGAAGCTGCTGTTCGGCATTGTGCTGGTGCAGATGTCCTTGCCCTCCCAGATTTTCATCATCCCCCAGTATCAGATGGTGGCCAAGATGGGCCTGGCCAACACCATCTTCGCTCTGGTCTTCCCCGGCATCGTCAGCGCCTTCGGCGTGTTCTTCCTGCGGCAGACCTACATGGGCATCCCCAAGGAGATCGGCGAGGCCGCCTACCTGGACGGCTGCAACCAGTGGCAGACCTTCTATAAGGTCATGTTCCCCCTGACGGGCACCTCTGTAGCCGCCCTGACCATCTTTACCGCCGTCTTCGCGTACAGCGACCTGATGTGGCCCCTGGTGGTCAACTCCGACCTGAACATGATGACCCTGTCCTCCGGCCTGGCCACTCTCCGCGGCCAGTTTACCACCAACTTCCCTGTGCTGATGGCGGGCTCTCTGCTGGCTATGCTGCCCATGGTAATTCTCTACCTGATTTTCCAGCGCCAGTTCATCGAGGGCATCGCCTCCACCGGCGGCAAGTAAGCCCTCTCTCTCCTCCCTGAACAGCCCTGGTACGATCGAAATACCAGGGCTGTTCCCCTAAAAAATACCCTTGCCTTTTGGACGATAATCCCGTACAATAGGGCTTGTTTGGAAAATGTCAATACGCCCAAATGGCGGGTCTTTTTCCGCCATACCGCCCCAATTTTTCTTGAAATACATCCAGTATTCCGGCGAAAAATCGAGTTTGTCCGGCGAAAAAATCCCTTGCCATTGTGCATATTTCCATTTTTCAAACAGCGCCCATCCTGAGAAATTTCCTTGGGGGTATCCCTATGATCCAAATTGACCGCCGGGTGTTTACGCTGCACACCCGAAACACCACCTACCAGATGAAAGCGGACGGGCATCACGTGCTGCTTCACACCTACTACGGCCCCAGGGTCAGCGGAGAGGACCTGTCCTACCTGATCCAATACGCCGACAGAGGGTTCTCGCCCAACCCGCAGGAGGCCGGAGATGACCGGACCTACTCCCTGGACACCCTGCCCCAGGAGTATTCCACCTGCGGCGGAGGGGACTTCCGCCTGCCCTCCATCGAATTTGAGCGGCCGGACGGCAGTCTGACGGCCGATCTGCGCTATGCCGGCCATGAGCTTCGGAAGGGCAAGTACAGCCTGCCCGGCCTGCCCGCCTTTTGGGGCGGGGACGAGTGGGAGACGCTGGTTGTTTTTATGGAGGACGCCGCCGCCCGGATGCGGGTGGAGCTGTATTACGGCGTATTGGAGCGGTACGATCTCATCACCCGGGCAGTCCGGGTGGTGAACCGGGGAGAAACGGCCGTCCGCTTGCGCCGGTGCGCCTCCATGTGCCTGGATTTCCAGGGCGGGGACTTCGATTTCATCACCTTCGACGGCTGCCATACCCTGGAGCGCAATCTCAACCGCGCCCCGCTCCGCCCCGGCGTGCAGAGCGTGGAGAGCATCCGGGGAATGTCCAGCCACCACCACAACCCCTTTGTCATCCTCTGCGGGCAGAACGCGGACGAGGACCATGGCCTCTGCTACGGGGCGGCGCTGGTGTACAGCGGGAACTTTCTGGCGGCGGCGGAGCGCACCCAGCTGGAGCACAACCGCCTGCTCCTGGGGATCAACCCCTATCATTTCTGCTGGACCCTGGAGCCGGGGGACAGCTTCACCGCGCCGGAGGCGGCTATGGTCTGCTCCCCCAACGGATTTGGTGAAATGAGCCGTCAATACCATCGGGCCATCCGGGAAAACCTGATTCACGATCCGCTCCAGGGCCGGGACCGCCCCGTGCTCATCAATAACTGGGAGGCCACCGAGGCCGATTTCGACGGAGAAAAGCTGCTGGAGATCGCTCGGGCCGCCGCCCCTCTGGGGATGGACCTGTTTGTCATGGACGACGGCTGGTTCGGCAGGCGGGACAACGACGCCAGCAGCCTGGGGGACTGGTACGTCAACGAGAAGAAGCTCCCCGGCGGGCTGGAGGCCCTGGTGCCCCGGATCAGGGCGCTGGGGATGTCCTTCGGCATCTGGATCGAGCCGGAGATGGTCAACGAGGACAGCGACCTCTACCGCGCTCACCCGGATTGGACTCTGGGCGTCCCCGGACGCCCACGGACCCGGGGGCGGAGCCAGCTGGCGCTGGACTTCTCCCGGCGGGAGGTGCGGGACCACGTCTATGCCAGCATCAAAAAGGTGCTGGACGGCGCGGACATCTCCTATGTGAAATGGGATATGAACCGCAGCCTCACCGACGTGTGGTCGGCCGCCCTGCCCTCCGGCCGCCAGGGAGAGGTGTTCCACCGCTGCGTCCTGGGCGTCTATGAAATGCTGGACCGCCTGCGCGGGGACTATCCCCGTATGCTGATTGAGAGCTGCGCCGGGGGCGGCGGGCGGTTTGACCTGGGAATGCTGTACTACACCCCGCAGATCTGGTGCAGCGACAACACCGACGCCATCGACCGCCTGGCCATTCAGTACGGCACCTCCTTCTGCTACCCCGTGTCCGCCATGGGTTCCCACGTCTCCGCCGTGCCCAACGCCCAGACCGGGCGCTCCGTCCCGCTGGAGACCCGAGGCGTGGCGGCCATGTCGGGCACCTTTGGCTATGAAATGGACCTGAGTCTGGCCGCGCCGGAGGACAGAGCGCTGATTCGGAAGCAGACCGCGTTTTTTAAGAAACACGCCAGGCTGATCCAAAACGGGGATTACTACCGGCTCACCGGCCTTGGCGGGCCCTTCACCGCCTGGGAACAGGTTTCCCCAGACCACCGGGAGGCGCTGATATCCGTGGTGTACGGCGCCGCCCGTGCCGCCGCCCCGTTCCGCGCGCTGCGCCTCAAGGGCCTGGACCCGGCCCTTCGCTATCAGGTCAACGGCCAGGGCTCGTACCCTGGCGATGTGCTGATGCGCGCCGGCTGGCCTTTGCCGCCGCTCAGAGGGGACTATCCGGCGGTGCAGCTCTATTTGCAGGCGCTTTAGCGCGCGGGCCGCGGCGCGGACCGGCCAAAGCCGGAAGAGTTAAAAAATATAGAAAAATCCCGCTGGAATCAAAGGATTCCGGCGGGATTCATTTTTTGTCTCAGCGGCAGAATTCCGACTTGCGGAACAGGGAGCGGAGCAGGACAATCCAGCCCCAGGAGACCGACAGAGCGGGCAGGCAGGACAGCAGGACCGCCTTTACCGGGTGGATATCGGTAAAGCAGATGGGGCCGAAGAACATGACGAACAGCACCACCATCATCACCAACAGGGTGATCTTCTCCCGGCGGGTGTTGGGGGGCGTAAGGAATATCTTTTTCAGGTCCATTTCCACTCTGACAGTCTCTTTTTTCATATCAGCTCAGCGCTCCTGTCACTTGTTCGGCCACCCGGATCAGCTCGCCCGAGTGGATAAAGTCCTTCAGGTACTCGATGTAGGGGTGGAGAAGCATATCCTTCTCCATCACCGGAACCGTTTTGCCGATCTCGGCCAGCACCGCCGCCGTGGCGGGGGCCCGGCTCACGTCCGGGTCCACGAACTGCTGCACCTCATAGACGCTGAGCAGCTCGATGGCCAGCATGTACTCCAGCTTCTCCGCCATAGGGCCTGACTTCTTGCAGGCATTATAGCCCATGGCCACATAGTCCTCCTGGTTGCCGCAGGTGGGGGTGTTGTCAATGGTGGAGGGGGTGGCCAGCATCCGCATCTCGTTTAAAAGGCCGGCCTGGACGTACTGGGGGATCATCAGCCCAGAGTTGAGTCCCGGGTTCTTGATGCAGAAATAGGGGTAGCCGGACAGGGAGCCGTCCACAATGCGGTTGTTGCGCCGCTCGGACATCTTGGCCAGCCCCACCGCGGCGATGCAGGCGCTGTCCATCTCCATGCCCACATAGGCCGAGTCGGCGTTGCAGGCGGAGATCACGTCCTCGTTGCCCTTCTCCGGCCAGATGATGGGGTTGTCGCAGCAGGAGTTCATCTCGATCTCAATGGTCTTTTTTGCGTCCTCCAGAGTCTTCCGGGCCGCGCCGTGGAGCTGGGGGATGCACCGCAGGGAAAGAGCGTCCTGCACCCGTCCGCCCTCGTACTTCTTCATAATGCCCGACCCCTTCAGCATCTTCCGCACGTTCTCCGAGGCGTTGAGCTGGTCGGGGTGGGGCCGGACGGCCATCACCCGGGGGTCGAAGGCGTTGATGACCCCCTTCATGGCCTCCAGGGACATGGCCCCCACGATGTCGGCGGACTTGGCGGCCTTGAGCATGTCGTACAGGGCCAGGGCGGCCATGGAGGTGGCCGAGGTGGTGCCCGACACCAGGGCCAGCCCCTCCTTGGAGCTGAGCTCCATTGGCTCCAGCCCGGCCCGGGCCAACGCCTCCGCCCCCTCCAGCAGCTCGCCCCTGTAGTAGGCCTTGCCCTTGCCCAGCAGCACCAGGGCCATGTGGGCCTCGGGGGAGAGATAGCCCACGCTGCCGTCCCCGGGGGCCCAGGGGGTCAGGCCGGCGTTGAGGAAGTCCCGGTAGCGATCCAGCACCGCCATGCGCACGCCGCTGTACCCCTGTCCGATGTTCTGCAGCGCCATGAGCATGACGCCCCGCACCCGCTCGATGCTCAGAGGCTCGCCCACCGACACGGAGTGGGACAGGATGATGTTCTCCTGGAGCTGGGCGGTGGACTCCTTGTCGATGGCCTTGGTGCACAGCGCCCCAAAGCCGGTGGTGACGCCGTACATCACCCGCTCCTCCTCCACCCACCGCTCCACCAGGGCCCGGGAGCGGTCCACCCGGGCGGCGTACTCGGAGGAAAACTCCACCTTCCGACCAAACCGGGCCACAGAGACGAAGTCCTCCAACGTGATGGGCTCGCCCAAAATCAAAGCTTTCATCTCTTCCATATCACAATACCTCAATTATGCCTCAATCTGATCCACGCTGTCCACAATGTCCTTCTTGGTCTCCGGGTCGAAGAAAAACACCTTGAACGCGGACACAACCTGGAAGATGAACACGACCAGCACCACAAAGCCGCCGCAGGCCGCCAGATACTTCACGCCGTCCACGCCCTGGGCGCCGCCGCCGAAGGCCACCATGATGCAGGCGATCACGCCGATGGACACGCCCCAGACGATCTTCTGCCAGATGGCCGGCTCCTCGTCGTGGCGGGCCCCCTTGGTGCACAGGGCGGCGATGGTGGTGGACATGGTGTCAGCCGTGGTGGAGAAGGCGGCGATCAGGGCCAGAATAATCACCGGAATGATAATCATGCCCAGGGGCACATTCTTTAAAAACTCCCACAGTCCGGCGGTGGCGCCGCCGTCCCGGATGGCGGCGATGATGTCGGCGCTGCCGCTCTTCTGCCACTCCAGGGCGGTGGAGCCCCACACGGAGAACCACACAAAACCGAAGGAGGCGGGCAGAATCCAGTTGACGATGAGGAACTGGCGCACGGTGCGGCCGTAGGCGATGATGGCGAAGAAAATGCCCATCAGGGGGGCGTAGGCAATCCAGATGGCCCAGTCATACATGGTCCACCAGGTGACCAGGGCGGAGCCGCCCACGGTGTAGGGGTCAAAGCCCCACATCCAGAACCGGTCCAGCCAGTAGCCCAGGCCCACGTTGGCCATATTCAGGATGTAAATGGTGGGGCCGATGATGAACAGTAGAATCAGCAGCACGTAGAAAATCTTGGAGGTCAGGCCGGCCAGCCACTTGATGCCCCTGTCGATGCCGGTGACCGAGGCGATGGTGAAGGTGATGGTGATGATGGCGGTGAGGGCAAACCAGACAACAGGGCCCTGGGCGATTCCGTAGGCGGAGTAGAGCCCGGAGCCGATGAGGGCCAGACCGGCGCCCAGAGAGGAGGCCAGTCCCAGGGCAATGGCCAGCACGGACAACACGTCCACCAGCACCACCCAGACGCCCTTGGTCACCTTCTCCCCGAAAATGGGGGTGAGGGAGGCGGCCACGGACAGCTCTTTTTTGCGGTTAAAGTACATATAGGCGATGAGCACGCCGGACAGCGCGTACATGGCGTAGGGGATGAAGGTCCAGTTATAGAAGCAGCGGCCCATAGAGAACAGCTCGGCCTCCTGGGTCAGGGGGGTGATGCCGTAGCCGTCCAGCTCGCCGTAGATGTTGCCGTAGTAGATAAGGACCTCGTTGACGCCGTAGGTGATAAGGCCTGTGGCGATGCCGCCGGTGAGGGTCATGGCAAACCAGGAGCCGAAGGAATGCTTGGCCTTGGCCTCCGGGCCGCCGAAGCGAATCTTACCCACCTTGGTGAACATCAGCAGGCAGGCCAGCAGCAGAGTGACCATGGCCACGATCTGATACAGCCAGCCAAAGTTGCTCAGCGACCAGTCGAACATGGCGTAGGTCACGCTGGTCAGCCAGGCGTTGTTCACAATGCCCAGCAGAGCCGCGCCGCCGATGACCACAAAGCAAGGGATGAATACGTTCCATCGGATGGGCTTGTTTTCTTGTTTCATGTTTCTCTACGTATGCGGCGCAGGGGGCCGCATACTCTCCTTTCTTTTCAGTCTGCCTGTATATAAAGCAATCGCCGGGCCAACCAGAGGAAAATCGGGAAACGCTCCGAAATTTTGTGTTTTCTGCACCAAAACAGCACATTGAATTTGTGCAGATCCTCCACGCTCCAATCCAATCTTCAGGACGCCCAGCTCCAGCGCCTTACCCAAAAGAGCAATTATATTTTGCATATCGCAAAATATAATTGCTCTTTTTCTTGACAGCTTCCGCTTTCACCGCTAAACTGACATTACCCGCCGCTTTATAACTTTCACAAGGAGGGCCCGCCATGCTCTACGACATTCTGTTCACACTGGACCAATCGGACTGCTTCCGCAAGGTGGCCTGGGGCAGTAAGGAGGCGGAGGAGCTGTACCGGGACCTGTTTGAGAGCTGGGCCGCCGTCCGGAGGCCGGCCCGGGACGCCTTTGACCTGCCCCGGGAGGGGGACAGCGGAGAACTGCTCTGGGAGGAGAACACCTTTCACTTTCAGTTTCTCCCCGCCCCCGAGGGCGGGCGCTGGCTGCTGCTCAAGCGGGAGGACAACCGGCCCTATCTCCTGGCCCGGGCGCTGGACCAGATCACCGACGGGGTGCAGATTTATGACAAAAACGCCTGCGCAATTTACTTCAACAAGGCCAGCCGGGGCATCTCACACATCCCCAGCGGGGTCAATGTGGAGGGCCGGCACCTGCTGGACCTGTACAATCTGGACGAGACTGTCAGCACCACCATGACCGCCCTCCAGACCCAGGCCCCGGTGATCGACCGGGTGGACAGCTTCCGCGCCAACGACTTCAGCGCGGTCCCCATCGCCTCGGCCAACACCTCCTACCCCATTTTTCGGGAGGGGGAGCTGCTGGGGGCGGTGGTATTTGAGCAGACGGCGGAAATTGTGGGCAGAAACATCAAAAAACTGGAGGCCACCCGGCGGGCGCTCGGCTCCTTTCAAAACAAGCCGCCCAAAATCAGCTTCTCGGGCTATACCTTCGACAATGTGATCGGCGGCTGTCCAAAACTGCGCAAGGCGGTGGAGCTGGCCCGGCGGGTGGCCCCCCAGGACAGCCCCATCCTGCTGGTGGGGGAGACGGGCACGGGCAAGGAAATTTTCGCTCAGAGCATCCACCGCTCCAGCCGCCGCCGGGGCGGAAAGTTCCTGGCCATCAACTGCGCCGCCGTCCCGGAGACCCTCATTGAGAGCCTCCTCTTCGGCACCAAAAAGGGCAGCTTCACCGGCAGCGAGGACAAGGCGGGCTATCTGGAGGAGGCCGCCGGGGGCACCCTGTTTCTGGACGAGCTGAACTCCATGAGTCTGGCCATGCAGTCCAAAATTCTGCGGGTGCTCCAGGAAAAGACCTTCCGCCGGGTAGGGGGCAGTCAGGAATTGAAGCTGGACGTGCGGGTGATCTCCTCCTGCAACGAGGACCCCTTCAAGGCCGTGGCGGAAAACACCTTCCGCCGGGACCTGTTCTACCGCCTGTCCACCGTGATGATCGAGCTGCCTCCCCTCCGGGAGCACCCGGAGGATCTGGAGGAGCTGATCCGCTACCACCTGGAGGCCACCGCCTACCAGTTTGTCCACGCCGTCACCCAAATTGCCCCGGAGGTCTACACACTTCTGCGCGCCTACCGCTGGCCGGGCAACGTGCGGGAGCTGTTCCATGTGCTGGACTACGCTCAGAACGTCACCGACTCCCAGGTGATGGAGGTCCGGCATCTGCCCCCCTACCTGCTCAAGCACCGGAGCGAGCCGGCCGCCGCCCTCCCCGCGATTGACTTTTCCCAGGAAACCCTCCAGGGACTGATGGACGAGTATGAGAAGCAGATCATCGCCCAGGCCCTGGACCACTGCGGCTATAATGTCTCCCGGACCGCCCAGACCCTGGGTATTCTCCGTCAGAGCCTGCAGTACCGGATCAGAAAGTACGGCCTGATCTTTTGAGCCGGTATCCGCCGCGGCCTTCCGAACTATACCGTATGCAGTCGCGATTTGAGCCTGACCGTATCCAACGCCGGAGCAATGGCCAGGAAAAGGGCGCCGCTGCCAATCCCCTGTACCAGCGTCCCCAAAAACTGAGGGGCAAAAGACGCCAGCGTTCCCGTCAGCGCGCAGCCGGCCAGAGCATAGGCGGCGGGAGAAAACAGCCCTGCGGCAAATACGGCGATCACGTTTCGCCGGCACAGGATGCGCTCGTTCCGGCCGGTAAAGAAAAGGACAATCACCGCTTTGATACCCAACGTGGGCAGGACCCACACGGGGGCGGTAAGCAGGTCGGCAAGCCCCGCGCCGACTGCGGCCGCGGCCGCGGCCCAGGGGACAGGCAGCAGGCAGGCGCCCAGATAGATCAGCGTATCCCCGAGATGGACGTATCCCCCGGTAGGGATGGGGATATGGAGCAGATAGGCCGTGGTTACGGTAATTGCCGCCGCGAGCAACGCGCTCAGCGTCAGCATACGGAGCTTATTGCGATAGAGCATGATACAATCTCCTCTCATACGAAGCCAGACAGGCGCCGTGGGCCTTGTTGCCCAGGCGCTCTGCCGCAGCTTCTTTCAGTTGATCGAGCGGCCTGCCGCCCCCGGCACGCCTCTCTCAAGTCCGGGCGTCTCCTCTAAAACCCGTTGTCCCGCAAGGGACAACGGGTTTTCCCTTTTATCGAAAAAACACGTGAGAAACTCCTGTCAGATATTTCCCACCTGTTTCTCTCTGTTTTATTCCCCTGATGGGGAGCACATTACGGGCACGTCCGCCTTACAGGAGTTCCATACGCAGTTCCGCCGCTCTGGCGTGAGCGATCAGGCCCTCGCCCCGGGCCATACGGGAGACCAGGGGGGCAATCTCGCGCATAGCGCCCCGCTGGAAGCGCTGGAAGGTGCACACTTTCAGGAAGGTGCCCACCCAGACGCCGCCGGTATACCGGGCGGCCCGGACAGTGGGCAAGGTGTGGTTGGTGCCCGAGGCGTAGTCGCCAAAGACCTCGCCCGTCTCCTGCCCGATAAACAGCGAGCCGAAATTGACCAGTCGGGGCAGGATGCGCTCATCCTCCACGATCACCTCCAGATGCTCCGGGGCGTATCGGTTGGCAATTTCTACCGCCTCGTCCAGGCTGTCCGCCAAAATGACCTCGCCGTAGGTGTTCCAGGAGCTGGCGGCGATTCCGGCGGTCTCCAAGGTGCCCAGCTGCCGCCGGACAGCTTCTATGACCGCCATACCCAGCTCCCGGCTGGTGGTAACCACGATGCCCTTGGCCATTCTGTCGTGCTCCGACTGGGCCAGCATATCGGCGGCCAGCACCTCCGGATTGGCGGAGCCGTCCGCCAGAGCCATCACCTCGCTGGGGCCGGCGAAGAAGTCGATGCCCACCTGTCCGAAGCACTGCCGCTTGGCCTCCGCCACATACTGGTTGCCGGGACCTACGATCATATCCACCGCCTGAATCTGCTCCGTGCCGTAGGCGAGCGCGGCAATGCTCTGCGCCCCGCCCACGGCGTAAATTTCATCCGCCCCGGCCAGGTCCATCGCCACAAGGGTTTTGTAGTGGATGGAGCGCTTCCCCCTGACCGCCGGGGAACAGACGGCCACCCTTTCCACTCCGGCCACCTTCGCGGGAATAATGAGCATCAGCGCGGTGGAGAAGAGGGGGTAGGAGCCCCCGGGCACATAGCAGCCGCAGGAGGACACGGGAATAATCCGGTGTCCCAGAACGGAGTTCTCCACAGTGGAAAAGCCGTCCAGCTCCCTGATGCAGTCCCGCTGCGCCTGGGCAAAGGCGCGAATATGCTCGGCGGCCTGCCGCAGATCGGACAGCTCCCGCTCCGTCATCTGCGCATAGGCGGAGTCAATCTCCTCCCGGGTCACCCGAAGCTCTGTCCTGTCGCTGCCGTCAAAGCGGGCGTTATACTCCAGCAGCGCCCGGTCGCCGGAGCCGCGGACATTGCGGATAATCTCCGCCACGCTCCGGCTGCATTCCTCCGTCTCACTCCGGACAGCCGCTTTTTTTAAATATTCCATCTTGACGGACCTCCTTTTTCCTGTTCAGAGCCACGCGGCCCAGATTGCACATCTGCCATTTTACCCCCTCCGCCGGCATATGGTCAAGCCTTCAATTGTCAGATTTTCCCGGTTTTTCCGGATGTGCCGCCGTACATACTGCGGATATCCGGCCATTTTCCGTGGGAAGCTTCCGTTTTCAAAAAAGCTCATTCACTCTGTTCCTAAACCACGGTCTTTTCCAATGATTTCGCCGTCCTTCTCCATTGCTCTCAGCCTTCTCCACAGTGTCGTCCGGCTGATTCCCAGCAGCGCGGCTGCTTTCGTATAGTTCCCGTTGGCGCTGGAGAGGGCGTGTTTGATGCGCTCCGTCTCAGAGGAGACCAGCAGGTCGGGGCCGGAGTCGGCTGGCCCGGCACACCCGGTACGCAGCGTCCGCCGGCGGATTTCTTTGTCAATCACCGCAAACTGGGTCGGAAAGGCGTCGGCAGGGCAAATGACAGCGGACATCATGTGGGCAAAATTTTCAAGCTCCCGGATATTTCCGGGCCAGGAGTATCCGCACAGGCACTGTTCCAGCTCTGCGGCATGCCTGTGCAGCCGGATGTTCAGCTCCGGGTTGAGGCGGGACATGAATTCGAGAAAGAGGGGGCAGACATCCTCTTTGCGCTCCTTCAGCGGGGGCAGGTTCAGTTCCAGAACGGCAAGCCGGTAATACAGGTCCTCTCGAAATTTATGTTCGCGGACCATCTCCCACAGGTCCCGGTTGGTGGCGGCAATGATGCGGGCGTCGTAGTGGATGACGCGGCTGCCTCCCACATGAATCACCTGTTTTTCCTGAATCGCACGCAGCAGTTTGGACTGCATGGGAAGGCTGAGCTCGCTGATTTCGTCCAGAAAAATGGTTCCCTTATGGGCCATCTCAAAATAGCCCAGTTTTCCTCCCTTTTTCGCGCCGGTAAACGCCCCTTCGTCATAGCCGAACAGCTCGCTCTCCAGCAAGGATTCCGTAATGGCGGAGCAGTTTACCGCGACAAACGGATATTCCGCCCGCAGGGAATAGTTGTGGATGGACTGGGCAAGGACCTCCTTGCCGCTGCCGGTGGCGCCCATAATCAGAATGCTGTCCTCGTTTTTTGCAAACTGTTTTGCATCCTGCAGCAGCGCGTTAAATCCTTCGTTTCTGGAGACCGTGTCAGAAAACTGATGTTTGGCCATAAAGCCTTTGTCGCTCAGCGCCTGGCGGATATGCAGCTCTTTGCGCTGAATCCACTGAATGCTGTTGAGCGTGAGCATCACGTGAGAAACGTTTTTGCGGAGATAGATTGGATAGCCGGACAAAATATACTGATTGTCATTCAGCTCCAGAATCACATTTTTTGCGGGAGTGTGGTCGGAAAACAGCCGCCGTACCGCATTGTTATCAATCAGCTCATAAATACTGTGTCCAACCAGATTCCCGCGAATTTTGCTCCAGAAAAGGGATTGGGCGCTCTGATTGCAGATCAGAATCACGCCGCATTCGTCGGTAAACAGCATAATATCGCGGGCGTTGTTGATGGCCAGAAGCATGAGCTTATTCTCCTGCGCCTTTGCCCGGAGCGCAGTCGCACTGTCATAGGCCATCTGAAGATATTCCTGCAGGGACTCGCGCGGGTAAATAAACACGCTGCGCAAGCCATACTGCTGCGCCTTGTCGCAGACCAGTCCGCTGCCCACGATACAGCCGCAGCCCTCCGCCTGGTGTTTGGCAATAATGCTGCTGAGCTCCGATACGTCCTCGTAGACATCAATCAGGATTGGAACCGACAGCAGGTTGTTGATTTGGCTGGTCAACGCCGTGTACTGCTTGAGCGGAAAAATGATGACCGGCTTGTCGTCATAGGATACCGCCTCATTGTATGCCGAGAGGATATCGTACAGCGTCGGCTCAATATTAATAATTGGTTTGTTCGTAGCCTTCCGCAGCAGCTTTGTATTGTAACCGCTGGAGATCAGAACATCCACGTCCTCCACCTCGGCGGGAAGGGACATGCCCTCGCACATGATCGTCTCGGAAAAAATAAAGTCGGCGTCCAGTTTCATAAACTCGACCTCCCGTGTCAGGGCAAGGCTCAGGCTTCCGATGCTCACAATACCAATTTTACAACGCATATTTCCCGCGCCACAAACTCATTCTGAAGCAGACCGTTTGTGACTTTCCCTCCTCTCCTCACTGTGTTTCACTCCGTTCCCCTTGTTTCACACAGTGTATCACAATACGTTTCAAAATGCAACGCGCGTTTTGTGGGAAATGTGCTGTATCAAAAAGTATGGAAAAAATTTTGTAGAATCCCCTTTCTTGTTTTGTGTACTAAGCACAATTTCTTGGCGGCAGAACTGGCATGCTGACTAAAATTTTTCTGACGGCAGAAATGGCACAAATATTGCTCTATGATTAGAGACAAGGTGCGGCAGCACTAAATCTGAATGTAAAGAGAGGAACAAAACAATGGACACAAAATTGACGCTTTCTCAGCAGGTCGCAGAAATTGGTGCCGGTTTGAAGTTTGAGGACCTGCCTGACCGTGTGGTGAAAAACTCCAAAATGTTTATCATGGATCTGCTGGGCAATATTATCGCCTCCCGCCATGTCGATTCCAGTCTGACCTGCCTGAAAGCGGCCCGCGAGCTGGGAGACGGCGATCCTGTCTCCACAGCAATCGGCTGCAGCTACAAGACCACTCCGCAGATGGCCGCCATGATTAACGGCACCTTCGGACATGCCTTCGACATGGACGACGACCACCGCTACGGCACCCAGCACTCCTCCGTTGTCGTATTTCCGGCCATTTTGGCCCTGGCCGAAAAATACGGCAAGAGCGGCAAAGACGTGATTACCGCGTTCGCCTACGGCTCAGAGATCACCATCCGCCTGGGCGAGGCCTTTGAGGGCCAGACTTTCTGTGTCCACCATTTCTATGACCCCTCGCTCATTTTTCCCTCGCTCCAACATATCCCTCACCCCTTACTCCCTATTTTATCATCTTTACATGAAAAAGTCTGCCAAGAGGCAGACTTTTTCGACAGGCTGAAGCCCACATACTTTAAGGTATGTGGGCGTTTTCGCCTTTTCTGTTGGACATTCTGCCATGTCAATGCTATAATAAATTAAAATCGCATTACTTCAGGAGGAATTTGCACCATGGATATCAAAGGCCTTATTACTGAGCTGCTAAAACAAAATCGACTCCTCACCCCTCTGGAGCAGGACATCCTTGATACATACAACGAGTTAAGCAAAAAGCCCCTTGACCGCAATTCAGCTATCCGGCAAAGTCAAAAAAACAATGTGAATCATCCTGATATTTTTGTGGAAATATCTGCAAAACCTACAACAGTATTAAAACCTTGGGCAGCCGCTTCGGACGAAGATGTATATTCCAACCTGATAAGTCAACTTGAAGCACTGGGAAAACGGGAATTGGAGGCACACCGCAATGGCCAATAAGCTGGAACTGACCTGGTACGGCAAGGACGAGCCTATCCTGGTGGAGCCCCGCCTGCTGACCGAGAACGCCGCGCTGTCCAACACCGCTGTCGACCCGGACACGGAAAACATGCTCATCCACGGGGACAACCTCCTGGCTCTGAAAGCCCTGGAGAGCAAGTATGCCGGACAGGTAAAGTGCATCTACATCGATCCGCCCTACAACACCGGCTCCGCGTTTGAACATTACGATGACAACCTGGCGCACAGCCAGTGGTTACAGCTGATTCGGCCTCGTCTGGAAATTTTGTGGCGGCTTTTGTCTGAGAACGGCAGCTTATGGATCAGCATTGATGATGATGAGCGGGATTATTTGAAAGTCCTTTGCGATGAGATATTCGGTCGAAACCAATATATAACAAGTATGGTTTGGCAAAAACGATATTCCCCAGACATAAGAACGGCAATCAGTGATGCGCATGAATATATACTGTGCTATGCTAAGGACCCCAAAATATTCAAGGAATCTCGTAACCTTTTACCGTTGACTGAGGCCCAAACCAAACAATTTACTAATCCAGATAATGATCCTCGTGGATTGTGGAAAGCCATTGATTTTACAGCTCCTGGTTATCGACCAAACCAGATGTATGAAATACAACTACCATCTGGCAGAATTGTAACTCCACCTGCTGGCCGTTGTTGGAGAGTTACAGTAGATGGTTTTAATCAATTCAAATCCGAAAACAAAATGTACTATGGAAAGGATGGTAACGGGGTCCCTTCAGTAAAAAGATTTCTATCAGAAATGCCAGGTATGGTTCCATGGTCTTGGTGGGAACATGATGAAGTTGGTCATTCACAAGAAGGGAAAAAAGAAAGCCAATCCCTCTTTGGTAAAGATAATACTTTTACTTCTCCAAAACCTGAACGCCTGATTGAACGCATTATTCACATCGCCACCAATCCCGGCGACCTGGTTCTTGACTCCTTCCTCGGCTCCGGCACGACCGCCGCCGTTGCTCACAAGATGGGCCGCCGGTACATCAGGATTGAAATGGGCAGTCACGCATACACCCATTGCAAGGTGCGTCTGGACAAGGTGATTGCTGGGGAAGACCCCGGCGGGATCACCAAATCGGCTAAGTGGGAAAAGGGCGGCGGCTACCGTTTCTATGAGCTGGCCTCCACCCTCATCAACCAGGACGCTTTCGGCGAGTATGTGATCAATGAAGAATGGATGACAACGACGGCAATACCAGAACCGGAGGTGAATAACAGATGGCAAAGCGCAGACCGTCGGGGGACGGCATGGTGCGCAAACGGGATGATGGGCGCTGGGAGGGCCGCATCGTGGTGGGCCACAAGGAAAACGGCAGCTCCATCTTCCACTATATCTACGCTGATAATCAGAAAGAGCTGACTGCAAAGCTCCGTCAGAACATCGACGCCTACCAGGGAATCGACCTGACGGATCAGAGCCGGATGACTCTCTCCGAATGGCTGGATATCTGGTTGGAGCAAATGACAGTCACGCTTCGGCCCAGCACATTAAACCATTATCGCAGAGATATGGAACATCATGTAAAGCCCCGCCTGGGAGCAAAACCGCTTACTCAGTTGACCGCAACTGACCTACGGAAGCTATACGATACTCTGAAGCGAAATGGCAGAGTGAAGCCTCGACCCGGCCAAAACCGAGGGCTGTCCAGCACTACCGTCCACAGCATCCACACTACGCTCCATCACGCACTCAAAACAGCAAGAGATCAAGGGCTCATCCCCATCAACCCGGTCGACGAAGTGGACCCACCCAAGGCGATCCATCAGCCAATGAAAATTTTGAATGAGGAGCAGCTGGATACCTTTATGGATGTGATCCGGAAAGACGCAATATGGCACGATTTCTTCTATACTGAACTGACCACGGGCCTGCGCCGGGGTGAAATCTGCGGCCTCATGTGGTCTGACTTCGACGAGCGCAGCGGTATCCTGATAGTCAACCGAACTCTTCACCGGGAAAAGGGCGGCAGGCTTGTGGCGGGGGATACCAAAACCTACGCTGGCACACGGAAGATCGTCCTGCCGCCCAGCACCGCAAAGCTGCTGAGGGAACGAAAACAGAAATCCTTCTCGCCCTGGATCTTTCACGATCCACTTCGGCCAGAAGCACCTATGAACCCCGACAGCGCCTACCGACAGCTGAAGAAATTTCTGGCGGAGGCGAGTCTGCCAGATATCCGCTTTCATGACTTGAGACATACATTCTCGACTCATGCACTGTCCAGCGGCGTGGACGCCAAAACCCTGGCCGGAATCCTGGGCCACACCAAAGCGTCTTTCACCTTGGATACCTACACCCACACCACTGGCGATATGCAAAAGCGCGCCGTTGATATCGTCGGAGGTTTTCTGACTGACTATCTTGGAGAGGAGATGAAACCGTGGCAAAGCGCAGAAAGCGGGGAGACGGCGGCATCAGTCTGAGAAAAGACGGCCGCTGGGAAGGGAGAGTAGTTGTCGGCTACGATGATAAAGGTCTCTCCGTCACCAAGAATGTTCTGGCAAAGACCAAGCCGGACTGTATCACAAAGCTCAAGGCACTGAGAGACAGCATCCAGGCTCCCGCCCCTGACCAGCCTAAGCCCGGAATTCTCCTGAGCGATTGGCTGGACCTCTGGTATCAGAGCTACAAAAAATCCAATCTCCGGCCCAACACCCAGATGTCTTATGAGCGCCGCATCTACCAGCACATCGTTCCTGCCTTGGGCAGCATTCAGATGGACAAGCTGACCACCAACGACATCCAACAATTCTACGCCAAGCTCAAGCAAAACGGCAGACTGCTTCGAACTGAGTTATATGGTGAAGGCCTGTCCGACCAGACTGTTCGGGGCGTCCACACCACCCTCCATGCCGCACTGGACAAGGCTGTCTCTGAAAAGCTCCTATTCCGCAATCCAGCCGACGGCTGCCGCCTCCCCTCCGCCAAAGCCAGAGAAATGCAGGTGCTGACCCCGGAAGAAATCCAACATCTGCTAATCCAGGCTAAGGAGGACAACTGCTTTGAGCTTCTCCTGCTGGAACTCTCCACTGGTCTGCGGCGGGGCGAGATATGCGCCCTCCAATGGGATGACCTCAACTTTCGCACTGGGGAACTTCGAGTGCAGCGGCAGGTCCATCGGATCAAAGGCAAGCTTGTGGCCTCCCCACCTAAAACCAAGGCAGGTAACCGCAGCGTAATCCTCCCTGTGCCTGTTCTGGGTGTCCTCAAAACCTACAAAAAAACCGTGAACTCCCAGTGGATGTTTCCTTCCCCGGTCAGCGAGGACTCCCCAAGAGACCCAGCCGCAGTTCGCAAAAGATTACAGACCGTTCTGGAACGGGCAGAATGTAAGAAAATCAGATTTCACGATCTCAGACACACATTTTCTACCGCTGCTCTGGAGCATGGGATGGACATCAAAACTCTGTCTACTATTATCGGCCATGTCTCCAGCAGTACCACGCTGAATATCTACGCCCATGTCACTGATGAAATGCGCCGACAGCGGCGGTAAAAATCGACCAAGGCATCGGCAATACTAAGCCACAAACAGAATATCCGTCAGCACCTCAGAAACCTGCTCCCAGCACATTTCAAGCTTATAAAGGCCAGCGGCGTAAGGCGGGCACTGGATGCGTCACCCAAATCAATGAAAACCTCTGGGAAGGACGCTACTCTCCTATCTGGCCGGATGGCAAAAAGCGCCCCAGAAATGTCTATGCCCACAGCAAGGAAGAGTGTGAAAAGTTGCTGGCAGAGATGATAGCAGAAATGAAAACGGAAATTGCCGCTGAAAGAGAGCATCTGAAAGCAGGTTAATGAAAATCCACGGCTTACCGAGCGGGATATCCTCTCGGTGAGCCGTTTTTCTCTGTCTGTGGCTGGTTGTGTGGTCAAACCCAAATCCACAAATTCAAACCAGCAGGAAAAGTTCTGAAATACAAGAAAAGTCCAGCCTTTTCAAGAGAAAAAGCTGGACTTTATGGAGCTGCTACCCAGATTTGAACTGGGGACCTCATCCTTACCAAGGATGCGCTCTACCGACTGAGCTATAGCAGCATAAATGGCGACGCGGAAGGGACTTGAACCCTCGACCTCCGGCGTGACAGGCCGGCGTTCTAACCAACTGAACTACCGCGCCATTTTCATTATAAAACAGATTACTCTGTAACTCACATGGCAGGGGCAGAAGGAATCGAACCCTCGGCACGCGGTTTTGGAGACCGCTGCTCTACCTGCTGAGCTATACCCCTAAATATGGTGGGCCTTCACGGGCTCGAACCGTGGACCGGCCGGTTATGAGCCGGCTGCTCTAACCAACTGAGCTAAAGGCCCATGGCCGCAACACCTTATTTTGGAAAGAACGGCTTGCCGTCACAATAGGCGGCAAGCCGCTTTTGGCGCCACCTGTTGGACTCGAACCAACGACCCTGCGGTTAACAGCCGCATGCTCTACCGACTGAGCTAAGGAGGCATAAGAAGAGGGTCCGGCCCAGCGGGCTGGACCCTCTTGTGTTGGCATTACCTATCTTCCCGGTCCGTCTCCAGACAAGTATTTTCGGCAGAA
>ERZ779622.619-NODE-619-length-19193-cov-6.217996_pt1 | contig 19193 bp, 29 predicted proteins | sample MGYA00514188_ERZ779622 | MGnify/ENA primary metagenome ERZ779622 (study PRJEB29562, sample SAMEA4376702) | mouse gut metagenome | isolation source: Cecum | study: EMG produced TPA metagenomics assembly of the A DSS colitis mouse model was used to assess the... | reverse complement strand
GAAACTGCTGGAAGAGATACGGGAAAACATCTGCAGCAGGTACTGCAAGTACCCGGACTGTTTTGAGGATGAGGAAGAACTGCATGCAGCACAATGCGATAGCTGCCCTTTAAAGCGCATGCTGTGACCAGGAGGAGAAAGAAGATGATGATGAAGGCGTTCCTGATAGTTTTAAAAAGAGAGATTATTTTGTGGTCTTTGATCCTGCTGATTTTATACTTTAAATCTGAAAAGGGAAGATACGGGAAATGAAGAAAATAAATATGGAATTAAAGGAAAGCAAAAAGGTGCAGGGATATACAATGAGAGCGAACGTAAACGCTGATTGTATCAGAGCATTAAAGCGGTGGAACAAAAAAGATGGAAAAGCAGTTGCAGAAGCCATCAAGAGCGGTGATGTCAAGAAAGCTATCTACCACATGCACAACGCTAAAAGTCGCAATCGGCAAATAAGGGAAATTTCAGCGCATCATGACAAACTGATTTTCCTGAACGGTAAGGACTGGGGGATATTTGAAGCCGATACAAGAAAATGCTATGAATGGGAGAAATAATATCCTCCTGCAGAATTGTGCTGGAAGAAAAGATCGAAGAGTATGATGGCAGTGCAAAAAAGAAACCGATCCCCAAAAGAAGGACCGGAATCTCTGTAATATAAGCAGTTACAGTATAGCATTGCCAGGACAAAAAAACAAGAAGGTGCAGGATTTTTATGGAACAGCTTACAGTAAAAGAATATGCAGATTTACGAGGAATATCAGAGCGTCATACAAGGAGATTAATTTCTTGTGGGGATATCAAGGCAGAAATAAATTTTGCTTCAAAAGGTTATTTAATTCCCCTTGCATCTATTGAGCCAAAACTCCAGAAAAAGTACATGCGCCTGCACAGGGAGAAATTCCCGGCCATCCGGCAGGACAAGCCTGTAGCTGTAAAGGGCCTGGAAGAGCTGTCCTATGAAGAGAGGAAAGAAGCCTCTTTTTGGAAAGATGTCCTTTCCGAATGGCGCGAGTACAGGAACCATTACAGTGGGAGCCGGAAAGAAGCGGATGAGAAATTTACAGAGTACCTGGAGGCAAGGTTCCCGGATAAAAAGTTTTCCCCCAGGATCCTGCAGCGGCAGTGGAAGGCCCTGCAGGAATCCGGGGAGGGCGCGCTGATCGACAGGCGGGGGAAACATGAGAACCACGCAAAGGCCATACCGGATACGGTGTTTGATCTTTTTGAATATTATTACTTGGATGAGTCCCAGAAGAGCGTGAAAAAGTGCATGGAGCTGACAGAGCTGGCGCTAAAGTCAGAAAAGCCGGAACTGCTGCCATTGGCCAGCAGCGCTGCATTTGCCCGGAAGATCGTAAAGGATATCCCTGTGCCGGTGCTGCAGTATTACCGGCACGGAGAGAAAGCATTTAAGGACAAGTGTGCGCCTTACATAGAGCGTACCTATGATGATCTGAATGCTAATGACATCTGGGTGTGCGATAACCATACCTTTGATGTATTTGTCAACGACGGGGAGCATAAGAAGCCTGTCCGCGTGTACCTGACTGGTTTCCTGGACGTGCGGAGCCGGAAGATGGTGGGCTGGTATGTAACGATGAACCCCTGTTCCGACGCCACACTGATGGCGCTGCGCCGGGGAATCGAAAGGTATGGGATACCCAGGCGTATCCTATCTGACAATGGCCGGGAATTTCTTAGTTTTGATATCGGGGGCCGGGGGTTCCGGAAATCGGCGAAGACACAGGAGCATGTTGCACCGACGATCTTGGAAAACCTGGGCATTGAGTTTCGGACGGCCCTTGCCAGGAATGCAAAGGCGAAGATTATAGAAAGAGCCTTTAGGGACATAAAAGAAGATTTTTCGAAGCTTTTTGCCGGGTATACCGGCGGTACTGTGGCGGAGCGGCCGGAACGGCTGAAAAAGACCGGGAAGGATGCAGAGAACTTTACTCTGCTGCCGGAGTTTATCAGATATGTAGATACCTATATAGAAGGGTATTTTAATACCCGGCCCCATAACGGTAGCAGCATGGGAGGACGTACGCGGAATGAAGTGTATGCCGCATGCCTGATTGAGAAGCGGACAGCGACAAAAGAGCAGTTAAACCTGATGATGCTGCGGAATACCCGGATGCAGAAGGTGCAGCGTAACGGCGTATATCTGTCACTTTATGACTCAAAAGTATGGTTTAATTCCCTGGAGCTTTCTTACAGTTACCAGGGAGAGAAGGTGTATTTTAGGTACAATCCTGACGATCTGTCAGAGGTGCGCATTTATGACGAAAAGGACAGATTTTTGTGTACGGCGGGACAGATCGCAAAGCTGGGATATTTTGCTACAAAGGAAGAGGTATCAGCGGCCATGAAGGAGAACCGGCAGCTGGAGAAGCTTGTAAAACGTTACAAGAAGGCAAAGGATATACAGTCAGAGGATGCGATGGCGTTGATTATGGAAGAGGCATCCCGGCTGATGGGATCCGGGGAACATCTGGATCCGAAGATATTGACGCCGGTCCAGTACAACGATGTAAGCAGGGGACTGGCGGCAGGAAGCGAAGATGTAGAGCCAATAGACTATACGCAGGCCCTGGAGAGGCTTGCCGCGATGAAATAAGGAGAGAAAACATGGATGGAGAAAAGATTTTGACGGTGGAGGAAGCTGTCGATTTTGTGAAACAGTATAAGCAGGAAAGCGGGAAAACACAGTCAGCGATTGCAAAGGAACTTGGCATATCGGAGTCTGCACTGAGCAGTTTTTTATCAGGGACGTATAAGACGCCTCTGACGGTATGCGACAAGGTAACGGCCCTGCAGAAAGTAAATGAGAAAAAGAGAGTGGCGCCGAAGGCCCCTGGTTATGTGCCCACTACGATTACCAAAACAGTGATAAACGCCATACGCTACAGCCATATCCAGGGAAAGATATCCGTTGTTTATGGGGATGCCGGAGTCGGGAAGACGGAAGCGGTAAAACGGTATCTGAAGGACAACAGCCTGGCGGTGGGTATTACGATATCCCCGACTTATGCCAGCATTACCGGCGTAAATGAGCTGCTGGCGGAGCAGCTTGGCGTCCGGGAGCGGGTAGCACGGAAGATCACCCGGGAAATCATAGCAAAGCTGCAGGACAGTGGCAGGGTGCTCATTGTGGATGAGGCACAGCACCTGACCGTGCGTACCCTCAATCATCTGCGCTGCATATCGGATGAGTCCGGGGTTGGCCTGGCCCTGATCGGCAATGACGAAGTATACACAAAAATGAAAGGAAGCGGCAGGGCAGATTTTGCGCAGCTCTTTTCCCGGATCGGGATGCGTAAGCAGGTGCTGACAACACATATCACAAAAGAGGATACCCGCGCTGTATTTGGCCAGTACGAAGTGAGTGATGATGCTATTGATGTGCTGTACCGGATCTGCCGGACAAATTACGGGCTCCGGGGAGCGGTGAATGTATTTGTCAATACGGCTGCCGTCTTCCAAGAAGTGACAGATTCGGGAGTAGCCAGAGTTATGAAAGATATGAATATAGGAGCGTGATGTATGACAAGTCGGGAAGAACTACGGAAGAAATACTGGACAGTATTGTGCAGGACGAGGAAGTCCGGCCGGATCAGCCAGAGCGTAAAGGATAAAGAAGAGGCTTACTGGAGCCAATTTCCGGCCGAAGTTGTGGATGAAGCCCTACGGATACATATAGGCAGGTATCCATCCTATAAGGAGTGCTATACCAGAGGGATTATAAGGAACCTGGCAAAAGCAAGGGAGCAGGGGATGGGCAGGCAGGAAAAGAACGATTTCTGCCGCTTCCCCCAGAGGGATTACGATTTTGACGCGTTAGAAAAACAGTTAGTAAACAACATAAAGGAGGACTGAACATGAAAAAAGTAAAACTCAATATTGAATTTGTGATGCCGGAAATCAGGAAAGCTGGATTGCCAAATGAGGAAGAAATTGAACTTGCAGAGGAAGCCAGGCGGCTGTTCCCGGGGAAGGTAATGAAGGAAATATTATCGGTACTGAATGATGCGGGTGCGGAGCTGATCTCTTTCCAAAAACAGGAAATGCCTGACTACATATCCAAAATAGTGAGGGATATGGACAGCAGGGAGCGGAAGACAGAAAAGAATACGGTACAGATAATCTGAAGGGAAGCGTATGGGAAGCAGCAGATGGAAACAGATAAAGAAGGCAGCATATGAGGAAATGGCGCGGTATGGATGGATGCATGATATGTCATCCTTCCGCCGTCCGCCGTATGCAGTAGTGGATTTGACAGCCAAAAAGAAAGGAGATAGGGATATGTTAAGAAGAAAAAGAATGGAGATACCAATGCTGGAGGGTTGGGAAGCGGTAGACGCAGCCTTGAAAGCTATAGCGGCGGCCAACAATGAATTGTCAGTAATTAACGGAAGTATGAACATGCAGATCGACGCGCTCAAAGAAGCATCAGACAACATGGCGAAGCCGTACAAGGAAGAGATTAAAAAGCAGGAATTATTAATCAAGGAATTTGTCCAGGCTAATAAAACAGACATGAAAGGCAAGAGCAGAAAGCTGACATTTGGGACAGTAGGGTTCCGGCTCAGTACAAAACTGACCTTACCAAAGGAATTAAAAAAGGTTATAGCGGCCCTGAGGAAAAGTGGTATGGATGACTGTATCACCGTGAAAGAAGGAGTCAATAAAGACATCCTGAAAAGCTATGACGAAAAAGACATCCTGAAAGTCGGAGGGAAATTACATAAGGAGGATACATTTTACTATGAGATCGAGCAGATGGCAGTATCGGAGGGATAAGCATGAAGAAGATTACCGCGGCGCAGATCAGAAAGATACATGCCATCAGCAGGGAACGGGGTATTGATGATGATTTACTCCATGAGCACACCCGAATGCTTACAGGCAAGGAAAGCTTAAAGGAGCTTTCCTGCGGCGATGCGGCTAAAGTAATAGACAGCTTGGAGGGAAATACCCCTTCCTGCCGGGATCCGGCAAGCTACAGGCAATTATCCTATATTAAGGGGCTGATGAAAAAACTGGGGTGGATAGACGGTGATGGAAACCCCGATATGGCCAGGCTGGACGGCATGTGCAGGAAATACGCAAAAGTGGACAGCTACAGATGGCTGGATAAGGGCGGCGCCTCAAAATTGATAGAGGCCCTTAAAAATATGGCAGCCCAGAAACAAATTGACATGCCCAGGGAGGTGCTACATAATGGATAAAGGAGTGGATCTGCTGGGGAGCCTTACCATAAACGAGCTGCAGGAGCAGCACCAGATGATAGCGGATGCAGTCGGAGTGGATGGGCTGATAAGATTGTGCGAGTGCTTCGGGGGAAGCAGCATTTACATACCCCAGAAAAAGGAGCTGCTGAAAAATAAGATTTATGGTATGATCTATAGGGAGTATGACGGCAGTAACATCAAGCAGCTTGCAGTTAAGTATGAGGTATCGGAGGCGACAGTATACAATGTAGTCAGAGACCGCCTTACCACAAAAAAAGGAGGAAATGTACTGGGTCAGACATCCTTTGCAGATATGGGTTGGATGGAGGGGGCATTGTAAGAAAAAATGTAACGTACAAAATACAATAGATGCCGGGTATGGTACGATAGCCATTGTAAAGGGATAACTTTTACAGTGGCTATTTTGTTTTGGAGGATATTATGGCGGAAATGACATTAAGCGAAATCATGAATTATGTAATGAATATGGGATTAACAGCGGTCCTACTGGTTGTGTTTGTCTGGTTTTTTATCCAGCGTGCTAAAAAAGACGATGAGCGTGCTAAAAATGCGCAGGAAGAATCAGAGAAGAAAAGCGCTGAACTTTTAGAAAAATCCAAAGAAAGAGAAGACATGCTCATAGCCAACAGCGAAAGGCGTGAAATGATGCTCCGGGAAGAGGCACAGAAGCGGGAAGATATGATACGCAAAGAAGCGGAGAAGCGGGAAAGTATGCTGATGCTGAACATGGACAGGCAGTTAGAGAGCATGAATGCGATCGCAAAGTCGCTTAATAAAATAGAAACGCGCCTGGATAAAATGGAGCAGAAATTGGAGGGGAGAACCGGAGAATGAATTTGATGCAGGTAGCAGAGGCGAAAATATTGCGGGGAGATATCATAGAAACGCTCTATACCTATTATGGGACGGATATCAGGATCGCTGTGCTGAAAAGCGCCCTGCGGGCAAAAGGATTTGTGGAAGATAAGGAAATACAGAAAGCAGTTTTTTATCTTGGAGGGGAAGGAAAAAGATATATCCACGTGGAAATAAATCGTGATAACTGGATGGACTCGCTGATCTGGCTGACGCCTGCAGGCGTCAACCTTGCAGAAGGGGATATCGAAGATAAGGGGGTAGAAATCAATGAGTAGTATGTTGGAGACTGTCGAAAAAGAAATTATAAGGTTGGAGATTATGGAATTGTGCCAGATGGCTGCCCCGGAGGGCACCAACGTAAAGATTATCAGAGGATGCCTGAAAAAGAATGAAGAAGAACTGCCAGAGGAAGAGATCTCCAGACAGGTAGATTACCTGAAGGAGAAAGGGCTGCTATCCGTTGTTAAAGTAAATAACAGCAGGCTTGGGATCAGCAGGGAAGTGATTAAAATCACACCTGCAGGAGTTGATTACATCGAAGGAAACGCAGGGGAAATTGCTGGGATCGGAGAGTAGGAATGGAGAAAAACAGAAGCCATGGGAAAATTGACAGGCTGCCTGCGCCGCTGAAAAAAGAAGTGGAAAATCGTTTGCTGGAAGGCGATACCTACGAAGATATATCTGCGTACTTAAAGGAGCAGGGAGAAGATGTACATTACTCTTCCGTCGGACGGTATGGCAGAGGGTTTTTGAAAAAGTTTGAATCGGTGAGAATCGCAAAGGAATTTGCAAAGCTGCTTGCAGAGGATAACATAGACCGACCAGCAACAGAACTGCATGAAGCTAATAATCTGTTGGCCAGCCAGATTATTATGGAGGCTATGGTAGATGATGACATGGACGCAAAGGAGCGGGCCCAGGCGGCAAAGAGCATAGCATCCCTGCAGCGGGCCCAGGTATCCAATGAAAAACTTAAGATCAGTGCCAGGAAAGAGCAGGGAGCGGTACACACTGCATTTAAACTGTTTACAGAAAAGGTATACTCTGAGATTGGAGAAAAGTATCCTGATGTTGCGGAAAAACTGCTGATACTGGCGGAAGAAACAGAGCGGGAAATGTCAAAATTGCAATAAGGCGCAGAAACGCCCATACAGGAATAAAAAGTTTTTACGGACGATCCTACCAAATTATCATTTGAAGGCAAAATGAAGGCGTTTAAAGGGGTTGTGAAGGCAATAAAACAGAAGGGACAGTAGCCTTACTGCGCCCTGCAATATGAGGACAAAAATGTAAAGGGGAACACATGGCAGAGAACTGGAGAGAAACTGCATATAAATATTACTTTGAAAGCCATCTGCAGATCAATGATATTGAGATGCTGATCGGAATATCCAGACAAAGCGTATCTGCCTATTTGAAGACTTGCAGCGGTTTTTTGGAAGAAAAGCAATACCGAAAAGATAGAAACCGGGAGCTCCGCCGGGAATATAAGGCCCAGAAAAATCGGGAATACCGCAGGGCAGTACCGATGGGCATAACGGGAGAAACAATACGGCAGGAACATGAGAGGGCCGTCATGGAACTGAGCAGGGAACGATACCACTAAAAAGTCTGGATAAGGTAAAGATAAAATGGACAGTCTTGCGCTGCAATTTAAGAAGGAACTGAATAAAAAAGAGACTGAACGTGAAAAAAACCTGGAAAAAGGACGTAAAAATTTCCGGGCGTTTTGCAATCTCCACAAGCCGGATTTTTATAAACCGGAGCGCAGCTATCAAGATGAACTGTGCAATACCCTGCAGGCAGCCTACGAAAAAAAGATTGTAAATGAAAAGACAGGGAAACCGATTAAGTATTTGATTATCAATTTGCCGCCTGGGTTTGGGAAATCTTATACGCTTGCAAATTTTGCCAACTGGTGCTATGGACAGAATGTAAAAAATAAGATCATAACAATATCCTATAACGAGACAATTGCCACAGAGTTCGCCCGGACGACCAGGGATATGATACAGGAAGAAGATGACCCAGAAGCAGGCTCCTATACCACGAGAGACTTTTTTCCGAATGTGAAAGTAAAGTATGGTGATGCATCGGTAATGAAGTGGAGCCTGGAAGGCAGTTATGTCAGTTACCTGGCATCATCTTTTAATGGTACTGTAACAGGTTTAAGGGGACATATCATCATTATAGACGACCCGATTAAAGATGATAAAGAAGCCGTTAATGACACGGTGAAAGAGGGACACTGGAATTTCCTGAAGAATACGCTGTCTTCCCGTGCGCTGCCCGGCGCACTATGGATTATTGTTTTGACAAGATGGGCAACGGATGACCTGGCAGGAAGGCTGCTGGAAAAATACCCAAACAAGTGTCATGTGCTGGAGCTAGCGGCCCTTGATATAGATGGACCGGAAGGTATAAGTGTCTGTGAAGACTTATACCCTACGGAAGATCTGCAGGATAAGCGGGAAACGTTAAGTGAGGAAATCTGGGGCGCGAACTACATGCAGAAACCTGTAGATAAAAAAGGGTCACTGTATGGGGAATTTAAAACCTATGACGTAATAGATACAGATAAATTTGAGAGAGTCATCAATTACACAGATACGGCTGATGAGGGTGCGGATCTGCTTTGCAGTATCAGCGGTGGGCAGATCGGCAGATATGGCTATGTTACAGATGTATATTGTACAGATGAACACATGGAAGTGACAGAGCCAGAAATGGCAAGAAGGCTGCAGATAGCAGGCGTGAGGGAGTGCCTGATAGAGTCCAACAACGGCGGGCGCGGGTTTGCCCGGAACGTGATCCGGCACCTGAAAAAATTACGGTGCTATAAGTGCAGCGTGACCTGGTTTTATCAATCAAAAAATAAAAGAACTCGTATTATAACAAATGCATCCAATGTAATGGACCAGATCATCATGCCGGATGACTGGAAAAAGCGCTGGCCGGAATTTGCACAGCATATTAAAAAGTATCAGCGTAAAGGGAAAAACAGCCATGATGACCCGGAAGATGCGCTGACCGGATTTGTGGAAGTTATTAATGGGGATGTCAAAGGAAAGAAAAAAGCCAGAATCGGAAAGAAAAGAAGGCTTGGATTGTAGGTGAAATATGTTTCGGTTTGCGATTAAGGATTGCTATGAAGGGAAATTTTTGACGAAAGTCATTGATAGATTTAAATTAAATGAAGTCCCTAAATACAAAGAACTGGAGAAATATTACAGGGTACAAAACAAAATATTATCCAGGACAATGGACGGCAATAAACCTAATAATAAACTTGCGCATGGTTTTGCGAGGTATATCAGCAACATGGCTACCAGCTATTTTATCGGGAAACCGATCAAATACGAAACAGAAGACGAAGAGTATAAGGAACTTTTGTCCAAAGAACTGAAAAACAATTACATCCACAAGATAAATTATGACGTGTCAAAGGAAGCAAGTAAAAAAGGGATTGGTTTTTACCTGCTTTTTTTAGATGAGGGTGGGAATATCCGCATCAAGAAATATGATGCGGAAGAAATCATACCAATTTATTCCCCCAATCTGGGGGAATTTTTAGAAGGCTGCATCCGCATTTGGGAGGAACGCGATATCGACGGCGTACTGATCGCAGAATATGCAGCACTTTACGACAAGGAAAACATTACTACCTATAAAAGGACGTCCAGCGCTGGCACATACCAGGCAGTAGACATAGAACGGCATATGTTTTCCGACATCCCGGTTATTGTCGTCTGGAACAACGAAGAAATGGCCGGAGATTATGAGACAATTATCCCATTGATTAATGCATATGACAAGGCCCAGTCAGATACGGGGAATGATATGGAATATTTTTCCGATGCCTACCTGTGCATTGTCGGCGCCAGCGAATTGGTAGAGGGAAGCGGCACAGGAGAAGGGGAGGAAGATAATAAAAAGGCTGCGGACCTGCGGAAAGATAAACTCCTGTATTTGGATGAAAAAGGGCAGGCGTACTGGTTAACAAAGAATGTTAATGATGCGGCGGGAGAAAATTATAAAGACCGGATATACAAGGATATCTTTTTCCTTTCTCAGGTCCCGGCATTATCGGATGAAAGTTTTGCCGGTAATCTGACAGGGGTAGCAATCAAGTACAAGTTGATCGGCCTGGAAGAGCTCGCCATTATGAAGCAGAACAGTTTTGAGGCAGCACAGAAAAAGCTGGTCAAGCTGGTAACGGAATATATCAACCTAAGGTATAACAAAAATTTTGACCCGGAGATCGTGCAGCAAAAGTACGAGAGAAACTTTATTGCCAATGAAGCGGAAATGATTACAAACGCGAGAAATCTGGAGAATATCGTATCAAGAGATACCCAGCTGCAGATGCTTCCGGCGAATATTGTACCAGACAGCAGAAAAGAACTTGAAAAAATACAGAAGGAAATGATGGAATCAGAACGTTTGCCCTATGTAGATGAAATTTAGGTGCTCCTATGGAAAATTACTGGGAAAAAAGGTTTTTACAGGATAAAGCTTTATCTATCAATGCGACCGAAAAATACCTGGCAAAGGAACAGCAGAGGTATTTTACAGAGGCGGCGGGAGAAATTACAAAACAGATAGAGGATATGTACCAGTCTTTTGCAGATCAGGAGCATATCACGCTGGCGGAGGCAAAACGCCGGATCACAAGGGCAGACTTTAAAAAAGTAGATTTTGAAAAATTGGCCATATACCAGGCAAACCGGAACCGGGAATTAAAAAAGAAAATGGACAGCCTTCCGGGGGATGTAGTTGCTGCCATAGAAAAGCAGCATGCCCAATTTGAAAGCGGGCTGAAAGCCCTGACTAGAAAAGGGCAGATTACATATTTATCACTGCTTCAGCAGAACGTCAACAAGGCTTTACTAGACCTGTATGATAAAAACCAGATGAGCATTTATGATTTTCTGGCGGATGAGTATGAGTCGGCATATTACAGGTCAATATTTAATGTCCAAAAAGGGCTTGGATTCGGGAAAGATTTCGCGGCACTGAACAGGCGGGCTATCGAAAAAGCAGTCCTTACAACGTATAAAAAAAGCAATTATTCCATGCGGCTGTATGCTCACTGTGAAGATTTTACCAAAAACCTGAAGGATAATCTGATTATTGGCCTCATCAAAGGGGAGAACATCGATAAGATGGCCGCCCGGATCAGCAGGCGCCTGGATGTGGCTGCAAGCAGCGCCAGGCGTCTTGTACGCACGGAAACTGCTTATATATATGAAAAGGCAACAGCAGCGGCGTACCAGGAATGCGGAATAGAAAAATATGAATTTCTGGCGACACTGGATTATCGGACCTCTCCGGTGTGCCAGGAACTGGATGGTAAAGTGTTTTTTGTAAAGGATGTCATGCCTGGGAAAAACTATCCTCCTATGCACCCAAACTGCAGGAGCACTACAGTATGCCATTTTGACAATGACAAGGTAACAGAGCGCATTGCAAAGGACGAGAAGGGAAGAACTTATGAAGTGCCGTCGGATATGACATATCCGGAGTGGAAGAAAGCATATGGCGGAGAACGAAAAGAATCAACGGACATCAAGAAGGCACCTGATAAGATAATGGCCGGATTGGCTAAAATTAATGAAATTAAAACAGACAAGGATCTCCTGCATTTTTCTGAGCGGTTGATCGATAATCTTGGAATTGATAGAAGCAATGTTAAAATCCAAGTAAAAGGCATGCTGCCAAGGGGGCGCTGCGAGATAAATAAATTGCAGCCGGATATACTCACAACCTGCCGGTATGATACATATAATCTGCAGGCAAAAGATGACAGGAGTATGGAGTATCGGATAAAAACGGCATTCCATGAAAGTTTCCATTTGAATTTAAACGGCAGGGAATGGGATGCAGTTAACAGACAGTACGAAATGAATTCTTTTTGGAGTGAAATGGAAGAAACTTTTGCAGAATCCGCTTCTCACTATATGCTTGAACGTTACGGGGTGACTAAAAAGCTTGCCCCGGCATATCCGGATAAGATAGTTAGGAATCTCCCAAGATTAAAACAGCTTGATCTGTTCAGGGGATGCAGCACAATACAGGATTTTGGAAAGGTGGCTTTTGAAACAAGGCAGAATGGCGGTAATGGGAACTGGAAACAGATGTACCGTAGTATGAGGAAAATCAAACTTGACAGCAGATATGATATACAGTATTTTGACTATATCAGGAAACACGAGGATGAGCTGTTTCATATGGCCTGTGAAAATGTCACGGGTATGGAAGATTGTAAGGAAAACATAATGAAAGAACTGCATGAACAGATGCTTTTTGTCGAAAACACTGGAATGTCACCTGATTCAAGGGGTATATATTATTGGTTTATGTCGTGTGCCATGCAGTTGGAGGGAGTAAAATAGTGCTGAAATATTTAGTGGGAAAATATATAAGGGATGAAAAAAATCTGGATTCCGTCGTGAAACTTATCGCAGAATTTTTTAGCACGGATGTATTTATTGGCAATAAAAAAATAAATGTGCTCAGGAGGGAGTTGGAAAGGCTGGGGGAATTGGAAGTATTGAAAGAACTGGAAAAGGGAACATTTAACGGAGCGCAATAAAGATTTAAGCCGCTTTGCAGAACGGAATTATGGTATAACAGGTAACTGAGAGATTACGCACAATAGCGTGGTCTCTTTTTAATTACAAAATTTTAAGGAGGATATCAATGAAAGAACACACATTGCCATTTAATTTGCAGTTTTTTGCGGAGCCTGCAGATGGCGTATCCGATGCAGGGGATACTGGAAAAGAACTGGATGCTGCTGGGGAAAAGACTGATACAAAGGGAACTGATGCCGGTGATGCGGATCCGGCAGAAAAAGACGCTGGCAAGACTGTGGATCCTGCACCTGTGGAAAACAAAAAAGAAGATATTGAAGCGCTGGTACAGGAGGCCGTCAAAAAAGCAACCATGAGCCCGGAAGAAAAGGCGGAATATGAAAAGAAGGAAAAAGAGAAAGCCCTGTTAGAAAGGGAGGATGCCATATCTCTTCGGGAGCGGCGGGCAGATGCAAAGGAGATTTTAGCAGATAACGGGCTGCCTGTAGAGTTTCGGGACATGGTAATGGGTAAAGACAAGGAGGAAACCCAGGCCAACGTTAAAACATTTAAAGAAAAGTTTGATGCTGCCGTGCAGGCGCAGGTGGAGGTGCGGCTGAAAGGCAAGACGCCTGCCGCCAGTACAGGATATACCGGCGGCACTGAAAAGGAAACCTTACTGGCACAGGTAGAAAGTTATTTATAAAAGGAATAGGAGGAAATAGAAGATGGCACTGAATACAATCGCATATGCAGAGATTTTACAGACTGCTCTGGACAAAAAAGCTGTAGCGGATCTTACGTCAGGATTTATGGATGCAAATGCAGGCCAGGTGATTTATGACGGGGGAAACTCTATCAAAATCCCGAAGATGTCCATGACAGGGCTTATGGAGTATGACAGGGACAATGGATATGTAACAGGGTCTGTTACATTGGAATATGAAAAGAAAACAATGACGATGGACCGGGGAACCGGCTTCCAGCTGGATTCCCAGGATGTGAACGAGAGTAACTTTATTGCTTCCGCGACTACTGTTGCAGGGGAGTTCCAGAGGACACAGGTGGTGCCGGAAGTAGACGCCTATCGGTATTCCCGGATTGCAGCGCTGGCCGCTGCGTATGCGATAAGCTATACTGTAGATTCGTTGACGGTATTTGATGCACTGATGGATGATATTACAAAGGTCAGAGATATCGTAGGCGAGAATGAAGAAATTGTTATATCAATCAACGGGCTTGTCAAAGGACAGATCGAAAAACTGAAAAGTTTTGAAAGGGTGGTTTCTGTTGGCGAGTTCTCGGCGGGAGAAATCACTACAAAAGTAAAAAAGATTGATAATGCGGTACTGCTGCCTGTACCGTCCACAAGAATGAAAGATGCTTATGTCTTTGCAGATGGGAAAACCGAAGGACAGAAAACCGGAGGTTTTACAGCTGCAGCAGATGCAAAACAGATCAACTGGATTGTTATGCCAAAAAGGGCAGCGATTGCAGTCTGCAAGCAGGACAAAATGAAAATATTTGACCCTGAGCACTACTGGAAGGCTGATGCGTGGTTTATAACTTACAGAAAATACCATGACCTTTGGATCAAGGACAATATGCTGGAGACAGTACGGCCGAATATCCAGCCTGCTGCGACGACAACACAGACGCCGCCGAGTACAGGCACAGAAGGATAAAGCAAAGGAGGGATTAAAATTGAAATACAAATTTAGGAGATTAAATTGTGTACAGGAAACAGACTCTGAAGACCGTAAAAAGGAGCTGTTGCAGAAAGGGTTTGTTTTGGAGAGCGAAGATGGCAAGCCTGTAAAGAGTACCGGAATATCAAAAGAAACCAAGGCCTTGGGAAAAGAAAACGCCAGCCTGAAGAAAAGGGTGGAGGAACTGGAAAAGGAAAATGCCAGCCTGAAGGAAACAGTGGAGGAACTGGAAAAAGAAAAAGTTAATATGAAAAAGGATCCCGCCGTGGAAGCGGATCAGGATGCAAAAGGGAAAAAGAATGCTTGAAAAGATAAAGATCAGGCTGGCATCCATGGGGATACTCAGCAGTAAGGATGATGAGTCTAAAGACGATGTGCTTATGCTCATGCTTGCGGATGCGACAGATGCAGTGCTGACATATTGTCATCGGAATAAATTGCCGATGAAATTGGAATATATCGTCAGGGATCTGGTGGTACGGGAGATCCAGGCAGAAAATGCGGACAATGTCTCATCTGTCAAGCGTGGGGATACGCAGATTACATATACACAATCCATCACAAAAGACAATTTTACAGAAAAAGAAATATGCGCGCTGAATGCTTACCGCAGGTTGCGCATGGGGTAAAGGAGGAAATATGGACCATTTTGAGCGGCTGCAGTACCTGCACCGGGGTACGGGAAAAAAATCAGACAGCAAAACGGCTGCAAAAAAAGAAAGGAAAAATAAAGATGACAGAGGCGCAGATCCTGGCAAAGACGTATCAGGATAATCTTACAGTCAAACGCAAGCAGCACACTGTGGCGAAATCAGGAGAAAGTGTATTTAAGGAGGTTTTAATTTACGAAAATATCCCTTGTGCACTTTCTCAGAGCGGAGGCAGCACACCTGAAAAAGATGGAAACAAAAGGACCGCCGACCGTAGTATGACGATATTTGCATCCCCGGAAATCATCATGAAGGACATGGACAGCATAACGGTGGAGACATCCGCCGGGCAGGTATTCCGGGGGCATTCCGGGCGTACGTTTGCTTATGCAAATAGCCACGGGGAAACGGCGTTTAAGATCGAGACGATAGCATAGAGGACTGGCAAAATGAAGTCTTTGGAGGATCTGGAGATTGCTTTTGACTGCGGACTCAGGGCATGGGAGTCCAAAATCGTAGAAAAACATGCCTCTGTCATGGGACACAAAATTGTCCGGGAAGTCAAAAGGAAAACAAAAGTAGTTACGGGGAACTTAAGGCGTCGGTTTTTCTTTCGAGTAGAAAAAAGGGGCAAGGATACGGTCATTGTGATATCCAATGATGCAGATTATGCGGGCCCGGTCAATAACGGCCACAGGATTGTGCGCGGAGGGAAAACGATAGGAATGTTTAAGGGCCGTCATATGCTGGAAAACGGGATGGAAACATATAAAAATGCATATTTGGCGGATGATATACAGGGGATGCTGGACGATTTGAAAGGAGCCCTGAAATGACATTGACGGAAGTAAGGGACGGGATCATACGTCTTCTGCGTGAAAAGACAGAAGTGCCCAACATTACCGGAGAGGATCTGGAGCTCACGAAAGATTATTTTGCCCTGGAAAAAGACGGAAATGAGGAAGTCCTGCCAACGCTGCAGGTGGATGTGCAGCCTGTGACGATGTCCGCTGCAGCTGCCGGATATCACAGAGACCGGTCAGTGATTGTAGACATTGCATATCTGGAGGCACGGTATACATCAAGCCGTGCCTTACAGGAGAAGCTGGATGAGATCGCGGACATACTGTTACCTTATTTTTGCATTGGAGACAGGGCCTTTTCTCCCGCCCTGTCTTTTAATATTACGGATGGGATTGGCCACTGCGTATTTACAATGGAGTGGACGGATACAGTGCCTTTTGAGATCCCGGAGCCGCTTGCAGGGGAAATAGAGATTAAATTGTAAAATAAAAAGGAGGATGGAATGGGATTACCACAAATTACGATAAATTTTTACAAAAAGGCACAATCCTTTATCCGGCGCAGCAGCCGGGGGATCGTCTGTCTGATCGTTAATGATGCAACAAAGGACCAGGTTATCACACCCATTAAAGGATTTACAGATATTGTAAAAGGAGACTGGAGCGAAAAAACACTGAAATGCCTGAAAATGGTATTTAAAGGGGAGCCGGGAGGTGTGATTGTAGTCAGGGCAGCGGCTACAGAAGAAAACGGAATACAGACAAAGGATACGTTGGAGCTGATCCGGTATCTTAACTTTGATTACCTGTGTATACCGGAATATACAGAGACTGACGGGGAAATCATCAAAGCATTTTTAAAAGAGATCAGAGCAGCCGGGAAAAAAGGAAAAGCCGTGCTGCCAAACTATGCAGCTGATACGTCATCCATTATTAATTTTACTACGTCAGGTATCAGTCTGAAATGGAGTGATGAAACGCAGATCCAGGAAGTCACTACGAAAGAATACTGCTCCAGGATTGCAGGAATCTGTGCCGGGATACCGCTTACCAGGTCCACTACCTTTTATGTTACGGATGAGGTGGTGGATGCGGAGCAGAAAAAAAATCCTGATGAATGCATCGATAAAGGCGAACTGATCCTGTATTTTGACGGGGAAAAGTTTAAAATCGGCCGGGGCGTAACCAGCCTGCAGGAAATCTCAGACCTGGAGCCGGAAGACTTTAAAAAAATCAAAATCCGGGAAGGCGCGGATATTATCAAACATGATATCTATGAAACTTTTTATGAAGATTATGTAGGTAAGCACAATAATACCTATGACAATAAACAGGCCTTTATCGGCGCTGTAAACAGATATTTTGCTGATCTGCTGGATACTGTACTTGACCGACAGGAAGAAAATTATGTGGAACTTGATGTAGAAAAAATAAGAAATTATTTAAAAAAGAATGGCAGGGAAGATGTTGATGATATGTCAGATCAGCAGATCAGGGAGGCTAATACAGGCTCTCATTTGTTTATCACAGGAAAAATAAAGTTTCTGGATGCGACGGAAGACCTGGACATGACACTGGCAATGTAAGGAGAAAAAAATGGGAGAAATAAAGGGAAACAAACATTTATCAGGGACATGGGCGGAAATTTGGTTTAACGGCATCAAAATCTTGGAAATGAATAAAATCACGGTAAAAGTGACAGCAAACCGGGAAGATGTGCAGACAGGGTTATCTGTAGACTCTAAGATAACCGGGCTGAAAGGGGAAGGGACGGTTAGCCTGATTAAAACCTATACCCGGTTTGAGGATATCAGGAAGGAAATTGTGAAAGGGAAAGACCCCAGAGGAACAATCATTGCCAAGTTAAAGGATCCTGATGCGGAAGGCGGCCAGACGGAACGCTGGCAGATCGGGAATGTGGCATTGTCAGAATTTGGCTTTGAGTGGGAAACGGGCGGCGTTGTAAAACAGGAATATCCTTTTACCTTTACACCTACGGACATGATCAATTTGGATGAAATCAAACCGGCATAAGGAGAAACTATGGGAAAAGAAAATAAAGAAGCTATTTTTCGGGAGTTTGCAGAAAAAGCTAAAAAACGGATAGAGGAACGGAAAAAGTTTAAAACCAAACAGGTATATGTAGAGAAAGCCGATGTCAACCTGACACTGCACGGCCTGACAGAAGAGGAAATTTCCGAATGTACAGAAATGTATGATTCTGCTTTGGAAAATGATAAGTATACAATTTATCTTGCCTGCAAAGAATTACAAGAAGTTTCTGGTATTTTAGTGGAAGAAGGGATACTGAAGGAAAATGAAAGGTACAAGATCACAGATATGTTTGACCTTCCTGACCGCACTGCCCTGACAAAAGAGATATTGGCGTTATCAGGATTTGGAGGAGAATCCAGCGTAAGGGAAGTGGAAGAGGTAAAAAACTGATCAAAGGGTCTGACATCATGAGACTGGCTGGGTATTGTATAGAAAGGGGCATAGACCCTGAAACAATATTCAGCCTGGAGCATGATGACAGGCTCATTTATTATGCAATGGCGGAGCTTAACCAGGAACAGAGGATCAAAGATATTACTGTTGCAGTCTATAATGCAATCGTCATGTTTTGGAACGAGATACATAAAAAATAGGCTGCAGAAAAAGATGGTGGATGTGGGGCGTAGATGGGACAGGAAATATTTGGAGCGACAGTATCAATAAAGGACAATGTTTCCGGCGTACTAAAATCCGCAAAAGAATCCAGCAAAGGGTTCCGGGGCGAAGTCGAAAAAGCAAAAAAGAATTTACAGCAGCTTGATAAGCAGAAACTGAAAGAAAAAGAACTGCGTGTTAAAAATACCAAAGCATTTACAGCAATCGAAAATGTAAAAAAGAAACTGGAGCCGATCTCAAAAAAAGTGGTAGAAATCAAAGCCAAAGAAGAGATGGCGGTTACAAAGATTAAAAAGGTACATAGAGCGCTTTCTGCGGTAAAAGAAAATAAAGTTGTTAAATTTGCAGTATCCGGCGCAGAAAAGGTTACAAAAGCAATTGGGAAAGCTGCGGTTGTAGGGACGGCAGCAGCTCTTACAGCCGTTACGGTTGCCGGTGCAGGTGCAGTAGTTTCTGCGGCTAATTTTCAGGCGGAAATGCAGAATGTTGGCACATTGCTTGATGGTGATGTCAATGCCAAACTGCAGGTAATGGGGAGTGACCTCAAAAAAGTATCAATAAGTACAGGGCAGGCTACCAGTGACCTGACAGCAGGCCTATATGATGTCGTTTCTGCATTTGGGGAATCGTCAGAATCTGTAAAGCAGCTGGAAATAGCATCCAAAGCGGCCAAGGC
>ERZ779622.617-NODE-617-length-19213-cov-10.629502_pt1 | contig 19213 bp, 25 predicted proteins | sample MGYA00514188_ERZ779622 | MGnify/ENA primary metagenome ERZ779622 (study PRJEB29562, sample SAMEA4376702) | mouse gut metagenome | isolation source: Cecum | study: EMG produced TPA metagenomics assembly of the A DSS colitis mouse model was used to assess the... | reverse complement strand
CCTGCCAGGACTTCCGTGGCGATCTCGTCTACGCTTTTCTCCGGAGCCTGCTCCGTGGCCTTGCTGGCGTAGTTCGGGCAAATAAAGCCCCGGATATATCTGCCGTTGACCTGCAGGTTCCGGCGCCCTACGACTCCGCCGCTCATGTTGCCCTCCATAACTCGGATCGTGCTTCCGCTTACTCCCTCAACCATGCCGACGTGTTCCGGCGTTCCCCGGTTGTCCGTGGTGGCGTAATTTGCCCCATCGTCCCAATCGTAAAGAACTTCGTCGCCCGGCTTCGGGATGTATGCGTCGTTCTCCTGCCAAATGCCCATAGCCTTGGCCTTCTCAATCAAATAATAGCAGGAACACTCTACCGGGATAATATCCGTATAGCCTGCCTTGATCGCCGCTGCGCTGGTCGTGGTGGCGCAGTATGCGTCGGTATAAGTAACCTTGTAGCCCCTGGGCAGCGGCTTATTGCCGTTATATGTATCAATGATCGGGGCGTGGCTCCTGTCGGAACGCTTAAGCCCGATCCAGCCCTGGAAAATGCCTACGACCTTCTGTCTTGCCTGTGCCTCTGTCATACCCTCGTTCCCTCCTTCTTTCCGGTAAAGGGCTTCGTACTCCTGGCCATAGCCCGCCCGTTTCTTCCGGACGGATTCGCCCTGGTCCCTCGGTTTCTCAAACTGCAGCAGTACGGCGTCGGAAGCCTCCCGGACGCTGGCGGCTGTCTTAAGAACTTTAAGGACTGCCGGGAAGTTCTCGGAAAGCTCCTTGTAAATAAATTCCGCCTGCGTCAATGCGTCGCCTATGGATGCGCCCTTCGCCCGGTGGAAAGCAAGCATAGCTTCCTTCCGGCTCCAGTATGTGCATTGGTGAAGGCCGTAGCCTGCGCCGTCGTGTACGAAGTTCTTATAGCTCCCGGAGTCTACTGCCGCCGTGTAGCTCTCGTCCGTGAAGCCGAGCTTTTTCTCAAAGCTGTTCTGCAGGTTCTTCGGTTTCATCCCGCTCTCTGCGTAAAGGTTGCCGAACAGCCCGAAAATGCCGTTGTTACAAAATCCCTTGCTACTGTAAAAGGCGTAAAGCTCACGCTCTACGCCTCCCCAAATAATGCCCATGGCCTGCCTCCTATTCCTCAGTATCCTCCTGGACCTCGATCCCGACCTCTGCGTCCATGTTGGCCGCGTCCGTCAATCCTTCCCCGATAATGTAGGCAATCACGGAAGCCCCGGCCATAATAAGCGCCGTTACCTGCGTCGCCGTGTTCTCGGCTCCGCCCGTTGCCAGGATCATCATGGAAACGAAGGAAGCGACCGCCGTCCAAAGTTTCCGGCTCGTAAGTTTTCTTACCCAGTTAATCTGTTTCATTGTGTTGTCCTCCTTTAAGGTTTATTTTTTTTTGCGCCGGGGCTTCCCAGCTCTCCGGCGCGGTTGCCCTGTTACTTGTGCGCCTCCTGGTTCATGTGCTTTTCGATCTTGTCAATGGCCGCCGTCACGGGGCCGTTGCAGCCCTGCTCCTTAAGCCCCTGGAGGCAAGCCAAAACACCGTAGGTTAAAAGACACATTTCTTCCTTCATGGCCTTTATGTCCTCGTCCTGCTTGTTCTGCCTCTGATACCAGCGGTATACAGCGAAAAGCGCGCCCAGTAATGCCGTTCCGGCTCCCAATACGGCGGCGGCTGTTATGATGGTCTGTGCGTCTATGTACATCTCCACTGCCCTCCTTCCTGCAATAAAATAAGCCCCTTCCACGGCGCGTCCTGCGCCGTTTCCTGGGCTTTTTGCCTTTTAGTGTAGAAATACTAGCCTACGCCGATTTCCGCCCGGATTTCGGCTGCCTGGTTAATCCTGGCTATGCATGGGAGGCTGTCTGCTTCGTCTGCGCTTATGTGCTGCATAAGAAGTAAGAAAAGCTCATCAATCACACCGGACTGGATCCGTATGATGGCGTTCTGCCGCTCTACTACCTTAAGCGGGTCTATGCCCTTACTCATCTTCGTATGCCTCCCCGGTGATCTCCTGGTAATCGACTTCGGTGATGGTTCCCTTCTCCGCCCGCTCCCGGATCTGCTCCTTCGTTACCCTGCCCGCCGCGTAAAGCCGCTTAAGGCTGCTTACTAAAATCGTAGCCATTATAAAAGCCCTCCTTCCATGAGCTGCATGGTGTACTCGTCAATAGCCGCCGTCACGGCTTCGTCCGTCCGGATTTCCTCTATGCTCTTAAGCATCTCGTATTCTCCGACGCTGATCTCCCGGCTGTCGCAGACGAAGTCCGTATAGGCTGCCTGCTGGTCCGTGGCCTCGTGTTCCTCCGGCTGAATGTTCCGGCGCTGGATGAAAGTATCAGGCGCCACAAGCTGCAATTCTGCCGGCCGGCTGGCGCTTCGCTCCTGTGTCCACTGCTTCATTTTTGTTTGCCCTCCTTGTCAATTTTGAAATGATTTTCTTAAGCCTCCCCACTGTTACATGGGGCTTTATATAGTCCTGGTATGCGTTGTAAGTGTCCGTACAACTGAACCAGCCTATATAGCTTAACATTGCCTCTATGTGCTTCTTAAAATATCCCCTCCCGGCTTCCTTCGCCGCGTGTAGCCTGCTGGCGAGCCTGGTGGCGGAAAGCATAATAGCTTTCCGCATGGTCGTCCGGTTGCGGAAGAAAAGAAAGCCCATGAAGTCAATCACGCGCCCTACGACCTTCCCGTTCTTTTTCTGGAAGTTGAACTTAAAGACCTGGTAATTATGCTTCAGCTTCAGCCGGAACCTCTGCCCTATGAATTTTTGGATTTCTACTATTGCCTGGTGCAGCTTCTTTTTGTTGTCGTGTCCTAAAACAATATCATCCATATAGCGGATAAGGTTCGGTATTTCCAGCTTGTCCGTTATGAAGTGGTCTAAAGGCTCCAACAAATAATTAGCGAGCCACTGGGAAATATAGAAGCCCAGCGGGATCCCCTTCTTGAAGCCCTGTAAGCAAAGCTCAACTATGTAAAGAAAAAGCTCGTCCTTTATGCGGATGCGAAGCTCCCGCATAAGAATGTCCAGCCGTATGCTGTCGTAAAAATGGCGGATGTCTACCTTCGCAAAGTTCCGTATATTCTTTCCGCCTCGGATAATTTTTAAAAGCCGTTTCTTGCCGTAATGTGCGCCCCGCTTCGGGAAGCTCCCGCAGGAATATGGGTAAGCCGTGGCTGTTATAATCGGTTCCAAAATAAGGACGATTATATGGTGGAGCCATTGCTCGTGTATCTCCGGCATGAATATTTTCCGGGTCTTGCCTTTTTCCCTTATGGTTTTCGGCGTGCGCTTTCTCGGCTTATATGCCAGCTCCGGGTGTTCCACCGGAACGTCTGGCGGCTTCGTGTTCTCTATCATGCGCCGCATGGCGGCGACTTCGTTATCAAGATCGGCGTCTATCTGCTGTATCTCTTTCCGCTTCGTTTTGCCCTTCCGCAGCTTCTTGTATGCTTTCCGTATGATGTTCTCATCAAGCATTTTACGATACAAATATTTGTATTGTTTTACGCCTCTTTTCTCCGTGGCTTCCGTTGTTTTCCGCCACAGCTCTTTCCTCCGCATAAGCAATACTCCTATAAGAATATTTTTTCTTCTATCCTCTACGCACGGCAGGTGCGACCGCTTTACCGTGCGCCCTGTATCAAGTTAATTTACCACTTACCCTTCCAATAATGGCGGTTAAGGCGTATTTCAACACCCAGGGGTGTAGGAATAGGGACGGCTTTAAGTTTATGAACCGTATGAATAGAAAAAAGGCGGCGCCGATGTTCCAGTTCGCATTCCCGGCACTGTTGTTCCAATTACGCGCCCGCGGGCCGCAGTTGAGGCCATTGTTGCAATTCCCGAACCGTAGGCAGACGCCCCCAGGTGACGCCGTCCCTATCCCCTTATGTTTTGTTTTTATAATTTACGCTGCTTCAAAGCTCCGGTATCTCCTGGGGGAGTGCTTCGCGCCCCCAGACCCCCCTAAACGGCTACGCCGACAGGTGGTAAAAGAAGATCGGCGGCGCCGATGTCCCAGCCCGCAGACCCGGCACCGTCGTACCAATCACGCGCCCGCGGGCCGCAGCAGAGGCCACCGCCGCAACGCCCGAACCGTAGGCAGACGCCCGTAAACGTCTGCTTCGGGTCTTTTCTCCATAAGCCGTCGCAGCCTCCGGTCGCGCTGCTCCCTCCGTCCATTCCCAAAGCCGGGATACTGCCGTACCCCGGCACGGTTCTGAAATGGGCCGGGTAGTCCAGGGCGTTGTGGTTCGTGTCCCAGGTCTTGTTATCCGGTACGGCGATCCCGGTGTCCGTGTATTTTGCCCCGGTCGGATCGTAGGTGTAATTTTTGCTTACCTTCACCCGCCCGTTTACAACTACCTCGTAAGGGTCGCGCATCCACTGCTGGTAACTGCCGATCACAATGCTATGGAAAATCTTGTTAAGGCTGTGCTGATCGTCGGTTCCGTAGAACTGGCCGCCGCCCACTACGGCGTTCCGCTTTACTCCGTAGGTCGGGGCTTGGCTTGCGTCGTAACCTGCACAATTTCCGTACCCATAGGCTTCCTGCAGGTTCGTGGTCTTTGCGAACATAATAAGAAGGTCGGTAATAGTTTCTACAATCGGTCCGCCGTAGAACACCGCCCGGTTGCTGAAATTTGTAATAGCCGCTTTTTCCTGGTCCGTGGTGTTGCTATAGGTCGGCTGTAGGTTCGCAAGGCTTACCATCTTCGGGCTTGCGCCTCCTGCCCCCAAAATGGAACCGTAAAACATGGGCAGCCATACGCCCTCCAGCTCCTGGTTGTTCGGGTCAATGAAGCCCACCGGCTCGTAGCCGTCGCGGGCGGTAAGGGAAAAGCGCACGATCCGGTCGTTGCCGACCATTTCCTCGTTCTTATAAATCTTCATAAGCCAGGAAAAAGCGCCGCCGTTATAGTTGCTGTTTGCAACGTCGGAAGAGCCGCCGTCCTCCCTCTGGGTGTAGTCCGTTTCCTTGAGCCTGTAGTCCGGTGTGCCGTCTGCCCGAACCATATAAGGCTTGTTTGCTTTAATGACCGGGAAGTCCGCCCAACTGTTCAGAGCCATGCCTCCGGTTTCCTTGTTTCTTACAAGCGGGGAATAATTCTTATTAAGCCCTATGTACTCAATCCGGGCGGAAGGACTTAAGATGTCGTTATGCTCAATGAAGCCGTATACCGGATCGGATGCCAAAATGTTATAAACCTTGTCTAAGGTTTCCTTGTCTGCAATATAAATCTTTTCTCCTGCCATTTACTCGTCTACCTCCTGAATATAGATCAATCCGTTATCAATCCCCAGCTTATACTTCTGCTTCGTGGTGTCGTCCCTTATTTTGTTCGCGTCCTCCGCAAGCAGGGCGGCTCCGGTGCTGACGATTGTAACTTCTGCACTGTTGTTTACGGTTGCAAAATAATCCTGGGTGATCTGCGCCGGGTTATATCCGTTATAGGGCGGCATAAAGTCGCCGTTGTCCCCGGCTGTGGTGGTGATGCTGTAAAGGATTTCCGTGCTGTCCGCTCCGTCCTTTACCTTGGCAAATAAGCCCATCTCGTTAATGTAATACCCGGCGTTTACGAGGGTCTGCCCGGTTACTGGGTCCTGGTTCGTAATAAGCGCCGTTACCTTCACGCTGTAATCGCTGAATACGTCAATATCCGAAAGGGTATAACTGTTCTTAAGCGATTTAAGGGCTGTCCGCTTCTGCAGCGCATCCAGCGTCTTTTCGGTTGCGGTATAATTGCCGTTGCCTACTGCGATCCGGGTAAACTCTATCTTGATTTCCCCGGCCTGCGCCCTGGTCAGAAGCCTCGCCCCTGCGTTGGTCATGACCGCATTGTTAAATGGTTGTGGCATTCTTGGTTCCTCCTTCTTTTACGGTATTCTTGTATTTACTATTTGAAGCCGTGGCGGCTACAATAGCCTCTGTTACTGTTTCGCCCTGGACGGCAAAACCTTCCCGGACTGCTGGCGGTTTCTGGTGTGCCTCCGCCCTCGCTGCGGATCCAGTGTAAGCATGGCCTTCTACTGGTGGGGCGGCTCCTTCCAATCCTTCCCGGATGGCTGCCTGCTTCTCTGTGGCCGCCATTTCGCCCCCTATAAACGTCTGGCCTATGACTTCCTTACCCTCGAAGCTAAAACCGTCCACAATGGCCGCCTGGTGCGTCCTGGTGGCTCCTGCTGCCCCTGCAAATACTCCGGCGGTAATTTCGCCCTCAGTCTTAAAGCCGTCCCAAATCGGCGCAGGGCGGCTCTGCTGGGATGCCAATGCCCCGGCGTGTATGGTCTGCCTTGCTTCCCGGTCTACGGCGTAACCGTCAATTACTGCAGGCGGCTTATAGTTTGGGAAAACTGCCGCCCCGGAGAAAAGCTCATGATTTACAATCCGGTGTATATCAATCGCCCGAAGGTGTGACCGGGTATTCTTTACCCGCCGGATCATAATTGAAAAAAAATCGTTCATTTCAAGTGTAAGTATTGCGTTGGTAACAATCTTAAAATAATAGGGCTTGTCGCCGTACTCGTACCACTCTTTTACTTCGCCCTCCCCAAATACTACACCTACGAGTTCCTCTACTGCCTGGGGCGTTCCTGCGCTCATATACCAAATAAGCGTATTTTTTACAAGCCGCCGCTTCGTGTCAATGTCCAGCGTACTCCGGTAATACTGGGTACGAAGTTCCGAAGCCAGAAGGTCTATAACTTCCTCCGGCTGCTCGTCCAAATTGGAATAAATATAGAGCCTCCGGCTGTATCGGTAAAGAAGACGGCAGGCTTGCTGCAAGGCGTAGCTTAACGCCTTTACTTCCGGCTTTTTGGTTATGTTTCCGGGCATGATGTCTGTTAGTTGCCCGTCGTAATAACTAATCATTTTCAAGCCCTCCGTATATAATATTTACCCCTGTACACTGGGCTTTCGCCGTTTCCCCTATAACGCGGAACGCTGGCGCCCGGACTTCCGCCCTTTTTGCCCCTGCGTCGTTCAGCCTTGCTATAAGCTCATCCGGGTTTATGTCCCGGCCTACCTTGGAAGCCTGCCACAGCTTATAATCCTCTACGGCGGTTTCTGCCTGTGCCTGGATAGCCGTTGCTGCGTTGCTGTCGCTGGTATTTATGTAATAGGTCACGTCTATCTCGTATTCTTCAATTTCCGGACGCTTTACTTGTACCTGGTCCGTAAGCGGCCGCTTTCCTCTCTGGTTTACCGCCGCCGTTACTGCTGCTATGGTGGTATCGTCCGGGACGGTTCCGTCTGTCATAACAAAGCGGATATCAACTAAGCCCGGTGTAGGGCTGGTTATTTTAACATCCCCTATAAAGGGGTTGCTGTCCTTCACCCAATACTCGTAAGCGTCGTCCGGGCCGGCTGTAGAATAGCTGGAAGGAGCCAGGTAAATTCTTTCTGCCATGTTCTGGTCTGACTCTACCTCCGTCCCTCCGGTGCTTTTCTGCGTGTTCTCAACCTTGGAAATAAAGCCTATCGGATCCACCAGGGTGGTAAGCTCCCCGGCAGCGAAGTCGTTCCCTATCGTCCCAGCCTCTGTGCATTCCGCCATGACCGTGACTTCCGTTTCCCCCGGCGGTATCTCTGCGTATTCAATCGTAGCAAAGTAAACCTCGTAGGCAGCCGTTACCCTGGTTCCCTGGGGGATACTGGTCGCCGCCTCCCTTTTCCCGGAAAGCGTGAACTTGACCGGAACCTGGGCGAACTTTGCCGGGTTCCTCGTAACCTTCTTAAGCGCCCCCATATTCTCTAAATAATCGTCGTAAGCGTACTTAAGAAAATTCATCTTTCCGCCCTTGTCTATGTTCTGCAAGCCCTGGTATATAAGCTGGGCGCAACCTAACATAATAATGCGGTTTGGGTCCGACTTGGAAAGCTGTATTTTCTTCCCGGTGATCTCCTGGTACTTCGCCACGAAGTCGCTTAACATCTGGCTCTGGATGTTCTCCAGCGTCAATCCGTCTATGAAAGAAATATCCGGTAAATTATCTATCGTGTTCAGAATATCCGACAATCCTTGCCACCTCCTTTATTCCTCCGATTCTTCCGTGTCTGCATCCTCGGTGTCCTCTGGGTCTTTCGGCCCGATTATGATTTTCGGGGTCAGGTTCCCGTCCTCTGCCTGCGTGTACTCAATGTTTAATATTTCCGCCTTATCCTCGTAAATCTCCGTTTTTTCTATGACCTCCAGCGCAAATAAATTTCTCGCCACGTTGGTCGGGCAGCTCTCAAAGGTCTGCTCTAATCCGAAGTTACGATCACCGGGGCAAGTGCCGGCCCTGGTGCTGTAAAGCAGGTCAAGGTTGCGCTGCATTTCTTCCAGCTCCGTTGCGTTAAGGTAGTCGAAGCCGATTATAACTGTTTCCGGTGTGCCAAACATCCGCCCGCCTCCTTCCCCTTATAAATATTCCTCCAGGGTAATGTCGCAGGTAATCTTTACAACTTCGCCCCGGTTTAAAATCGTTTCCCAGCTCTCGCTGATCTCTGTTATGGCGTACTTATTGGAGCCTACCTTCTTACTTCCAATAACTACGGTCTGGGGCTTCCCCGTCCGGATCAGCTTCTCTATGTTCTCTACCGTTTTCCGCGGCTTCACGCCGTGTTCTGCGTTGAGGGTTATGGTAAATGTTAGCTGGTCGGCATCCGGCCCTAAAAACTGCTTTTTCGGCTTTTTGCCTACTCTGGAATGGGAAGCCCAGCGCCCCTTTACGGTCCGCTGCATCTTCTTGAAATTAAGGATTTTTGCGTCGCTGGTTTCAAATACGACGGTTTTCCCTATATGCCCTATGGCCATTCAACTACCCCCTTCCCTACCCCTACGACCTTCTCTAAATCTGCGATCCTTTTTTCGTGGTCATGGAGCTTCAGCAGAAGTTTCTCCGCCTCCGCGTCCTGGTGGGTTTCGCTGCCATCTAAGGAAGCTATGACGGTATGCTCCGCCGCTATGGTCAGTACGCCGTCCTTATAATTGATATAGGCTCCGCCGCCCAGATCCTTGTGGAAGGTTCCGGGGTTCCTCGCTGCGTTGTATTCGTTCCAATAGGTCCCTAAGATGATCCCCATCTCCCCGCCGTTGCTCAAATGAATAACGACTACTTTTGCCCCCAACTGCGGCAGCTTGTATTCTTCGTTAAAGGTGGCGTAGGGTAATAGCTCCGTGACCTCGCCGTCCCGGTCCTCAAATATTACGCTTACCATTCCCGTTTCCGGGTCTACGCTGCTTACGGTCCCGATCCTGTTTCCTCCGTCGCTCATCCTCTGCCTCCTATGCTTTCTTAAGGCTTTCTTTTCCGCACCAGCCGTACCGCGTCCCGCCCTTGCGCTTCGCCACGCCGTACTGGTACTTATAGCCGCCTCCTAAAATCTGGGTTATATACATTGTCATGTTGCTGCACTGGTTCGCCTTGCCCCCGTTGCCGCCCCAGTATGCCGGTCCGTTTACGATAACCTTGTCGCCTACTGCGAGGGCTTCGCTGGCTGCTGGCTGGGCGGTTGCTTTCTTGGTGGCGACCGCTTTCTTCTGCCCCTGGTATTCCTTCATGACGGTTGCCTTAACTATGCGCTTCTGGCACTTGTGAAGCTCCAACGCCATGGTGTAGGCTCCGTCCGGGCTTATGTTATGCGTTACCTTATCAACAAAGTATTTCCCGGAAAGCTCGTAAAGCCCTTTTATGCTTACGGTGCTTCCGGCTGCGATCCGGTTGTTCGCCATGATGGTCACGCTCATAGTTACCGCTTTTTCGTTCTCGGCGTTTACCTTGGCGCAGGCTTTTAACTGGGCTTCCTGCAGGCTCTCGACCTTCTCGTTAATATTAAGCATCCGCTTCCCGCTGCCGACTACGCACTTCATTTCCTTGTCGTCTTTGCCGGAAGTGTATTTAATCGTAGCCCCGGTATAAGTCCCGACCAGGGTGGTGTTGTAGCTCCAGTCCTGCAGGTCTGCCTTTTTCAAGGTTGCCACTGGCTTCCTGGCTTCAAACTGTCCCTTGTCGTAGATAACAATCTTTCCGCTGTAAATCTTGATAGCCATGCCGTAGTCCTGGCATACCTTGGTTAAAAAGCTGCTGTCGGGTTCGTTGCTCTGCTCTATGGTTCCCAGCTTTATGGTTCCCCCGGTGTACTGCAGCTTAAGGTGGTACTTCCGGGCGATCTCCGCCCCTACCTCCTTAAGCGTCGCTTTCTTCCAGGTCTTGCTTCTGGCCGTACTTCTGAAAGCGTTACCTTCCGGGACGGATACTCCGCCAATCGTGCAGGTAAGCTCCGGGCCGCTGTAGCTCAAATCGTCAAGGCAGAATTTTCCGCAATAAAAACTTTTCTTCTGCCCTGCCTTGTCCCAGCTCTTTTCAATGATTTTCGCTGTCAGCTTGTCGCCTTTTTTGGGCATCCACTTGTTTGCCCAGCGCAAGTCTATATTTGTTAAGGTTATGCTTACGGTATCGCTTTCCCCGGATGCCGGGTCTGTATAAGAAAAACCTTCGTTATATTCCGCCATGACGGCGGCGGGGTGTTTGCTTGTCCCGCCGGCCTTCTTGGCTTTCTGGTAAGTCACGCTTACGCTTGCCTGCCTGGGTGTTTCTTTGTTCATTCCTCATCCTCCGCTTCGTCCTCGCTGCTGTAATCGTCGTAAGGATCTTCGCCCTCGTCGTCCTCCGTCCCGGTTCTCCACGGCGGCAGCTCGTCGCTTTCCTCGTACCATGGAATACCCGGCGTATTAAGGACGGTTCCGGCTGAAAAGACCAGGATATCCAAAAAGGGATAATTGTTCGCCATAAGGAAGGCGGCGTATTCCTCGCCGCCGTATACCTTATAGGCTATTTCGTCCCAGGTTTCCCCCTGTATCGTGGTATATGTTTTCGCCAACTTTACCACCTCCTATAGCTTCCGCCTCTGCTGATCCTTCTCGTATTGTTTCATCAGCTTGTTAAATTCTGCCTGACTCATCTTGTCGGCCTCTGCGATTTCTTCCTTCCCGGCGCTTCCGTAAAGGTTGTAGACCGGGCTGTACTGGATCGTAGGCCCTCCGGCTCCGGCAAGCTCCGGCTGTCCACCGCCACCTCCGGTTCCGATTCCTTTTAACTTTTCAATAAATGCGTCAATAAGGGAAGCTCCGCCGCTTGCGGCGATTGCCTCGTTTAAAATCTCCTTCATTTTCGCCCATAAAGTATCAAGGGGCAGAATTGCCTCCGGTCCCGCTTCCCCTACGCCCTGCATTCCTGCTGGCGTGTTGAATATGGTCGGCTGGTCGAAAATGCCGCCCAGGGCGTTCCAGCTCACTGAGAAGTTCGGAACGCTTACGCTTCCGCCGTCGCCGTAGGACACGGAACTTGTGGAAACGCTTATAACGGGGATCCTTGGTTTCGGGATCGTTATGGTCATATTCTCAAATGCTGCTTTTACCGCGCTCGCTGCGGAGCGGGCCGCGTCCGTGACGGTCGTTGCAAGGCGCTGCATTGCCGTCTGTGCGCTTGTGTTCGCTTTATTCCATCCGCTGTCTAAAGCGGTGTTTACGTCGTTGCCCAGTGTCGTTGCCGCCTGGGTTACTGCCTGGCTGTTTCCGGTCATGCCCGTCCCGATTGCCGTTGCCCCCTGGGTTCCGGCTGTTGTCATGGTAGTGGTAAGCCCGGAAGTGTCTACCGCCAGCGTGCTGGTGTTTATGGTGGTTGCTGAAAGCCCGGTATTAAGCCCGGTTGTAAAGGCTGTCGCCCCCTGGGTTCCGGCTGCTGTCATGTTGGTGCTGATTGCTCCTGCATCCAAAAGCCCGCTTGTGTCTACCGGGGTAGCAAGTCCGGCGCTGAGGCTGGTGTTTAATGCCGTCGCCCCGGTCGTTCCCATATTGGTCATGTTGGCGCTGAAAGCCGCCGTATCAAGCCCGCCGGATGCCATGCTGTCGGTTAAGCCCGTAGAGAAGGCCGTCCCCGCCTGTGTCCCGGCTGCCGTTGCCCCGCTGGTGTCCATGCTGCTGAAAGCGTTCGTTGCCATGCTGTTGGCTGCCGCCGTTACCGTCCCGGCGTTGCTGTTGATTCCGGTTGCGTAGCTGTTCACGACTGCCGCGCTCTGGCTGGAAGTGTCCGGGATGTCAACCTCTCCGCCCGTGAACAGGCTTTTAATGGCGTTCCATAAGCTCTTTCCGGTGCTTAAGATTCCGTCAATCAATCCCTTTATGATCTGGATTCCAACGTCTAGCCAGTTTGTGCTTAAAATCGTATCAATAATCGCCCCTACGAGCTGGGGTATCGCCGCTATAAGCTGCGGTATCGCCTGGATTAAGCCCGTCGCCAGTGTTATAACAATCTGGACGGCCGCCTGCACAATGTTGCCCAAATTCGCTATAATTCCCTGGATAAGTGAAATAATTAGCTGTATGCCGCCCTGGATAATCATGGGTAGCATCTGGGTTATGCCGGAAACAAGGCTTATAATAATCTGGACGCCCATCTGCAAAATCTGGGGCAGGTTAGAAATTATCCCTTGCACCAAACTCAAAATAAGCTGGATCCCCATCTGCAGAAGCTGGGGAAGCATGGAAACTATGCCTAAAACCAAATTTCCTATAAGCTGAATAGCTGCGCTTATAAGCATGGGGGCGTTCTGTCCTATGCTGTTTACAAGGGTCTGAACCAGCGTAAGTGCCGTCGATATGACCTCCGGCAGCCGCTGTATGATGCCGTTTACAAAGTTCACGATTGCCTGCGTTCCGGTGCTTATAAGCTGTGGAAGCTGGGCGGTCATGCTCTGCACGAACTGGGTCAATATGTCGATTCCGGCAAGTATAACCTGCGGAACCAGGGTAAAAAGCCCCTCGACAAAAACGGTAATAACTTCCGACGCCGCCGTTGCCAATGCCCCGGAGTTGTCTGTTATCCCGCTTATGAAATTCTCCAAAAGGTCCACGCCCATGCTTACTACCTGCGGGGCGTAGTCCGCTATGGTGTTTACTACCTCGGCCATGCATCCGCCTACCGCTCCGACCATGCCCTCCATGCCGCCGCTCTTGTACGCCTCGGAAAGCTCCCCGACCATGCTGGTGGCTAACTGGGTCATTTCCCTTAAAGGCCCGTTAAGGTCCTGGTATATGCTGATTCCCAAATCGGAAAGACCGGACTTCAAAATGTCAATATCTCCGTTAAGGTTGTCAAGCTGGATAGCGTACATATTTTCGCAAGCTCCGGCGCTGTTCTCAATCGAAGCGGACAGCTCGTCGAAACGGTCCGTACAATTTGCAAGCATGGCGTTGGCCGCCGTAAGGTCGGTCTTATTGAACAGCGTCGAGAGTATGGTGTCTTTCGAGGCGTTGTCCATCCCGTCCATGGCTCCCTGCAAATCCTTAAATACGTCGTTAAGGCCGCGCATATTCCCCTGGGCGTCGTATACGTCAACACCCAAAGACTTAAGCGAAGCCGCCGCCTTATCCGTCGGGTTCTGCAGGCTCAATATAATATTTCTAAGGTGTGTACCTCCTTCCGCTCCTTTTAGTCCGTTATCTGCCAAAATTCCGAGGGCTGTGTTAAGCTCCGTCGTCCCCCCGGCGAGTCCTTTTGCCGTTCCTCCTACGGTCAGAATAGCCTCGCCCAACTGTGCGACGCTGGTGTTCGCCTTGCTGGCTGTCTGAGCCAACTGATCGGAGAATTGCGTAAGGTTCGCTTCGGTCGCTTCAATGCCCAGGGCACTCATGCTGTCTGTTACCATATCGCTGGCGGCTGCCAGGTCCATGGCGCCCGCCCCTGCAAGTTTTAAGACGGTCGGCAGTGCCGTTGCCGCCTTGTCTGCGTCGTAACCTGCAAGGGCTAAATAGTTCAAGGCTTCCGCCGCCTCCGTTGCTGAGAAGGCTGTGCTTGCCCCGCACTCCCTGGCGGCGTTCTCCAATGTTTCAAAAGCCTTTTGCCCCTCCGCCGTGGTCTTGTCAATCAGCATGGTGGCGGCGACCTGGCTCATGGCTCCTTCAAACTCCCGGCCGGTATTTATGGCAGCTATGCCCATAGCCCCTACGGCTGCGGCTGCCGCCGCCGTGGCGGAAGCGACCGTTTTGGTAATGGTTCCCAGCCCCTTGGTGGCCTGGCTTAATGCGCTTTTGAACGAACTTTCAACCTTGCCCGCTATTTTTATAGCGATCTCCATTTCCTTACCGCCGCCCGCTGCCATAAATCTCCGTCACCTCCTTCGCTATTTCTATCAACTCAAAAACGGACAGGCTTTCCAATGCGTCTAAGCCTGTCCGCAGAATAATTGATAGGTGTATGGTTAATTTCCGGAGGCTGGAGCCGTCTGTTGGCTTTAGTCCTCGCCGTACAAAAAATTTGTTACCCGGTTCTTGATCTTAAGTGCTTCCTTCGGCGGAAGCGCCTTAAAAAACTCCACGGGCTTCCCGGAAGCCCTGGCGGAAATAAGGCAGGCGTATTCCAGGGACATCTCCGGCAATACGTTCACCGTCCCGCCCCTCTCAATAGTCTTGTTTACTGCGATCATGTCCGCCGCGCTCAAAGACTCCAGCCCGCTTAAGTCCACGCTCTCATAGCTTACGCCCTCGAAGGTAAAGGGCTTCTTGAAGAATACCAGGAAAGGGTTGTCCTCCATCTCCTGCTTTCTCCTTGCCTCAACTGCTGCCGCCTCTGCCTCTGCTGCCTGGGTTAAATTCTTCTCTTTTTCCATCAACACATTTTCCTCACTTTCTCTAATAAGTCTTTGCCGTGTACCTTGTAAACGAAGTTGAGCTTATCAAGCTCGATCTCCGTCACGTTGTCGATCTCAATCAAAATATAAAGGATCTCCAGCTTAATGCTGCTTGCGGTTCCGCTGCCCTGCTTCGCCTTACCGCCCGTAAGCCCCTTATTTTTTCCACGGACTACAATCCGCATGGGCTTGAAAGCCGTCGCGCCGCTGTCGTTTACGGTGTACTGGATCGATCCCCTCAAAGTAACCGTAACGCTTGAAATATCGTCCGAAAGGATAAACAGGTCCTTGTCCATCTGCCGGAACGGGATTTCTATTTCCATGCTCTGGAAATGCCCCACGGTCGGATCGTCGATCTCGCCCAAAATGCCGGGGCCGCTTAATGTTTCCGTTAAGCTCTCAAAGTCCGGCAGGGTCACTTCGTCGGAAATGCCGACCAGCTTCGTGCCGTCCTTGTATACGTTGAAAGAATTGATTTTTGAAGGAATGTTATACAATCTTATTCACCTCCTAAAGCTGCTTCCAGCATGGTCGGGTCAAACTCCAATACGTTCAGAATATCCTCCGCCGGGGTGTACGGTGCCAGGTACTGGTGAAACTGGATTTTCCCGTTTAAAATGTCCGTGATCGGGTTCTCGTCCTCGCTGTAGGTAATCCGTGCGCCAGCGCACTTCCCCTGTGCGACGTAGGAATTGCCCCGGATGTTCTCCGCGTCGCAGATACTCTGGATAAGCCGGGGATCCGCCGGGTCGTCTACCTTCTGGAAGTAGCTTAAAATAAAGCTGTTTCCCCACCAACTGAAAAAGCGGCGGCAGCAGAACCAGCGGTCTTTCGGATCCGTCGTCATGGGGTAGGCCGCGCTGTTGTTCCCCCAGGAGCGGAAGCCGTTAAAATTGATCGCCGTGGAAACTCCGAAGCTGTTTACCAGGTTCGCCTGTTCCTGGTCTATTACGATCTCGCTGTCCTCGTCGTCGTCCAAACAAAGCCCGGTGATGGGGATTGCCTTATTGCTGGCTGAAAGGTTCGGCACGTCGTCGTTGCTGGCATCGACGTAGGCGATCAATGCTGAATAAAGGGCGCTGAAATAATAAACCTCGTCCCCGATCCTTACCTTGGGCCATACCACCGCCATATGCTCGCTTACAAAGCCGGATTTCTCCTTTACGGTCTTTACGTCCGTATACTTCGTCGCCCCCTCTGCGGTGCTGTCCAGGTCGGTGATGCATTCGCAGGTGAAAAGCCCGTTAATATTAAGGCACTTCGCCGCCATGACCGAAGCGACCGCCGGGTCCTTGGAATATCCCGGCGAAGTAAGAAGCCCCGGAGTCATGGCGAAAAGCGGGTAAACCTGGCGCACAAGCTCCAGGCCGCTCTCCTTCCCGGTGCTTACGTTGTAGCCTCCTATGATGTCCTTGCTTGTCACCTGGGAGGGGTCAATCTTGTCCCCGGAAACGCTTAAGGCTGTCGCCTCCGCCCCGGCTCCGGACTCCAGAAGGGTAATAACCGCATAGCCGTCGTCGTCAAAGCCTGTAATATAGTCAACGTCCGCCTGCAGCGTCGTTTCCCCGGATTCTACGACAAGGGTATCAAGCAGTATTCCCTCAATGCCTACGGTCGCCTGTAACTCGTCCACCTGGCAGGTCGTTTTCGGGATCTGCGCCTTATGTTTCTTCGGGTCCAGGACGTTGATCAGCGCAATCGGCGCAACTGCGAACTTCTTAAAAGTGGCGCTGATACTCTGGTTCAGGTTGTAATCTTTCAAGTTGTTAGAATACCCTACCGCCGCGCTTGCTTCCGGGAAGCTGTAGGCGAGCTTCACTACGTTGGTAGCCTTATAGGGGTCCTCAGCCAGATTGACCGGGGAAACGCCTACTACTACCTGGAAAGCCGCCGTACCGAGGATCGGGGCCGTAAGGCTCGTCGGGTTTTCTAAAATTCTTACACCATGGTTGTAAGCCATCTTTTATCTCTCCTTTTCTTCTTATTTTCCGCTGGCTCTCCGGTAAAGGATGCTTAATGCGCTTCCCTCCTTCGCCAGCTCTGCGCTTGCCTTTGCCAGCTTCTCAACCGGAACGACAAAGGAATTAAAAAACGGATGCTCTTTAATCTTTTCCTTAAGGGCATCCGGCAGTCCGGCGTTATATGTGGTATACTGCTTCGCTCCGGGAATATCCGGGCCAATATAGACCACGGTTTCCGCCTCCTGCGTGGCCGGTGCCGCTTTCGCTTTCCCGGCCGGCTTTTTTGTTTCGCTCATGAATATGGATCCTCCCTTCTTACTGCTGCAATCTCAAAAGCCAGGTTTACGCCCCCAAAATAAAAGGGGTAGGATTCTTCATCCTGCAAGGTCCACAAAATGGGGTATTGTATGGTATACCTTCCGTTAAGTACCGGGAACTTTGCGAACCTCTCATAAATCTTGGCTATTATGTTTAAAATGTCCTTGTGTCCCTGCTTGTCATAGTCCGGTTCGTAAATTCCTATAAGCAGGGTAAGGTTTACTTTCTGGGCGCTGTTCTCGTCCTCAATCTCCCCGTCTGCAATCCGCACCAAAATATAGGGGTACGGATCCGGGGCGGTCTGTTCTTCCGCCAGCCCGTTCTCCAAAAGTTCCGGGGCTATTTCTCCCTGGTCCAATGGCTCCGGCATAGGCAGAAGCTGTTCAAAAATATTTATGCTGACTCTTTCCCCCTGGGGGTTCTTAAGCCGAAAATGTGAAAGAATTTTCTTAAGCTCGTCCACCAGCTCGCTCTGCAGAAATGCTGCGACCATGCCTATCCTCCTAATATCTTCCTAACCTGTGCATTTACGTTTTGCTTAAGGTTGTCTTTAATATGCGGCTTTACTATGCCGTATACCCGCTTTTCGTTCCCCAACATAACCGGGATAGAGTTTGCGGAAAAGGACTTAATAGGCAGCCTTGCGGCTCCGCGCCTCTGGGCTACTGCTACATGGCCGCTGGAAAACTTGGTAACGAAAGCCTTAAGTCCTCCCATCTCCAGGGGCTTCATCCCGCCTGCCTTAAGCACCTTCGCTTTTACTACGTCCGGACGGTTCGCTCCGGTCCTCATGGTGGCCGGGCTTACTTTGTAATCCTTAAGCCCCATAACTCTGCCCGTTGCCTTTATGGTCGCTTCCAGCCTCGCTGGGGTGGCATTCTTTATCTTCATGGCCTTATTGAAGCGCCCGGTTTTTACGGTATAGGTTTTCTGTGCCTCGTCCGCCAGTTCTTTCCGTGCCTGCTTGGCTGTCTGGTTGAGGGCGTTCTTAAGTGCTTTCGGGGCCTCGCTTTTCATCTTCCCCAGTTTCTTCTCAACCTGTGCCAGCATATTCCGGTCGTAGCTTATTTCGATCAACTCTTATTCGCCTCCAAATGCAAGGAATACACGCCGCCCTCGTTCAAGCTGTCGGTAACGATAAAGGTTGCACCGTCTATCTTGACGGGCTTGCCTACTCCCGGAAGCGGGCCGAAGTCTAAGGCGCTAACATATACAAGCGTCTGCTTCTTGTATATGCCATCCATGTTGCTTTTCATCCGCTTCTCCCTCTCCGTAAGCTCGTTATCGTCAATAATGATCAGCATTGTTTTTCCGTTGACCGTGTGTTCCTCCCCAAACTCTGCCGGGTTAAGAAATACCGTTTTTACGTCCTGCCTCAGAAGCTCCTTAAATGTCAGCGGCTTACGCACTGCTTTTCCTCCTTCCTTTGGCTGGCTCCGGCTGTGCGCCCCTGGTTTTCCTGGATGGCGGTTTTCCCACTAAATCCTGCTCCGGTCCGGCGGAGGGATAGGCATCACCGGGAAGCCCTGCGGGGGCGGTCGTCTGCCTGGCTTTCACTCCCCGCTTTTTTGGTTCCTCCGTGTCCCTCCATACCGCCGCCCCGTTCCCGGTCCATATGTCTACAAGCCCGGCGTTGTGTGTCGGCAGCTCGTCGCCCGGCTCAAAGTTTGTGCTTTCAAAAAGGATCGGGGTAACTGCTATAAGCTGTTTCATCAGCCCGCCAGCTTTACCAGGATAACGGTGTCGGCCGCTGCGGCTGCCTGCGCTGCGTAACCAGCCAGGGGGTATGATGTCGGGTTCGACGTTGCCCCGTCGTTGGCTGCGGTCGTGATGCCTGTACCGTCAAAATATACGGTTGCCCCCATCTCAATGGCTGCTGTCGCCGTCTTGGGTATCTCAAAGACTCCCGTAACGACAAGCGATCCCAATTCTCCGGGGAGGATGTCCGTTCCGGCTACGCCAATATGGCCGCCGAAGGAAATAACTGTGTTCGCCTCGATCTTCGTTTCCGTGGCGTTTTTATAGTCGAGGGTTTCGCCCCTCTGCCAATATGCGGCTTTACTCATGGTCTAAGTCCTCCTTTTCTCTTTATGCGATCTTTGCTCCGGGGTTCTTTGCAATCCCGCGGAAGTCCCTTACTGCGATTCCCCAGTCAAGGTAAATATCCCACTGGAAGCCCAAAACGCCCGGCGTTTCCATGCGCCTTACGGTCGGGGTTTCCTGCCCGTTCAAGTAGTCCACCTGGATATGCTTTGCGC
>ERZ779622.613-NODE-613-length-19288-cov-7.497374_pt1 | contig 19288 bp, 18 predicted proteins | sample MGYA00514188_ERZ779622 | MGnify/ENA primary metagenome ERZ779622 (study PRJEB29562, sample SAMEA4376702) | mouse gut metagenome | isolation source: Cecum | study: EMG produced TPA metagenomics assembly of the A DSS colitis mouse model was used to assess the... | reverse complement strand
CTTTCTGCTTATAATTAGCGAAATCTTAATATGCAGCTTTAGAACTGAATATCCTAATACCACTATCCATAACAAGGCATAAAAGAAAAGATATTTTATTCTTCTTGTTTGCCGAAAATATTCATATGGATCTCCATCTATAAAACCATATGTATAACATGCATCCACAAAAATGCCTAGCCATAATCCTGCACAACAAAATGCAATTAATACAATCACTTCTCGCAGCAAAGTACTGATTAAAACCATATATGTACCTCCTCACTTTTTAATACTATAAGTAATATTTCTCCAATTATAAGCAGAAAGGAAACTATAATATGCAAACCATGTCTGAGCGAATTAAAGATATTACCAATAACGATCCCATTCAATATGAGGCTTATCAACAAATCCATCATTTCGTCCAGAAAAAACTCCTTTCTAAAAAGGAAACACCTATTAAAAGCGATCACATTGACTTAATTGCAATGTGTACATTTGCAACATTTAAATATTTAAGCACATATTACAACAACGTAAATAGTAGCTATAAAAATTTACAAACTTTTCTTAATCTTTTAAATGACAGAATCAATTCAATTCAATTTGAAAAAATGAGTCAAGATAGAAAGGGAATATATTACCCCCGAATGTATACCATTGGCATTGCTGATAGACTCTATTCCCTTTCTGGCGACAATACTGTTTTTCTTATTCATACAGTTACACATGAATTATTACATGCTATTACACCATACAATTTATTATCATCTAATAGTAAGCAGGCACATATTCCAGAATGCTTAAATAAATTTTTCTCTTTCATTTTTTACGAAAAGTATTATCTTCTTATGGAATATGTGAATGAACAAATTACCATTAATATAGGTATTAAATATTTGAATTTTCCATTATATAATCATACATTATATATAGTTGATTCCAAGAATGATGAAAAAAGCATACACTATCAAAATTACGCTCATGATTATAGTGTTTTAATTGCATGTAATGAACTGTTTAACTATATATTTGCTGATAAATTGGAAATAGCCCATTTATCTCCAAGAATAAATATTGGAGATATTATTAAAGAACAAAATCTAAAGAAATGGCAAAAACATCTTATACATTTCCTGAGAACATACAAAAAACTGTATAGTGACTATAGTAAATTTCAAATTAAACGCAAAAGATATAATGCATTTGTTAATGCATGTCAAAAAATGATTAAAGAATATATATTGACAAAAAATCTCTCACCAGAAAAGGCACGTGAATTTGAATACATTGCAACCAATACTCCTGTTCTATATTTGTACGAATAAAGTGGTATTTATAATACTTCCGTACCACAAAAAAGACCTCAGATTTCTCCAAGGTCCTTTATTTATCGGTTAACCAAATAGTTTATCAGCCACTATACAATTTCAAGTGAACATATCCATTGGAAGAACCTTGACTTTCAATATAATAATATTTATCTCCTCCGAACTGAAGGCCTTCCACTGTTCCTGCTGCATCACCATATGGATCTGTCAACGAAATATCTTCAATACCCCATCCCATACCGCCAGATGGTCCAGCTTCACTATTTGGAAATACATTTGGATACCACTGAATACCATTGCTCTCCAAAGTACTCCTGAAAATACTAATCACTTCTGCCTCAGAATAAGTCGTAACAGGCGCAGATACAGGTGTTTCCTCTTTCGGTACCACTGGCTCAGGTGCAGAAGCCATCTCGCCGTTTGTCTTCTCTTGAGGTGCTGTATTCTGCTCCATTGCAGCAGACCCATTTTCTGCATTTGCCACATCCTCCGTTGTAGAGCTTTTCTCTTTTAAAGTTGCCACCCTGTTAAAATCTTCTTCCTTCACAAGAAAACTTGATTGCGCAAATGGTACAACTATCCATTCATCAACTTTCCATACATCGTCTATTTTAATGTTGGGCTTTGTATACCCCGCATAAGTAAAGTAAAACGAATAAATATCAACACTCTCACCCAACGTAAACGGACCATTTATGATTTCCTGATTTGTAAAATCAATCTCAGTCCCATCTCCCGTGTCAATGTGCTTGACAATGAAGATATCCTTCTGTTCCTCAAAATCATCTGCATTATTTGATGTTTCTGTCTCTGCGTTATCCGCCAATGCTGGCTCTGAAACTTCTTCTGTTTCCTCAGTCTTTTTAACATCATCGACCGTTGGTTCTACAGAAACAGTCTCCACTTCAGATTTCTCTTTTTTCTTTTCCATTCCACCACTTCCACAAGCCGCTAAAGAAGCCGTGATTCCAATTATTAAAATTATTGATAAAATTTTCTTTCTCATATGAATAATCTCCTTTCCAAAAATCTAAGATATTGACTATCGCCTATATAAAATCAGTCTTTCTATTATAAATAAAATTCCAAAATACATTCCATAGGAATATAAAAGCAATCTGATTTCTCAGACTGCTTTTATATTCAGTTTACTGTGCAAACTTCTGTTGACGGCCATAAGTAACTCTAAAGCAGGAATTTTCTTCATCAGACTTATCTTCTACCTTCTCAATGTAGAAAAACTGATAGTTTTCAAAGTCATTATCTGCTATTACCTGTGCCATCCATTCATCTACATCCTTGCAGTATGTCGGAATCGTAAACTCTGAAACAGAAGTCATCTCTTCCGTTGGCTCATCTAACGGTATATAATAAACTTCATCGTCAACATCGGGAGCCATTTCGCCAAGCTGCGGAATAAGCGCGAACTTTATATCATCCGCCGTAATCGCAGCCATATCCTCATACATTCCAGACGCTTCAATGAAATCTTCTGCTTTTACGAGAAGAAGCTGATATGCAGGATCTTCGTCAGCAAATTCAATACAATACCAATCGTCACTGGATGTAACAACATGGACATTTATATCGGGCTTTGTATATCCTGCAATTCTTCCCATTCCAGAACCATAGATATTTACAGAATCTTTCAGCAAATAATCATTTCCGTCTGGCTTTATTGCATCCCAATCAATCTCCTCTGCTGTACTATCATCCTGTTCATCCAGTGCGAAGAAGTACTCATGCTCCGTATAAGATGCTTCTGCTTCTCCATCAGCTTCCCCGTCATCTGCGATTACTTCCTCTGTTGCCGTGATATCATCTTCTGTAACAGCCGCCACAGCATCCTCTTCTTGCTCCGTAACAACGATAGTCTCTTCGTCCGTAGCGACATCCTGATCCGTTGCCTTTGCCTGAGTGCCACATCCTGTTAAAGATGCAGCCATCATAGAGGCTGTTAATGTTACCGCCATAATACCTAAAATTTTCTTTCTCATAATACGTTTCTCCTTCCAAGTTTAAATTTTCTACCCTTTTTATAGGCAAGTCCTTTCATTATAGACAAGGACACGAAAAACATAATTAAAATTTTATATATTTAATATTTTGATTATGTTCAATATTTTGCCCTTAGTAAATTGTAGCGTATATTTGGATATTCGTCAATATAGTGGAAAATCAGACGGTTTTAAGAAAATGAGAATGCTAAGATTGCTGTAAAAACTTAGTATAATAAACACACTAGATCGAAATTGCGTTAAGATATACCCAAAGCATATTTTCGGCACAGCGAAGCTGCACATAGTTCCATTTTTCTGTAATAATTAGAAAGTAATACCTTATAATAATAAGAAAATCAGAAATGAACAATGGTACTACTCAATACACAGTTTCATTTCATTATAAGTACTTGTATTTAAAAAATCCTGTATGAGAATTCTCACACAGGATTTTTATGATTAATTCACAAAACACGCATCATACTGCATACAAACATTACACATTTCGTTTTAGGACTGCTCACCTCTACTTTGTCATTTCATAAAAATAACTGTTTCTCTTTCCCACATTCTGACTGCTTGCCGTGCTGGTCTTGCACAGTTCCAGATAATCTTCCCTGTTCTCATAGTCATCCAGAAAGGCATTCAGGTTCTTCGCATACTTCTTCTGCATCTTGCTGTCTTTCAGGCAGAGCGCTTCATTCGCTATGATCATGGGGACACTCACTTTTTTCAGGTTCTTATGCTTCTCAGGGATCGCTTCATCCAAAGCATCCAGTGATGCCAGTATGATATCACACAGCTCCTGATCATAACGCTGCTTAAAATCGTCAATAAACTGTAGGATTGACTTTTTGCTGAGGTCGCTGACACTTTCATCAGATATTAAGGCAAGCGCCGACAGTATCACACCCTGATCCTCCGACTTCCTAAGCTGCCCCTTTGTAAAATTCACTTTCTCCATAAAGGGCTTATTTACCGCTTCATCCACGAATTTCCTTAAACCTGCTCCCATATGTGCCCTGTACAGATTGTCGTTGGATAGCTGCTGTCCATTGTTCAGCCTGCAGAAAATATCCTCTGTCTCCTGCTCATCGATCTCCTGATATACATTGATTGTGATCTCCGCGTTTTTGATCGTATTCTGGACATCTTCATTAAGCTCTGAAAATTTCTTTCCTGCATAGTCATCCTCATAGGATTTATCCAGCCTGAATTCATCATTTAAGAAAGAAAAAAGCACAGTAAGCCTCTGCTTGCCGTCCAGTATCTCCCATGCAGTCTCGCCTTTCTCATTTACCGTTTCCTTCGCAAATATGCCAGGAATGATGATCTCCTGTATGGCAGACAGGATCAACAAAGATTTTTTCTTCCTGTCCCACTGATCCTGCTTTCTCTGGATACCTGTTTCCAGAACTATCTTACCCTTTTTGATATCCCTTACGATAGACTGTACAGTTCTTGTTTTGATATAACTTTTCATTGACGGCCTCCTTTTTCTGAAAATGGTTTAGGCAGATCTGATAAAATATATTATAAAGCGCATTGCAGGATACCGCAAGATATTATGTTCATAAAATTATAAAAATATTAACCATCATAATATCTAACTTATATTCTTCATTAATAATTCTTTTTGTATTACACAGGAAAAATTATCTTTATAAAATATCTCATGCAATTTTTCATACGTGCTTATGACCTTTCAAAATCCTTAACATACTTTCCCATTCTTCATCATCAATGGGTCTTAAGTTTTGGCTCCGTTTCAATGGATGAATCACATGATTAACAGATATTTTTTCTGTACAGACATTTTCTTCTTGTTTACCCCAAATGTTTTTCTGGTTATTCTTATTGTCCTGTTCATCACCGTCTATTAATTTCATATATAAGCATCCCTCCTCTATCACTTAATTCATTATATAATTTTTCCCCGATTGCATTTTTAAAACAAGTTTGAGGATCTGCTTCCACCCTATCATTTCAGATCTTAATTTTTGATCCATCAACAAATTATAATCCGAATTTTTAAGAGCCTTCCGTTTTTTGGAAAGCTCTTTTTTTACATATGTTTCTCTATCCGATTAATATCATATACAGGGCAACCATCGCCACCAAACCAAGTGGTATATTGCACAGCATGATTGTATAGCTGATCAATAATACTATCCTGAATTGTGGTGTCCACCCGAAAAATAAAATAGGCAGATATGGCAACAGGCAGAGTATTATTGTTTTAATACTTGGCCGTTGTGATACCCTTTTCTTCTTCTCTTTCACAGGCGTATTTCTTATGACTGCCCGCTGGTATTCCTCTGCGATTTCATTATTATACAGGACATAGTTTGTAAAAACCCTCTCCATCTCCTCTATGCAGTCCATGATCCTCCACCTGCTGTTTACCTTAAAAGGCTGCGAGCCTATATTGCGTGCGTTTAGCAGGCTTTCAATCTTCTCCTGCATTTCTTTGGATACCGCCGCCAAATTCTGTATGGAATTAATAAACGTGTAAAATTCTGAAACACGGATGACATCGCTCTTACTCTCGTTACTGATGCTGACTTTATTGTTTGCTATAAATATAACAGGAATCACAGGAATATTGCAGTCTTCCCCAAATTCCTGCTGTAACAATCTCTCCACCGCAAGGCAGTGCCTTGTATTCTGTTCCACTGGCGATTTATCAATCCGCTTTAGAATATTCCCATTATGTATATCCTCGATCACCCACCTGCCATCGTTTGTAATACACAGTCTCTGGTTCTCATTCCCATAGTTCTTTATCTCTGCTACAACAAGTCCCTTATCAGTAATGATATAGGCATCAACCTCTGATGTATTCCCCTGTGAATCAACGGATTCCAAGACAATATTCTTTAAAACCCTGTATTTCCCTTCATAGAGCCTCAACTGTTCGTTGACATATTCCTCTCCCGCAATCCCTTTTCTCAGGATCGCTATCTCCTTTTCTATTTCATCAAGTACCTTTGTATACTGATAATGAATCCTCTGCAGATATTCTTCTGTAGGGAAATCCATCCCATTATTTTCAATATATTTTTCCGCCTGCATCAACAGGCTGTTATGGCCGCCCTCCCTCATAACACCGCTCTGTCTTCCGACCCTCATACCACTCTTATCAGGGGCATACTGCCCCTCGATCGGAAGCTGCCGTATCCTGTCAAACATGGCATTCCTGCGGGAAATAATCTGTTCCCTTTCACCCTCAAGGAAAACAGCCGCATCTTCATTTTGCATCATCATTTCTTCATAATAGTAATCCGCATTTGCGATAGACATCTGCAGTTCTACCAGATTAATGCCACGGGTAATTCCATATTCCGCTGCCTTTTTATTACAGAATTCCTCCATCTCCCTGTCCAAAATCTTTTTCCTGTCTGGCAGGGCTGCTTTCCGCTGTTTTTCCTTCCTGTTCTCTGCAATCGTATTCCCGATACCCAATAAACCATATGAAAAGCCCATAAATTCCTCCTCACTCTGTATTTTGCCATTACTTTTCCCGTTATAAAGCCGTTATTAAACAGGTGCAATATATTGCTTATATTACCATGTCCAGCTCACCATTTCAAGAAAAATATATGCAATATTTTACTATTAGCAATTACTTACTTATGTTTAATATTTTACATATAACATAAAATAAGGTTATCGGAGGTATCCATATGATCAGCTACGATAACTTTTGGGAGACAATGAAAAAGAGAGGCGTCACGAAATATTCCCTGATCTACCACTATGGCATCAGCAGCAATACGCTCCGCCGTATGTCCCACGGAGAGTCCATTACCACGTCCACAATCAACGAGCTGTGCCTGATCCTGCACTGTGAACCGCAGGATATTCTGTCCTTCCAGATAACAGACGAGGAAAAAGCCTTCACCGAACAGCGGGAAAAAGAAATTTCACTGAAGAAGAAAAAAAGAACCTAGAATGAAAGTTCTAAGTTCTTTTTTGCATTGTTATGCTTATTTATATGTTACGGATGATGTGCCACAATGCTCAAACATACTAGATTCTTGTGCCTTTGGTGGTGTTGACCATTTAGCTCGTGATACATAAATTGTTTTTAAATTACCGCAATAACGAAACATCTCATTCCTATATGTCACATTGCTTGTATCAAAACTGCTTAAATCAAGACTGGTTAAGAATTGGCAAAAAGAAAACATAGTTCTCATATCCGTCACTTTACTCGTATCAAAGTTACTTACATCGAGACTGGTTAACGCTCTGCAACCAGAAAACATACCCCACATATTTGTAACATTACTTGTGTCAAAGCTACTTACGTCAAGACTGGTCAGCGCGTAGCAAGCCTCAAACATTCCTATCATATTTGTAACATTACTTGTGTCAAAGTTGCTTACGTCAAGACCTTGTAAAGCATAGCAATGCTGAAACATACCGCCCATATCCGTTACATTACTTGTATCAAAGTTGCTTACATTAAGACTGGTTAAACCTTGACAACCATTAAACATACCATTCATATTTGTAACTTTACTCGTATCAAAGTTACTCAAATCAAGACTGGTTAATGCTTTGCAATCACGAAACATATATTTCATATCCGTTACATTACTCGTATCGAAGCTGCCTAGATCCAGACTTGTTAGACCTTGACAACCATTAAACATATTTTTCATACTCGTCACGTTACTTATATCAATGTCTCTGCTGAATTTTATAGATTGAACCTTACTACATCCATAAAACATATACTTCTCAGTATCAGTAGATCGATGGTTATTTTTCAACTGTGTTTTATATGTCTTTCCATTTACCACATAATTTGCATATACAATTACATCCGTCCCTAACCCCCCATAGTAATTAAGGGTAATAATATTATTGGTATTATCTAAAGTATAACTCCAATCCATATATGCAGTAGCAGGTGCAATTTCATACGGATCATTTTCTTTTCCGCAAATAGTACATTTTCCATCCTCATAGTTATGAGTATGATTAGGATCAATTGCTCCGCATTCGCATTTACCGTCTGCATATTTATGAGTATGTCCACAAATTGTACAGGTCCCATCTACAAAGTTATGCGTACATTTTCCTCCACAAATAGTACATGTTCCATCTACATAATTATGGGTATGACTTGGATCAACTGCTCCACATTCGCATTTACCGTCTGCATATTTATGAGTGTGTCCACAGATTGTACAAGTTCCATCCACAAAGTTATGTGTACACTTTCCTCCACAAATAGTACATGCCCCATCTACGTAATTATGCTTATGTGTTCCATGCGTCTCCAATTTGATCTCCATCTGGAAAATGCCTTTCCATGCGCCTGCCGTAAGACCTTGTGCACTGACCAAGTTATCATCCTGCTTATGATTATCTGCAACTTCTGCCGAACTCCAATGAAATTTATTATGTGTTACATTTGCCACAACATCATCTTTCGCATTTTCAGATGCCTAGTCTTTCATATAAAAGTCAATGTTTTCTGTATCAGCAATCCCGTCAACAGGTGCTACATAAACACATTGATCAGCATCAATATCACCTGAAACTTTCACAGCATATGTAGACTGCTTCCATCCATCTAATACAATCGTCTTTGGAATCGTAACGAAGAAGCTGGATGCCTGTTTATAAGTTACTGTTATATCTTCAAGATTTCTTTCTTCTGTCGAAATGTTTTCACCATCGATCACTGTTGTAGAATCACTATTGGTATTTTCCGTTGCATACGCAGGAATCATATTCCCAAATGTCATACTAAAACAGAGAAGCAATGATAGGAACTTGGGCATTCTCTTTTTTATATTCATAATTTTTCTCTTTTCTCCTTTCTTCCCTTTAATTTTGTCAAGCCAAAGGCAGAAGCAACAAACATTACAGCATAGAAGAAGATATTGCTCTCATCTCCTGTCTGCACTTTAGAAATACCTGAATTTGCATTTCCATCTGTACCGCTGCTATTGTGATTGCTGTTGTTCTGGCTTCCACCATTCTGACTGGCGTTGTTTTTATTGCTACTATTCTGGTTGCTATTATTTACAGCACTATCTTTTGGCTTAATGGTCACTGTACTGCTTCCTGTCACAGTCGCATAATTGTCCCTCATAATCTTGTAGTAGACAGTATATGTACCTGGCTCTTTGTACTCTGGTTTCTTTGAGGAATAATTTATTCCATCTTCACTGTACAGGACCTTACAGCCATCTGTTTTTACGGATAAATCAATGGTATGGTTCTTCCCATCATAAAAGACGATACAATCATCTGCATCAAATTCAATCGTTGCTTCTTTAATCTTTACGACTGCCGAGCCTAAGGTTGTTGTATATCCATCCTTTTCGACTTTATAATAAGTCACGTATGTCCCTACATTCTTGTATTCAGGTTTCTTTGCCGAATAAGTTTTTCCATCTGTACTATACAGAATGGTTGCTCCCTCAGTCTTACAATCAACAGTAATTCCATGTGATTTCCCATCGTAAATTCCCTCATAACCAGAAGCTGTGACATCAAGTTCTGGATACTTTGGAATTTCTTCTGTAAAATCATAAGTTGACTTATAAATTACTTCACATTCAGCACTGGATTCCTCTGTACTTGTATCTGCTTCCTGAAAGTCAGTGACTTCCGCATGTACAGGCAATGCTGTGACATTAAACAATGCCATTGGGAGCAGTGCTGTTAATCCCACAAATTTCTTCTTTTTCATCTCTACCTCCTTCTCTTCTATGGAACTTACATAAAAAGTTCATTTAAACATTTATGTAATATTGGTTTATACAAAATAATTCCTCTATTGCTACTTGTTGTCGCCTTTATCGTATACAGTTACACGAAAAATATAATTTATATCCTCTCCGTGGACTGAATTATTATAGTTTAAAGAAAAAATAGGAATTTATAATTATAATGTGAATAACTTTGCCTCTTACAAAAAAATAAGACCTGCATACACAAGCCTTATCTTTATCAATATAAAACATTCTGTTTTTTAAACTCTATTCTTTGTTAAAAATTACTCTGCATCTGCGAGTGCAATATTGAAGTTAAATGTACCCTTCCAGTTACCTGCTGTAATGGTTGGAGCCGCTACATTACCATCCTTGGAAGTATCCGCAGTAACCTCAGCACTTGTCCAGTCAACAACGTCCTGTGTTACATCAGCCTGAACATTTGCTTTCTTTGTTCCTGCTGTTGCCTGATCTATCATATAGAAGTTGATTCCTTCAATATCTGTAAGTGCATCCTGAGGAGCTACTGTTACTTTCTTGTCAGAAGAAATATCCCCATATACTCTGACTGCATAATCAGAATCTTTAGAAACTGCATCCAGTACGATAGTCTTAGGGATAACTACGGAGAAAGTAGAACCAAGATTATAGAGAACTTCTGTATCTCTGGATGTTCCATCCTCTCCAATTTCTGTCTGTGAAATAGGATCATAATCTGTTACTGCTGCGCATACAGGAAGAACGCTTCCCATCATCATTGTTCCAGCCATAACTGCTGTTAAAATTTTATTCTTATTCATTTTCATTTTTCCTTTCATTTCTCATTTTGAGATATTTTTTATGTTAATAGCTATTCCTGCTGAATTGCTTCACCGTGGTTAAAGAATAGCTGATGGCCATAGCCCCTGCTAACCACAACAGGCAAAAGTTGTATAATCTTTCTCATCATAAATAGGAATTCAAAAGTTATTCATAAAAATATGAACAATATTTTGGTTTTTCAATTAAACAGTATCAGTCTACCTGCATTTTCAAAATATATCACTACATTTTGCACTATTAAAAAATAATTTCTGCTTGTTCAAAGTTTTATAATCCGTAACACTGCTTCCGCCTAGAATAAGCCAACAGAATAAGGAGGAAATCACTATGAATTATTATGTTCATAATTTGGAAACGGTGAATGCGAGGATTTTTAAAAAGAAGCACTTCCAGTTTGATTATATAGAACCTGATTCTTTTGAGAAAATGCAGAACAGCAACAACCTTTCTGTAATAGGCTGTTTAAAACTCAAAGAAATCGAAAAAGAAGCAGCTACTGATACAGTCGTTATCTCTAGCGGCATAACAGATCATTATTTTATGCTCATGCCACCAGACAAAATGAAACACCTTAACAGGAAACACCTGATCGGCTATGTCATGGTATCAACAGATACTTATGTTGCTGTCTATGAGCATAGTATTCTGATACCACTTCTATTGTCCATGGCATTTCTGGCAGTATTCTGTGCCATTATATTTTAAAAGCAGGGGAAATCCCTGCTTTTGTAATAAGTTAAAACCATTTAAATAAGGAACAACAGGCTAACCCAAACCATTATTTTAATTAAAATAAGTGTTCTCAATTTTCGCTCTTCTCATAAAAGTCATACTTTAACACTTCTAAAAGTTTAAAAAAGTCTATCTCTTTCCAAAGACATTTATAAGATTTCAACATTCTCGCTCTTACAGGATCGGCAACAAGCATTTTTATTAACATTCTGGAATATGCTTCCACAATTATTGCATTTAAACCAAACACGCATATTATCTTTAGGATTGATACATAACTCCAACATATCTTCAGCATAAGATGTAAGAGCATATGCTGTTTCTTTCCTATATGCATCAAATTCATCTACATGATCTTCATCATGCTTATCCAGTGAATATCTATCTCCATTTTTGTATTTATTCAATTTAAATGTAATAATCAAATTTAATTGTTGTAAAATATTCAATGCCTTTTCAAAAATTTTATTTGTTACTTCTATGTCATCATCCAAGACAGGAACAAAATACTGATAGAAAACATAAGATATATCCTCATCTTGCCCTATTTCTAGAGGCTCCGCCTCGTCAGATAGCACTTGCAAAACTTTACAATCCGTTCTTGTAAACCTACTGAATGTAATTCCCAAGCAATCTCCGTCTGATTCATAATCAAACATACTTTTTAGTATTTCTGCCTCAATCCATGTAAGCTGTTGAAGTGTATAAACGTATGACGGCTGAACATATTGCTGGATGTCTTCATTGCTTGCATTTCCCAGTAACTCAGAAAACATATTTTCCAAATTCTTTTCCCGTTCACTACCAAATAGATATTTTATATGTTCAAGTAGAGGACCTGCCACTAATGGTGATGGTTTCTTTCTCTTATCCCTTGGCACCTTGTTCAAAGCTGTTGTAATAAACGTTTTATATTTCTTTTCCAATTCTTCCGCTGTCATGCCCAAAAAACTAAACGGTAATGCTACAAACTTTAATATATATTCACCTGTTTTGCCAAGTTGAGTAAATGAAGGTTTAAATAAATCTGTATACACCTCATTTACTGGTAATTCTTTGGCAATATCCTTTATAGTCTTCTCCCCGTCCATCCTACTTCTCCTCATGTAATCGTTATTTAAAAATTTCTTTTCCGTAACACATTTAAAGCAAATGACTTTATTGTTTACTAATTTTCATTATAAATTAAATATATAAATAAATCAATTTAAAAACTGTACAATTACGATAAAATGGGCAATCTAAGAAAAGGGCATCAACTGCTAATTCTATAATTCCAATCCCTTTTCTTATAAAATCTAAACTTTTGGCTCTACGTTAGGAAACGGGTCTCGCCAATCTATGCTTTCCCCGCACGCGGGCAAACCATGAACAGATTGTCTCACCCTTTACGCTCCGCTATCAAGGAAATTGTTCCTGCTCGCAGAAACAATTTGTCCGCAGGCGGACGACCTTGAACAGGGCCATAAAAATATGAGGACAGTCCACTGGACTCTCCTCACATTTTCTATTTGAGATGCGCTCGACCCGTTGGGGCAGCATAGATAGAGTTTAAATTTTTAATAAAACCCAATCTTATACCCCATATTTCTATTTCCTAATACAATATTCTTTATAACTTATAACCTCATCTATCTCAGCAAGATAGACCATGACACTACTCAAATCATATTTTCTTTGTAGATTTTTAACTTGCTCTTCATCAAATATAGTTTTAATTAACACTACTTCTCCTAAATCTACATCATCTAAATTTGCACCAGTTAATTGAGTCATAATCAATTCTGCATTATTTAAATCCGCTTCACTTAAATCTGCTCCACTTAAATTTGCTCTGAATAAGCATGCTTTGCTTAAATCGACTCCCTTTAAACTTGCTCCACTCAAATCCGCTTCATTTAAATTTGCTCTACTCAAATCTGACTCATTTAAATCTGCTTCACTTAAATTCACTCCGCATAAGTCAGCATTACTTAAATTCACCCCATTTAATATAATTCCTGAAAGATTCAAAAAATACGGATTCTCACACTTTATGTATGAAACTATCTTTTTATCAACCTCTCCCAATTTGTAATTCCATAAGTGAACAGCTTTAAGCATATTATCAAATATATTTAGTTCACATTCAATTGCATTCTTGCAGGGCATCCCTATATGATAAGTCATCCCATCCCACAGCATCATTTGAAAAGTCTCTAATATAACATTTGCCAAATTATATTCTCTAATACCATCAAACTTATATTTTAAAAATACAAGCATTTGCTCTGTCAAATATCCATACTTTAATAATAACCCTAATTTCCCCGCTAATTCTTCTTTCGATTTCAAATTTCTCATAGATTCAAAAAAGTATATTGAAACAAAATACTCATAAATGGAGCGATGTACAAATTGTAGTTCATCTGTCCCAATTCCTTCACAATGCCTTATTGGTTCAAAATAACTTCCAATCAATACATCACTTTGTATATCTTCTGTTTTCTCTTCCGCTTCCTTTATCATAATATCGCAAATTTTCCTAAATTCAATCCGTGAAATAATGACTTTCCCAGAATTATTTTCAAACATCCAAAAAGCAATTTTTTGAGAAATATGATGTATCTGCTGTTTAACTTTGCCAATTCGGTGTTCTTTCCCATAACTTAGATTATTTATGCATCTGTCATATATACCGCCACCATCAACTGCAAAAATTTTGTCATATATATCTACTAAAGAAGCATTCCTTTCAACAGAAATATCCAAGGCCAAAACCATATATAGCATAAGAGGTATTCCAAACACTTTCTTATTCTCTAACATCATATCAAGATTAGCTTGCATTATATTTCTTTTACTCATACTCCCATAAATTTCACAAAAACTTATTATTTGCTCATCATTCCATGTCTGCAATGTAATATGATCACATCTTACCTTTTGTAATTCATCCATATAATTTTCTCTACATGTTATAATTAGGGATATCTTTCTTAAACAATTTAACTCTTTTAAGCTCTGGTAAATCTGATTCAAGATTTTTTCCCTGCCACTACTTGCGTGTATTTCATCAAATCCATCAAGAATTAATACTTTATTTTCTAACTCATCATATCTCAGTCCAAGCATTTTGAATATATCATTTAATATGTCGTTTCCTTGCCAATCAATATTTTCTAAGTCAGAAGAAAACTGGTATATATAAATGTCATCTTCCTTTTCTACCAAATTAGCCATAATCCATGTAATAAGTGTACTTTTTCCAATTCCTGCTTGTCCTAAAATCAAAAGCATTTTCTTTTTATCGTTATCAACAGTATATTCACTTAATAGTTCTTTTAAATCATCCAATGGCTCATCATCCATTTTCCACACATAACGTGGCAAATGTTTTTCTAAATATAACTCTCTCAGTTTTATATTTACACCTGCATTCTTATCCCTTTTATTGAAATCATTCAAGAATACATTTTCATCCCATTTATCAGCATATTCCCCTGCTCTATTTTTTATAGGGATTTCGTAATGTTTTGTCTTACCACTGTCTGTTCCATTAATTTTTTTATTTATACTATCTATACTTTCTATCGTATAATCCAATTTTCTATGAGTTTCTTCATCATTCTTATTGCTCACATCAAAACCTTCACGCATGGTTTCAAATGTTTGTCTTCCCTGAATCATAGAAATTTCTTTATATAAGATATCATTCTCATCCATACAAATTTCATGTTGCAGTGTTTTCAAAAAATCTTCACACGTTTCACTTGTAACTTGTGAAACAAGCATTTTTAGTCCCACTCTTACTGCTTCCGTATTATTATTGCTATTTTTAAAGCCCATGATTATACTTTCTGCCGCATCATATATAACATCTTGTCCTTTATTATAATCTCTTTTTGTAAATTCTTTTATTGTATCAATTGTTACCTGATATATCCTCGTTTCTATACTTTGATTTTTTTCTTTTCTCTTTTTATCTGCATTCCTTATTGCATCCTTGATTGGATTCGCTGGTATATCAACAACATCGCTTACTATTTTTGATACAAATCCACCAATTATCATTTCCTCAGCCATTGTCATCAGTACATCCCCCTTTTTCTAATGAATAATTACAACTTTATTGTACTATCTTTTCACTCACTTTCCAACCACTCCACGAAAAAAGGAACTGAAAATTTCCAGTTCCCTCATTCTCACTTAATATGCCTATTAAACTTAAACCCAGCCTTCCTCAGCTCTCTCTCCTGCTCCATAGATAGACTCCCATCCGCATACTGCCTAAGCACTTCACTCACCTTTTCCCCAAGCGCATAATTTTTATATCTGTAATTTCTCCCAATGGCAAAAGGCTTCTTCGTTACCCTGATGCACTCCCTGAGAAGCCCAACGAACCAATCCCATTCCGCGTTTTTCAGGTCTTCCCAGAACATCCCAATCTCTTCCAGCATCTCTATCTTTTTATCGCTGATCTTATGGCTTGAAAGTTCAAGATACCTATCCCTCTGCTCCCAGATCCATTTCCCAAGTGTAAATCCATCAGAAGTAACATACTTCTTAGGTACAAACAGATGTCCGTTTGCTTCAAAATACTGCTTGGCATAGCTGTACGCTATATCCCATTCAGGAACTTTTCTTAGTTTGATCCACTTCATTCCCATCGCTTCCAGTCGTGCGATCTGGTAAGCTGAAAGCTCACCCTGTTTATATAGTTTCTTCTGATAATGCACCCACTGGAACATACTCACCCCATCGCTGAACAGGGTTGTATTGGGCATGGATAATGTACCATGCTCTCTGTAATACACTTCCACTTCATCTGCCCTGTCAAGCCATATAGCCAGATCCTTCTGCGGGGAATCAGTAAGCTGCATTCTCATCTTTAGCAGGAACCTTATCTCATCCGCTGGTAATTGATTCTGATCATATGCTTCTTTTAAGTCTGCCCATATCCTGCCAAGCGGATAATCGCCTTCTGTGATATATTCTTCTGGGATAGAAATGAATTTCTTCCTGTCCATGTATTTCACATCCATTATGTAATACATGATCTCAAGGAGAAATTTTTCCCTGTCCTTTGTATCTTTTATATTAAACTGCATCCGCAATCTACCCTCCCTTCTCTTCTTGTATTGAGGCAGCCGCATGTAACTGCAACTGCCCATTCATTTAATTTAATCCGTGACATATTATGTCATAATATTTTATTCTGTTTTAAATTGTGTTGTTTTTATTTTAAATGATGTTACTTTATGACAGCTTATTTTAATCTGCGCTTATCAAAACTGCTACAGCAGCAGTTTCTCTGCCCTGCTCTTAAATTCATTCATATTCTGCGGCGTAAATTCGATGATGTTGCCCTTGATCCCTTTTTCTTTCCGTATATTTGGATTCTCCGAATCAATGGCCAGTCTGTTGATCTGTGCAAACAATTCTTCAATCTTCTTATCTTTTTCTTTGATAATGCAGTTAAGCTCATCTAATTTATTTTCATAATCTTTCTGCATCACCTTGACTGTCTTTGCTGCATCCTGATACCTGCTCATATCCTGTACCATCTCAATCAATGTCTGTAACTGCATTGCCAGCTTTTCTTTATCACCCTTGCAAGAAGTAAGGATCTGCTCCGCTGATGGGAGCGAAATGCCTGTTCTTGCAACATCAACTTTCTGCACCTCCTTATTAATTTTATCTATTTCATCTTTCATGTTGTAAGTCCAGACATATCTTTTGATTCCTGTGGCTGCCTCCAGTTCAAACAGCCTTATCGTCTGGTCAGGATGTTCTTTTGTGTACTGCAGCAGTATCTCCAATAACTGCTCTTTTGTGTAGTCTGCGGGCCTGCCGCCTTTCGGGTTCTTCATTTATTCCTTTTTCTCCTCTCTGTATCTGTACGAATCTATCATTATTTTCTGGCTTAACAGGACACTGAGCTGTATCGCATCCTGTTTTATCTCTGCATCATCCCTAAGGGTTATCTGCCCAAACAAAGTCTGCAGTGATTTCTTTACAAATGCCATGTTCCTGTCATTTTCTTCTTTATAAAAGCTAAGCAGGTCTTCCGACACATTTTCTGGAAAGAAATATTTGCAGAAAAGGCAGGATTTATGGTTGCATTCATAGGGGATGTTCCTGGAACTGCATCGTCCCTGCCCCTTTGCAACTTTGGGCAGGGCATAATAATCAGTTCCCAAAATCTCCTTCTTGACAACCTTTTCTCCCATATTTGTGTCTCTGGATGGCCTTTTCAGCAGGTTATTTCCTTTCATGAACTGGCTTAAGATATAACTCTTTGCCGTAGTGAATGTTTCCAGATGGGAATAATATCCCAACTGTGCATCCAGTGTATGATGTCCTGCAAGCTGTGCAATATAAATAGGATTCATCCCCTGAAGCATCATATTCATAATTGCCAGATGCCTTGTATCGCCGTAATAGATATAAGGAAGTTCCCCTTCCTTCGTATCGTGGCTCCTTACCACTTTATAGTCGTACTGCCCTTCCACGATTTCTTTCTGAAATGCCTTGTAATATATATTCATCTTTTCTCTGGTAAACTTCTCCCTTGTATTGAGAACTTTATTTCTGTAGATCATATCGCAAGTTGGTGGGGAGATCAGATATTTACAATTGTCGATCCCGTTACAATACTCCACATAAACATAAATAAAGAAATACAATTCCGCATTCAGTTCAAAATCTGTGACAATATCACTGATGACACGTTTCCTGCCTTACTCTGCCTTCAGTCTCTCGATCTTAAAATAATATCTTCCGTTTTTCTCATAAACACAGTCTCTTTTCAAGTTATAAAATTCAATGGGTCTGATTGGAATCACGGTTGTCAGTTTCCACCATAAGATGACAGGGAACAGTCTGTATCTGTCCTCTGAATCCTTTATCTTCTCCCAATAATCATTCACAATATAGTCAAAGATCAGGACTCCCTGAAAATCTGGAAGCTCCCTGTAACTGTTCTCTGCTTTCTTGATATTTTTTACCAGATCATAATACAGCCCTGCATGGTCAAGATTGGAAAACTCCAGAAATTCCTTAATGGCGATTGCTTCCCGTTTTTTGTTTCCATTCCATGTACCTATAAGCATCTGATAATCCTTCACATTATCAGGATTAACGAAATCTGTATCCTCCATAAAGTGCTTTATGTGCAATAATCGTTTTGCTGCAGTGAGCAGCCTGCATTTCTGTACATACAGCTTTACTAGCAGATAATTCTTTACTGTTTTCTCCATTTGAGGATGTGCTTCCAAAAAGGAGAAAGATAGTCTCCTTGTGGGGCTGTCCTTATCTTCAAAGCATATCCAGAGGTCATCATCATAAGAATCATTGATGAGTGTTCCTGTTCTTTTCAGTTCATGAAACATCTCTACATAGGTTTCCTCAGATGTATTGTTCATCTTATATTTGATGACCAGATATGACGACCTGTTCTCCCCGACATACTCCCTTACCGTCATCCCCTGTTTCTTTATATTGCTGCTATTTTCTGTCATTCTGTATCTCCTCCAAAAATGTCATGTTAGGTGTTTCTTTCTTGATCAGTTCATTTATCTCTTTATAATCAATATAAGTCTCTATGTATTCATACCCAAATCTGTCTATGGCTTCTTTTAAGATTATGACCAGCTTCCCGATCTGGTAGGTAAGACTGATCCTGTCAATCACATCTTCC
>ERZ779622.607-NODE-607-length-19481-cov-15.143004_pt1 | contig 19481 bp, 24 predicted proteins | sample MGYA00514188_ERZ779622 | MGnify/ENA primary metagenome ERZ779622 (study PRJEB29562, sample SAMEA4376702) | mouse gut metagenome | isolation source: Cecum | study: EMG produced TPA metagenomics assembly of the A DSS colitis mouse model was used to assess the... | reverse complement strand
AGCATAAACACTGGGGTTGTGGGTGTTTTTACCCACCATTACCCTTGAAGAGCCAAAAAGAACAGGATATCTTATCTTTGATAAGACCTCCTGCTCCTATACCTTCTTTATACTATATACTTTCCGACTCACCTCATAGTAATCTCACAAAATCATCCGGCTCGATTACTTTAACCCTTGATTTCTTAAAATCAGCCGGATTCCGTGTGACAATATAATCCACCACTTCCGCTACCGCACATTCCTCCTGCAGACAATCCTCAAAATCCGAAAACTGCTCATTATCAATAGCCGAAATGATCTTTTCTGCATTTAGGTCTGATATGCGAAATATCTCACAGAGATTTCTGATAAACTTCCTTCTCTCTTCCTGAGAATACTCCTTCCGCAGAACATAAAATATATTAGGAATGCTGTGTGCCGCCAGATATCCCGTGATCTCCCGATCCGCACATTTTGTCATAATGATCTGGGCTGACTTGATATGCGGCTCTCTCTTTAGGAGAACATCCAGTATGATATTTGTATCAACCAAGATTTTCATACTTTTCTGTCCTCGCTTCCTCAAGTTCCTTTTTAGGATCAAAGTCATCCGGCAGCCGCTTTTCCATACTCAGGATTTCCGCAAGCGCGCTTTTTGCCCTTTTTCTATCTGTATCCTTGTCAACAGACATTGCCTCCAGATTCTGCAAAATATTGATCACATATGTCATATTGTCTTCCGGCATACGCCGTATCATCTCAACCGCTTTTTCTTTCATCAGAGTCATGTCTCAGTCTTCCTTTCCGTATCCGCAGACTTTCTTATGTGTTTATGGTAGCACAAAACAGCCGTTCTTACAATGAGATTCCTTCGCGCGGTCTAATACGGTTTGATATTGTCAGTTTATCTCCTGCCGCCTTTTTATTTTCCCATGCCTACACCATAAATATCCGTTATCATGCAACGATCTGCAGCGCCTCCTCATCCTTGCTGTACGCATACACATGGTAAGATAACCTTTCTTCGATATCTACCTGCGTATCATTGACCTCCCGCACCATATCTGCCAACCGCCTGTATTCTTCTTCATCATTTGGTGTCAGAACAATGGTTTCATGTACGGAACTCGGAAGTACAATGAAGCCGTCTCCCACCTTGTCCGCAATCATCCGCAGGGTCTTCCTATCCAAAATCTCCGCTGCCCCGAAACGCTTACGGCTGTTTGTCAGGATATACATACCCGTATCCCTTGAAGCCCCATCACCTTCTTTCGTAAAGCTAATGCCCGTTATGCGTTCTACAATGGTTCTGATATCGGTAAGATCAGCCTCCCCGTCAGTACGCATATTTATCATTGCTTCCCGGTAAAGATTTTCCTCTTCCTGACCCCACATTTCCATATGACCGTTATGGATAAGGATTGTCCCGATATCCTCCTGCGCATGGTCTCTGGCAACGACATAATAGACCACCGCCAAATCCATAAAAATCCTGTGCGGTATCTTTTCAAGCAGTTCTTCATTCTGCTCCGCATTAATGAGCTTCGCATGAACATTTTCCCGTACAGTTTCCCATCTTTTAAATCCAGATATGTCAAAATCCAGCGCATCATCGTCCTCATGTTTCAAGATCAGCCTGTAGACCTCATCTACGATCTCATCAAATTTCATCCCATCAGATTCATACTCCCGGTAAAATGCATCCAGATATACACATGGCCCGATATCTTCTTCGTTTTTCATAACGGCGATCCCGGCACGCTTCACATTATTATTCTTGATTACATTATGCTCTTTGATCTGGAATGCGCCGCCCACCTTCGTGCGTATCTCTTTTACTACATTTTCTGCAAATTCCTCAAAACTCATCATATATTCTTTATCCTCCATTTTGTTGATTCCTTTGCCCGGTCTTCTCTGCTTATGCCGCCTCCGTTGATTTTGTCCGTTTCAGCGCGGACATTACCCTTCCGTAGAGCTCCGCGCTCATCGCTCCCGGCTCCTTAATTTGGTATCTGTTCTGCACCGTTTCCATAGTCACACCTGTCCTGTCCAGCTCCGCCTGTAGTGAATCCATCTGCTCTTTAGATATAGAAGCGGAATCTTTCTGCGCTTTCCCCGCTGTATTTCTCTGAGCTTGTTTTTTCTCCGTTTCCGCTTTATTCCCTCTTGCTCCAACAGTCCCTTTACGGGCAATCGTATCGTCTACGCCTTTTTCCTTCAGTTCGTATACCGTATGCCCACTGTCATTTACCACCACAAGACCACTGATCTCCCGGTCATCATTGTAGCTGATGGAAGAGACCGAAAAATGATCGTTACAATAAAACCGCTTCACTTTATTCTGCTCTTCTTTGTACATGATCGAAGCCTTCCCCGCAGGTATCCATATAAAAGGTGCGGTATAGAGTTCCCGTCCGATACCCCAGTTGAAGCACGCACGTTTAAAACTGTCGGAAGCCTGTGACTTTTCTTTTTCAGCATATCCAGTCGTACCCACATCCTGCTTCGCTACCCATTCCCCAGTTTCCTTATCAAGAATCTCCACCGTGCAGTACAAGTTCCCCTCTATGCTCTGGTGGCTCCGCTTCCATCCGAAGATGCCGAAGGTCTCATCCAGTATCTTCTGGTCAACCCTTGCATCCTTATAGAGTAACAGGCTTAATCCGTTCTCTTTGATCACGGACACCCTACACTCAATCTCATCCGCTTTAAGCAGCCTGATCAGATTTTGTTCCATGTTTCTCCTCCTCGTCCGCATACGGCTCTATTTTTTTTCGGGATTGCTTCCAGTTCGTAACACGCATACTCCCTAAGTTCCGCATAAAAACCGTCCTCCCTGTCCAGCCATTCCTGATAAAGATGATCCAGTATGCCAAAACCAATCCCCAAAAGTTCTCTTATCATATCCTCCTGTAACTTTTCTGTATGTACTAACAGAATTTCGTACAGATTCACATAAATTTCGATCCTGTAAGAAGCCTTGAAAATGTCCTCTTTTCCCTGTTGGAGCATGGAATCCTTAAAGCACATGAGTTCCAGATGGAGCCTCTGTTGTAACAGTTCCCGCAGTTCCTTTTCTTCCATAGTACCCTCCTATGCCGCCTTCACTTCAAACCTTCTGGAATGGGAGACTTTGCCGTAATCGGCATAAAGCTCCGGTCTCTCCTCCTTTATGCGCTTTGTATCGAGCTTTGTGGAGTCGATATTTTTCCATGAAACACGGAAACTGTCGCTGCTCGCCAGTTCATTATCCTGCATGAAAAGCTTCACTTCCTGTTCGATCTGTTTCTGCTCCGCCTGCAGTTCGGAAATAAAACCAAGGATTTCTTCACGCCTCCGTAATTTTTCATCAAACCCGATAAGTTCAACGGCGCTCGCCTTCCTTGCGGTATGGAAATACTGTTCCAACACTTCATCACATGCTCTGCTCCCATCCGGCGGCGGGATAATACCTTTCACCACATGATTATTCCAGAAATCATCTTCTATGGATATAAGTCTCTCGATCAGATCATCATCCCACTCCAGTCTGCGGTAAGTAAATTCCCTTCCCAAGATGACCGCCGCGATATACCACACCCTTTTCCCGGTCACTGCCATGTAATGGTAGCACTGCATCACATAATGGAGCGGGATATTGCCGTCTGCCCACTTGTCCGCATTGTAGGCGCTAGATGTCTTACATTCCAAGCCAGCATCTTCTCCCACTATCAGTCTGTCCACATCTGCAATCATAAAGGGATGTTCCACACTGCGGTACATATAGTTAGTCTTCCTAACCTTTAATCCGGTAGCCTCCGTAAACCGCTGTGCCACATAGTCTTCCAGATCATGCCCGATGCGGATCGCTTCGCTGCCCTGTTCTTCAATTGCTTCACTTGTCTTATCCTGAAATACTTTCATGGCACTGCTGTAAGGGTTCACGCCGCAAATTGCCCCTGCGTCAGAACCGCCTATCCCTGATTTCCTTAGACGGAGCCATTCTGTGTTGCTGACTCCTGTTAATGGTATCTTGTCAAACATACTTGTCCCTCCTCTGTTTTCTCTCCAAAAATATTCAAATCATCTTCAACAGCAATTTTTCCGTAAATACCGTAGATTTTCCCGAACATACTCCGAACATTTTACACTGCCGCTGCTTCATACAAGATAAAGAATAAGGACAGCCGGAACATAACACCCGGCTGCTCTTGATTCTTTTCCCGTGATATACTGTTTTCCTTTAGACCAAAAGGTTACTGCTTTTCCTGTTTATGCCGCCTTTACAAGCTGGTATGCCTTATCGATCAGCGGATTGCCGTCCACCGTGCGGGCAAACAGGTTCTCATTATAATGTGCTGTCTTGCGTAAGGGACTGCTGTGCGTTGCAAAATCTGACACCGCATTGATAAAGCGGTATGCATTGTTTCCGACTTTCTGCAGATCGGGAGCCTCATAATACCGCCGTTCCATATCCCTGCGCAGCTTAACGGTGTTCCTGCTCTGGATCGGCGTGGCTTCTTCCTCCATCGGCAGGAGCAGTTCAATATATTCCTTCACCTGTGCATCCGTCACCTTCTGCCTGCGTAACTGCTCAAACTCGATACCGAGGCTGTCCATGTACTGCTCCGCCATAAAGAGCGTATCCTTTGCTTCCTGAATCTTGTCGTTAATGTTGCCGGCATGGATCATAGAAAAACTCCGCTTTGCGGTGTTCAAAGCAAGATTCAAAGTATTGTTACATACCACCCTTACAGGAGTGACCGCTACTTTCACAGAGCCGGAGCCGTCATGGGTATTGGAAAATACCAGATAGGAGCTGATCCGCTCCCCGGCAATGACATACTCCTTTGGCAGTCTTGCGAGCAGCCATACCTTCCTCCCCTCCTGCAGCGATCCGGCGGTCTCATAACGGACTCCTTTCCCAAGCAGTTCATCGGTAAAGCTGAACGCATCTACGTTCTGTACCACCTTGTACCGCTCGGATACCACGCCCAACACTTTCCTGTCGGAACTTCGCACATTTACCTTATACCCTTTCACAATTTCTTTACAGCCTGTATATACAGGCTCCTGCACCACCATCCAGTCAAGCCCCGCAAGACGTAAAGCATCTGCTGATGTGGGCGCTTCCATGACGATCGTACCTAATCCGTGCCACGGTTTCTCCCTTACGGAGAACATTGATTCCACATTTGCCGACATAAAATCATCTCCTTTTCTCTTAGATTTTTCCATGCATGATAAAAATGACGAAAGAAAACAGGAGCTTCCTTCCGGAAAGCCCCTGCTTAGATTTTTTATTTCGTTTTTTAACCCCCCATCAATATCTCATTTTTTCTCTACCATTCTTATACAACGTGCAGCGCCTTTGCCTCTTTACAAGATTCTGCATAGTAAGGTTATGCCTGTTCTGACTTCATGCAGAAAGCCATGCTGATAAATTTGACAAAGGACGTAAGCGCAGCCACTAATGTAGTTACTGCTTTTAAGATGTTCTCAATGAATTTCAGTTTGCCCATATGATTCTCCTTTCGCTTGACATTTTCGCAGTACCACCAGGTTTGATGGTCTGCATAATACTATGGAAAGAATATATCAGTATGTACTCTTCATATACGATATGGTATCTGACAATTAGCAAATTTGATACAGTTTAAATAATAATGCGATAAACGCTTTGTAGAGAAAACAAATCACCTTGTTCCCGTATGTTCGTAAAATATACATCTTTCCTATTTTTCGCTGTATCACTCTTACCCCTTCTTATTATCCTTCTTATATTCTTCAAGACCCTTTTTTAATATATCTTTCATTTCGGTTACTCCCTCTTTCGCTTCCTTCATCGTATTTTTCAACTCATTGATTCCCTCATTCATCATTTCCCTATATTCTGAAACTTCCTTATCATAATACATTTTTCCTTCTGCCCGTACTTTATCATATTCCTTTTTTGATTCTCTAAATTCATTTATGGATTCTTCGCGGTATTTCTTATTCATTATAAACTCAGGAATTCTTAACAGCCATATAATAAAGAGAATAGCCAATATAATAATGCCCTTTTTACCCCATGTATTCCACCATGTTTTTCTGGTAAAAGTATTATTTTCTTTGAAAATACTATCTGAATACGTCACATCCTTTACCACTATTTTATTCCTTTTTACGTAGAAGTGTCCAAATAATAATCCTCTTGGATTGTCAACACTTTCATTATACCCATAAAAGTCAATCGAAAGATCCTTCTTGAGTTGGTTGGATACATACAGATTATAGTGTCCTTTATATTTTGCGCCATCTATATAAAGATACGCTATATGCCGGGGACTTGATGGAATTCCAGCATCACTATAAGAGACATCATCCTCTTTCGTAAGTTGAATTTTTACATTTGAATTAGCTGTACTAATGTATGTTTCATTTTCTTGCATATCGGAAAAATTTGCCCTACAAAACCTAATTACAAAGGCAAGCAAAAGTATTATAAGTACTACTTTTATTAAATCTTTCATTTCCTTTCTCCTCTGTCATGTAATCACCTTTTGATTACTTTGGTTTTTGAAAATATATTTTCAAAAAGCCTTAAGCGAATATATGTACTTCCAAATCCCCAAAGTAATCCGGTTGTAAAACGTCTCCTATTATTTGATTCACATATTTCAAGATATTGCAACGTTCCATCAACCACCAAAGGTATCATCATCCATATACATTTTTCAATTTTTACCCTTCTTTTGAAATAAAATATATATGTAAAAATAGTAGAAATTAGTATGCCCGTACATCTTGCACAGACAGGAAACTGATAATGCCCAATGGTGAAACTCCTATCTGCTCTTTGATGGCAGCCAAATCTCGCCCCCAACTCCATCGAGTTCATCCAGATTAAATCAGCCCACGTTTTTATCATGCCTTGAACCGATAACCACATTTTTCACATATCCAGTATGCATCCACATTAATATTTCGATTATCTGTAAATCCACACGCAAAACCAGCCGGTCCAAATAACATTTCGCCACATATTCCCCGTCCAATTGAATAATCTTTTCCTGAAATCTTTGTATCCGAACTCATTTTACAATAATCATTTCCACATTTAGGACACTTCATAAAAATTCTCCTTTGGAATACAGCTATCTAAAGCGTCTTGTGTTACGCGCAGTCTGACGTGTATGGAATGCGGTTGCTTTAGAAGCCACAGCAGTCTGATGTGCGCTCTTTGCTATATCTGCTGAATATGCTGTCTGTTTCACAGATTCGGCAGCCGCAACTTCTGATGCATTCTGGATAGCTCTCTGCATTTCTTCCATATGCACTTTATGCTGTTGGTCATCATATTTATTCAAAGCTTCTTTAAGGGAATCTGCCCTTCTGGACTTGATCAAATTATACAAATCATCAATACAAGCACTATAAAACATGTCCTTCCCGACAACATCCATTGCCCATGTAACTTTTCCGCCCTCATTCAGATTGTTTGCAAGTGCATACACCTCATCCAAACGTTTCCGCAACGGTTCAACATTTTGGCTAATGTACGCATCTGCTTTTGCATTATTTTCTTCTTCATGCTTACTTAAATCTGATGGTATAACAAAGGTTCTTGAAATAAAATAAGCCATGCCTCCCAGAATAACCGCCATTAAAATATTTCCCCCAGCTAATCCTATAATAGCCATAATAGCGGTAGCTCCCCCTATAATTCCAAGAGCCTTTCCAGAAAGCTGTTTCCTAAGTTTTTCCGCCTCTATCTGTTCACTATTAATTTTTCTTGATATCTCCACTATTTCACTGTTGTATCCCTCTGCCTCTTTAGCAATCTTTCCAACCTCAATCAAAACGTCCATGGTTGCCTGCCTGTCAAGATCTGATACTTCTTCTGCTAAAACTTTCGGCTGATAAGTCATCTTCTCTTTTACATCTGCTACAGCCTCATCCATATTCCCTTCCGATTCTGTATTTCCCCAATCTATTCCAATGCTTTCCCCTACTGCAAATGCACCCTCACTTATAAGGTTATCTATAATCCCCTGTGCCATTTCCTTAGGAATATCAGTTATCGTATATTCGCTTCCTTCCGCAACGCTATCAACAATTTCTTTAGCTTCTTTTAATCCCATCCCTGTTGCTTCACGCACTATTTTAATAATTTTAACTTTATTCTCTCCTACGCTTTTTAATACAATATTTGTCATTTGTTTCCTCCTTGTTACAAGCTTATCAATAATATAATAATATTGAGTAATCTTGCTATATTTAGTCTATTGCTCATATGCATTTCTAACTTCGTTTTCAAATTATATTATTCGGTCTCATTTTCTTTTCTGCGTTTACTCAATACACCCTCAATAAACTTCACAGTGTATCCTCCTGCCCTTGCAATTTTCGCCCGTTCCCGCCTATCGCTCTCCTGTTTTGCCAAGTCTGCTATAAACTCAGGGCGGTACAGCCTCATAGGACAGTCAATCTTATCCCCACGAAAATACTTAAATAGTTTAAGCATAGCATCACGTCCTATCAATTCAAAAAGCTCTAAGTAACTGTCATTCAGAGCCTCGGCTTCCTTACCGTCAACGCCAAAAGCCTGATAAACCATTTCTTCATTGATATTATCAAGATCAATATTCAATAAATATCACCTCCCATATTTAAAAATTTTATCATCGCATATCTCCTTAAATCCAGTTATATAAAGGAACTTTTAAGGGGGAATATAAAGTTCCTTTAAAAGTTCCTTCTCTTAAAATTTATCTGTAAAAAGCTACTCTGTATCATGGTTTTCCTATTTCAAAGCCATACAAAATGGCTCTCTTGCAGCCACAATACCCCATCATGTGTAAGCGGCAGCGGTATATCACTAATCAATGTTCCGAAGAAATTCACCATGATACCATATCCTACTCTTACTGGATTGCCTTGACTTTCATCATCATCGGCAACCTCATACTGATATCGTTCTTTTGGTACGGTACTCCTGTCTATACGCATGTCACTGAAATCGCATAGGATACCACATACACTGACTTTCTGAAACTTCTCCTTCTTGTAATCAAGTCTCATGATTAAATACCTCCCTGCTCATTTCTCATATATAGAGCCGTCATTGTACACCCTGTAAGTGACTGTATCACCGCCAACACGCCCAACGATTTCAACAAAATCCGGTGTAGGAAATGTTTCCAGAATATAATCCAGATGTTCCAATGCTTTATTCTGGGCTTTCTCAACTCTTTCTGTCGTATCCTTTGCCATATCTTCCTCCAATCTGCCCTCGTAACCTCCGGGACGGGCAACAAAAGAATCCCTATGCCACAGCCGACACAGGGATCATTATACTTCTATATTCAAAATATCAACCTCCACATTCCCCTTCGCTAACGTGAAATGCCCCAGAGAATTGCATATCTGTTGCATTTGATTACGAATATGCAACGCCTACACTCTATCCGTCCTTAAATACCGAAATCTACAACACATTATTTGCATCTGTTATCATATCTATTGCAAAATCCTATAAAAGAGTCTGATCATCAACACCATAGATACCTACGGCATAACTCTCTGTCTCCAAACTCCTGACAGTATATCTAACTGATAAAATCCAGAACACCGCTGAGTTCATCCGGCAGTCTCCCACATGCTTCTGGTAGTCCTGCTTCTTCCGGCATAGATTTCTCTGGAATCTTCTGTACAGTTACCGTACCGATACCTGCCAATAATGCCCCTACCAACTTCATTCCCTGTTCCTGTATCTCTTCCCGCACTGTTACAAGCATATGTTCATGGAACCGCTGACGCTCTGTCATTTCTATTTGTATACTGAGATATTCCTCCAGAACTCTCTTCACATAGGAAGTAAGTGACACAGACCCCGCTGCTTCTGCCAGTTTCATGTACAGGCTGCTATCTGCTTCATCTTCCATGTTAAAGCGAAGGAATATCGCTTTTTGTTGTCCAGCCATCAGTTCACCTTCTCTCTAACATCTGTCCTGCAAGAAATTCATACCCTTTTGCATTTGCACACAGGTCACAGTCGTAAGCGGTATGATTCCTAAACTTTCCTGCATGGTCGTGCGCCATCAGCGCACCGCCTCCCACATAAATGATGTTGATATAGTCAAGGCTGTATCCCCTCTCTGCAAGTTCCAGTTCCAGAGAATGAATCTTCTCACGCATCATCCCATGAATCAGTTCTGCATAGACTGACGGGAGATTGCTTACTTTTTTTAACATGACCTTCATAACCTCATGCTCAGGGATATCCTTTCCTGTCTGTATTTTCATATCCCGTTGGATTTCTTTAATCCATTTGACCATAGCTTTTTCGATTGTGATAGACTTGCTTTCTATCGGGAGCGCATTTCTTACATAAACAACATCCGTGGTCTTGCTCCCGATATCCACGATCAGGTAATCGTCCTTCATATTGCCAAGTCTGGAAGCAATCGCAGAATAGCACTGCGGACATACGATCACTTTTATGATTGTCACAGAATAATCTTCTCCCTCATAGGAAAAATCTAATACATTCTGCTGATTATAATAATCAATCAATTTTAACTTGTCCCTCCCATAATTGGAAAATGGCAGCCCCACCGCTAGTATAACATCTGCTTTATGGATTCCTGCTTTACGAAATTCCATAGCGATAGCCGTCATTGTACGGAGTCTTGCAGAATCATCCGATATTTTATCTTCCGTGATTGCTGACCTTCCCTCTCCTACCTTAAAAAAATCCCCATCATAGAACAGGGAGTTTTCTTTCAATGTCGGCTCAATGCTCCCAAGCATATGTACACCATTGTCAAATATAAAGTTTGCCGTCTTTCCTAGCTGATAGCCGTCATCGAAGCCTATGATACATTTTTTGTCATCTAATCTGATCATATTGTTTGTACCCCCCTTCCTCTACTCTTATACTCTTTTCTGTTGTGCTTTCCATCTTATGAAATCCTCCTGTAAATGCAGAAATCCCCGTGCCTAAAATGGCACAGGGATCAATATATTATCATGATAAGAATATATGTTTGAGAGGACATTTTATACGATTTTTCAAATTTAGACACATCATTTTGAAATCAAACCTTATTTTTGTTTAAAAATAAGAGATAAAAAGATTCTCTCAACTTTATATAGAAATGATTTCTTCATTCCGAAAAGATTTGATATTTGCTATCTTTTCTACTATAATAATCTAAGGATATACTCACTATTACTTATTTTTTGCAAGGAGTATTTGTATGCCAGGAGAAACAATTTGTGACGTAACCATGACACATTATGAAATCATAGCAACCTTTCTTGCAATTATGGCTCTGATTCAACCATGGGCTATCTCTATATTTAAAAAGGTTTTTATGCCACTAAAAATCTCTTTTATTCCCTCAGAAAGAATAAAGCTCTATTACAATCGTAGTGGAGCGTACATATACTGTGGTGGTGTAATCGAGGCAAAAAATCGGTCTGCAATTATTAAAGATATTTCCGCTAAAGTCATTCGTCAAAATGATAAAGCGGAGTTAGTGATGGACTGGTCATCTTTCATAGCACCTGTATTTCAGTCTGTTGGTGGGAATCCTATTACTACAAATGAAATAGCCCATCCATTTATGGTTGCTACAAATAACCTAACTCCAATTTTTATAGAATTTGCAAATATAGATACTTTGACGGTCAATCGTTTAAGAAAAATCCACGAAAAACTGACATTAGAAGCAAAGCAAATTTGCAATATAAATACACCTTTTGACACTGCAAAAGCTCAATTACAAACAATATCAGAATATAAAACATTTCGGGAAGAACTTTTAGAGAATTTTTACTGGAAAGTATCAGATTATCAACTTGAATTATCAATTCACCATAGTGACAACAAATTCAAGCTGTATAGGTATTATTTTTCGTTGAACCAAGACGAAATCAATGAGTTTAGGGATAATATTGATGAGGCTATGCTGTGTGAATTAAAGGCGTTGTATTATCAACCCGTCAATTTCAATACTTATCAAAAAGATTTTGTCACCTCAAAGCGATAATAGATTAACACCTTATTCGCCTCTACCAATAGGAAAGCTGATTGATTCTCTCTTTAAGAATCAATCAGCCATACAAATATTAGCTACTTTTGGCTTTCTTGCAGTTGTTCATTTATAAGTTCACCAAAAACCTTATATGCAACATCCTGAAAAGCTATAATTATTTCATTTTGATCGTCCTTTATCAAGGGTTGAACATATATTCTCCCATCGTCTTCATAGTATGTTTTATCAATATCCACTCTCAAATCTTGATTCTGAAAACTTAGAACTACTGCAAATTCAGTTACATCCTTTCTATGCTCATAACGGTATCGCATTGCCGTTATATAATAGCCCTTATCAATTGATTCCTGTACAAACTCATTTGATCTAAGACCATTTCCATTCAATACCGCTTGACTAATTCCTGTTAAAGTAGAAGATTCTTCATTATCCTCTATTACTATATTTTCATCCTCATCCTCTTCATCTAACAAACCCTGTTTTACCGTTATTCCTGTTATAGTTTTTAATTGCCAAAGTTTAAAACTGTATGCTGCAATTCTATCAAAAAATTCTACTTTATTTCTCGTTGAAAGCATCTCCAAATTAATATGTCCAACTCTAATTTCTTCATCTGCTTTTGATATTCTCTCAATAAACCCAACTGCATTTTTAGAATCAATAGCAGATTGTTGGCGCACATCAACCACCACTTCCGTATCAGAAACCTTCCGAATATTCAATCTCAGGTATCTTTTCTCCTGCTCTAATAATCTATTTCGTCCCGGCAACTTTCTCATATATGAAAATTGTACATAGGCACCATCTTCTGTTTTAATTGGTTGCTCAATAAAATAATCCTCCGATTTAACAGACTTCTGTTTATTCATTTCATCTATCAATACATTAATTATATCTTCACCCGGATTCATCTTCATAGATAAATTCATGACAAGAGATTTTTCATAGTTTCCATCATTAACCATCATGTCTCTAAGCTCGGAAATTTCCCTTGCCCCTAAAAAAATTGTATATACTTGCTCTGCAAATTCCTTTGCATTACTTGCTGTAAACACAATTCCATTTTTTCTTAAATAATGTTTCAATGTCGCTGGTTTAAGTTTTTTATCTTCAATCAATCTTCTAAGTTCTGCACAATCAACATATTCTGTAACCATTCTATCTACCTCCCATATCTACTGGCGAAACATTCCTATTATCCATAAAATCTATTTTGATTTTATTCTCTATCTCTAATTTTATTGGTGGAGTCACTTGGTAAAGAGTTTTTATAAAATTATCCTTAACAAACTCCACATCATCCTTCTTTTGAGGATAAAATATAAACACTAATTCCTTTGCATCTTGAAACTGAAATGACTTAAACATACTCCACATATATTTAAAAGAGTCTGTAGATATTTCATCAAAAGAAATAAGTATTTTTTTAGTCTGTGGGAAATAATATTCAATCCCATCTTCAATTTGTTTTGTTTCCGTTATATCTTGTGCAAATACATACTTTGAATATAATTGGTTAATTGTAATATATTTTCCACTTTCCATATTAGATCCTTCAATACTTGGATATATAAACTGGAATTTATCTGAGTAATCCTTTTCTATTTTATCTCTTAAAGAGTTCCATTTATTAATTTCTTCATTACCTGCAATAAAAATATTAATTGGATTTCTTCTTGTTGGCACTGTTAAATTGCTTAAATACTTATCAAACAAATTCTTTTTAAAAATATCATTTGCATGTATTAAAAGTAATCCCGTATTCAAATTCATATCATTAGTTTTAATATCTTTCAGTTCTGGTGCAGATTGCGCACACTCAACTGCATTTATCAATTCAATTAACCACTTATCAATTTCTTTCTGAGTTATAGATTCCATCTGACGATTTTTACATTCTATAACTACACCTTGTTTACTACCTAAATATGGATTATAAAAATTCATCAATATATCAAGCCCATGTGTGTGCTTTTTATGAATACTTGTTCTCCCACATTGTATCTCTGTATCTCTAGCTAATTCATTCCAACCAAATCCAGTAAATAATTTTTCTCCATACCCCTCTAATTTTTTACCGATTTTACTTGCCTGTTCTCCCATATGTACCTCCTATCTAACTATTTGTATAATACTCTGAATCAATTCATCCTTTGCATCATCATCTACTTTGCTAATTGAAAATTTCCCTGACTTGTAAACGGTTATATTAGCAGCAATTTCTCCTAATCTAAAAGCAATAACCACAATATTGCGAGCATATTTAAGGACTAAAGTTATTGGATTATCTTGTGCCATTAAATTAACAGAACAATTTACCATTACCCCTTTTTCGATAGTAATATCAACTAATTTCATTTTAACTAACTTGACATCTGACTTTTCGCATATTTTCTGCACAAATTTTTCAATGTTGATAATACATTCTGTTATCAAATAAGCATTTTCCGATACAACACTTATCAATGTTATTATTCTCTGTGCCATTTGCTTATTTCCAAAAACTAAAAGCTTTTTGTCTTCAATTTCTACTCCAAAATCAGCAATAGAAACAATTTCTTCTTCTATTATGTCAAAATCCCTTTTTTCGGGATTAAATCTGTAGCTTTTCTGCATTTTCTTTTGCCAAAACGTAGCTTTTAAAAATTTTTCACTATACTCATTAATTACAATTCCCTGTGTTGAATCCTGAATCCTATTTTCAAAATCATCTATTAATTTTTGCAAAGGATATTTATTTTTCTGAATAATATTATAAATAATTACATTCACCATATAATACTCCTCTCATTAATATTTCTAATATAAAATATTGAACATTATATTTATTTCATCAAAAAATATCCCCAATACTCCAAACATCATTTTTGAACTCTCGTTTCATACTATTTATCAAGCAAATCCGCTACTTGAAAATACACATTCATTTACTACTAATATACCAAAAAATTCCATCTTATAAAAGACGAAATTTTTAGTAACGAAATTATATACTCTTCAACAATTTTATTATTATCATGAGGCAACCAACTCCTTGATACGCTCCAATAACTTAACATCTGTATGCTTTATCAAATAAGGCACAATCGCTTGAAAGTTTTTCTTTTTCACCCCCGAAATTCTCCTAATATCCGTCCAACAAAAAGGCTTTCCTTCCTCTTCCAACTTCTTATACGCCCAAGTAATCTTCCTCGCCCAAGTCTCTGGATACGATTCTGTATACTTTTCAAAAATTGCTTTACACTGTGGCATATTCTCCAACTGATGCCCCAGCAAATTCATTTCTCTATACACTAATTTTTCTGATACTCTCTCTGGCCTTCCGTTTTCATTCGCAGTACCATCATATACAGCCTTGATCACCTTTTCTAATACAGGAGCCATTTCCCGATCAAGCAGCTCCCAATCTACAGGCGCAGTATTTCTCATATAGTGGCTGTCCTGTTCCTGTTTGATCTGTTCCACTGTTAGAGAAGAAGCTGTTAGTCTCTCCGCTCTCATCCCCAGAAAAAATGCAATCTGACAGATGGCAGAAAACTCAGACAAACTCCCCAGAAGTATTCTCTGAATCTGATACACACTTACAATATTGCATACACCCATATTCTCATAAAATATATTTATGTCCTCCGCAAGCATCTTTGTGTATCTGCTGCGTCCCGATGGTTTCAAATATTTTGTTCTGCTCATTCCATCATATAGGATAGAACTGATAGGAATATCACTTTCAAAATCCATCACCGATTCAAATACTGACACCAAATATTCCATATACTGAATCGCTAATGAATTATTCTCAAATACAGCTTCGCTGTCATATGTATAACTTTCAGCCGGACAAAACGTAAAACTCTGCTCACTCTTCGCCGGAACACTCGATTCCATAAGTCTGCACTTATGCCGTGTACATATTCCCATATTCCTGATCTGATGCTTTCTATGCCAGTATGCTTCTCCATACGTTTCTCTGTCTTCTTTCACGCACAATGGGCAATACCGCAGATATCGTTCTCCATCATTTCTAGGAAGAACAGGAAATAAATAATGTACATCACAAGAATCATACCCCAAACGATACAGAGCCTCTTTTTTCTCTGCCAATGGAATAAACCGCGCATACTGAGGATACATGGTATGATCTAAGACTAGCCTTTCCATAGAATATATTTTGTCGATCTGCTCCATAGCTCCATTATTTAAGTTACCAATGAATTCTTTGCTTAGATAATCTGACTTTTTGCAATACAATTCCTGCAACGCCATCTTATGAGAAAAACAGCCGGAATGTACATAGTATCTACAAAACCAGCTATATATCAATTCATCAGGATAAATTGTCGGCATATACACGATCATACCGCCACCTCCAAAACTGTCATATGTTCTTTCAATAACTGCACAATATCCACATTTTCATCTTTGGCAACAGCTACTAAACCTGCAATCGTAACTTCTCCACGATCCCCTTCTCTTACAGGAATCCTTACACTTGCACTCGTAACAGACACTTTCTTTTTCGGCTTGGATGTCTGCTTTCTCTGCTCAATATGTATAAACCCATGCAACATAGATAACCTCTTTTGATACGCCTCATTTAATGATTCCAGATTAAGAACTTCTTTACCATTCAAAATCGCAATCTCCTGTGCATCATGGAGCAGAGATACCACCACTGATATATTACCCGAAGTATGCTCATAAAGCCATTCCATAATCCCATCCGTAATCTCCGTCCTTGTTTTCACATACTGATAGGAAAACACAATCTCACAAAATTTTCTGAAATCCGTACCATACTCCATCACATCATACCGTAATCCCAAAGATCTTCTGGCAAGCTGAACCGCCTGTTCAAAAAATACCGCACTCTCAGGAGTTCCCACCATACAGATAGAAATACCGCTATTATTGATAAGCTGCGTCAACATCCCTACAAGGCTCTTTCCATTCTTACTGTTGCATACATTCTGAATCTCATCCACCACCAACAAGCCGATATGATTAAGCGCTACCTGACTTACACTCCCAATCAGCATATCCGTTGTCGTTCTGGCTCTTAGCGCATTCTGGTAATACTTACTGTCTATCATTTCATCCACTTTCCGTAGTATCTCCAACAACAGCCCTTTTACAGAAGAATCGAACGGACACTGAACGCAGATACAGGGAATAATCTTTGTATATGGATTCTCCACTTCAATCACTCTATTCTCTGTAATCAATGTGATTGCCCTGCTTATCGCGGAACTTTTTCCAATACCAGATGCACCAATAATCGTAAAACTATCGGAACCGCCCATAATACCGCTGTACTCCTGCTGAATAATCGCTTTATAATTCTGATTCTTCTGCTGTACCGCCAGTTTTGTACCCTTCTTCTGTAATGACCGTAATAATGCCAGATACATTTTACTGTAAATCTCCAAGGACATCTGGGAAGGTACATATATCCTGTAGAGATCAGAAAGTGCCATGAGACGCACAGGAGCCTCTGCTGTACAGATTGATTCCTCATACTTCGGTAAAACTTCCAACGCTGAAAATAAATCTTCCCCTGCTCTCATTGGTGGCAAAATACGGAGAATATCTGAAAGATCAGTCATGGTAGCTCCCCTCCTTCATGTAATCCTGATGACATCTGCTCTGTTCCTTTTTCTTGTATGCCTGATATTCTTCATATGTACATCCCTATGACCACTAATACTGCCCGCAATAGTTTCAATATGTTGTGCCAGATCAATCTGCGCCTGTAAGTTGTTCCTCACTTCGTTCTTGCTAATAATCCTCTGTCCACTCTGTAACTCTTGCACTTCTGTAAGGTCTTTTCCCTGAAAACGGGATTCTATCAAAGTAAATTCTGTATAAACTCCATCCTCCACCACCCATACAGAAGTAACATCTTCCGGGTTATAAGCCACAGTCACAGTACCACCAGATAAATACTGCTCTGTATATCCCTCACAATGATACCTCAGTTTATTTACCTTCAAACCTGTTCGTCCATATTTCCCTACAGTCCTCGGTAATAGTGTCAGCATCAACTCTCTGCTACCTACATTTATTAAATTGGCTCCTATCTGTGACTTACTCCACTCCCAGATACAGGACGCATAAGGCTTCACCTGATCCTCTATCATAGCTTCTGTATAAGGAAAGTTTTCTATGATCCGCCTTGAATTATAATAGATCATACAATGTAGAATAATCTTCTCAAAATCCATCATTGTCAGACAGGCATCCTTACGGTAATCATGTGCACCCCGTTCCTGATAATCCGGCTCAATCACACCCTTTCCCTTCAAATGCTTCTTATACGTCTCCTGTATCAGATCAAAAAACTTCTCTACCAGTCCTTTCAGTTCTGGTCTGTAGGATGGCAGATTGACCACCGTAACGCCTAATTCTGCAATCTGTTCAAAATTCTCCGATTTATATTCACTACCCATATCGGTAACAAATGTCCCCGGAAGCCTGTCACAATCCCAATCTTCCTTTTCTATAGAAATACCAAAACGCCTACACCATGCAACCTTATCAGTTATGATATTTAGCATTAATCCCCGAAGACTGTATACTCCACCTTCCCATGAAAGAGAATACCCACAGCACAGACTACTGTAAGCATCAATACAGGCAGTAAGAATCGGTCTGCCAACCAGATTTCCTTCCTCATTGATCAGATAAATGTCACACACCGTAGCATCCAACATACCAACACCAACCGAAGGAGCAAACTCCTGTACACCTTCTCCGATAAGAGGTCTGTTATTCCTCTGATAATTCTTCAATCCATCCCTTGAAATATAGAAGTTCTGCATTTTCCTAGTCTTACGATAAAAATACCGAAATTGATAGAAGGATGGATACTCTTCACCCAACACACCACTGGCATCACAATACTTCTCTTTGAGCATCATTGTGTATGCAGTCATAAGGGATTGCTTCTTTGTGGTATAGAAAAACTTGTTCAACGCCCATCTCATATGCTTTTCATCCTGTGTCAGTTCCCGTTCCTTCTGATACTTCTTGGGAGCAAGAACAGTCACATTCAGATAAGACAAATAAAGGCAAAGATAATTCCTAACAGTCTGTTTTGATACCTTGTGTTCCTCAGCTATAGAACAGATCAATTTGGATCGTATCTTATCATCTGATATGAAAGAAACAATAGGTGCAATCATTGTATACCGTTCATGCATAACCTTCCTCTGGTCTGCATCTAAAGCATCCACATCCACAATCCTGATTCCTGTAATCTCAAATATCTCTTCATTAGAACACTCTGAATAAGATTCCAGCAACTCAGTCTTCACACATACAGGCATCTTTCTTTTGATACAATCAATCATGAGGATTCTATCATCCTGAAAATCTAATACTCGGACTATGTTATCACCAGAACGCAACAGATCATACTTCTTCATCAATGACCAACCCCCAATCTGTTACTCCATGCCTGATCCAATACTC
>ERZ779622.606-NODE-606-length-19566-cov-9.568397_pt1 | contig 19566 bp, 21 predicted proteins | sample MGYA00514188_ERZ779622 | MGnify/ENA primary metagenome ERZ779622 (study PRJEB29562, sample SAMEA4376702) | mouse gut metagenome | isolation source: Cecum | study: EMG produced TPA metagenomics assembly of the A DSS colitis mouse model was used to assess the... | reverse complement strand
GTTCAATTGAGCCTAGTTTTTTGGTTCAGTTTTTCATAGATTACTTGACACTACCTTTAATAAAAGTTTTACACATGGAATTTTGCCATAACTCTATTGATTTGATGCTTATTTCCGCTTTGGGTTATGGGCTGATAGGATTTAAGATTACATAATTGATCACCCCCACGATTTTGTAAAAAGTTTAGTGTCCTAATGATAAAGGAACTAAATCAAAAACATGTTTTGGATGGTTACATTAATCATGTATAATTTATATAAAATTAATATTAAAGTACATGACTTTTTGCATACAAAATATTTGTATTTTTTTGTATGCGAAAAGTCATGTACTTTATCAGGGATTTGTGAGTTCTAAATTAAGAGCATTTTTATGTTCGGCGGTTTCTACGCGTGAGAGGGATTCTGGGTTGGCTTGTTCAACAAAATGATTTGAATATTGTATAGACATCAAATGTATGATATGATAAAGAACAAAAAAAGCATAGAAAATATATAAATGTTTACGCACTCGAAATAGGAAACCATATTATATGGAAAGTTGCAGGTGTTCAAAAAGGGAAGGGGCAAAAATTTTGGGAAAAGGCAGAGCAAAATATCTGATATGGATTATTGTGGGGATTGTTGTGTGTTTTGTGGAAATGATACTGTTGTCTGTGATCAGCATCCATGAAATATTCAAGGAGACGGTTGTGTTGTCTGCGATTTCGGCAGTCCTGTTCCGGGCAGTCAGCCGTCATGCGACAGGGGAAGCATTCTGCTTTTTGAAGTGCGTTGTGTGCATGTGGATTGGCAGAATTGTGATTGATGTGATGCTATATCATGACGGCGGCAGGGAAATCGCGTCATGGGTGATTTTCTGGCAGGTCATGGTGACGATTCTGCTGTTTTGTATGAAACTCATACAGATGGTTTATGACAGGATTTCAGAAAAGAAAATATATTTTGGCTATATTCTGATAGGTTCTGCCCTTGCATTCAATGTCTCCTATATCGTGAGGATGTATAGTAGTTTTCCACAGTCCAAAGGTTTGCTGCGGGGATGGTTCAGGATGTGTATGTACTGGAGCATGGAGCTGCATTGCTGATTGCTGTGACAGTCACATTGTACTGGTATCAGAAACGATATAAAGTCAATATGAAAACGAATGAGATAGCAAGGGGCACATATCTGCGCAATGCTATAAATATGACAGCAGTGTCATTTTTGCTGTTTGTATATCCGCTGTACCAGTTGTTTTTGAGCGAGTAGATTGGGGAAAATAATCATTCCTGACAAGTGATTTCACAACAGTTCTTTCTATGTTTCTGGTTTGTATTGCAGCGGTAATTACATTGAGTACAAGTGCGCCAAGTTACTCAACATTAATTTTGTAAACACTTTAGGCAAGCATATTGTGATAGTGGCATATAGCACATAGGAGAAAGACCAATGATTATCGTGTTGGCAAAGGTATGGATTTGCTATGGAAGGCTGGTAAGAAGTAGAAGGAAAAAGAATTGAAGCAAAACGTTTGGAACCTTTTCTATTGATATTCTGCACCAAACATTAGGGTATATAGCGTGGTAACCGATTACCTGCCTTTTTCGCTAGAGCGTGTTTGAAAAATGCTTTCTGCCAGATTTGTGTCACAATTTGTGGGAGATTTGTGCCAAATGAAGGGCGCATAGCGGGCTATGTAACCTGAATTTGGCATAAATATCAAGCAAAGTGGGGCGTGTAGATGGTAGGAATGATTTTTCAAACACGCTCTAGTACTCCGTTGTTGTCAGTCACTGTAGCCATCGCTACGCCTCATTCCTCTGCCTTGTCCAGATACAAAATTCAGGTATCTATGCTTTTTCAGTTTAAACTATTAATTATTGTACATTTTGGGATTTGTTCATTTATATTTTTTATGAGGTAGTAGGTGCTTGGCATATGAGAAATTTAGGTTCGAAGGTAAAAGTAACAACTTGAACTTTAAGGATTTAAATAATCATTAAGAATAGTTCTTCATCTCTTCTAGTAAAATTTTTACCATTTTTGTTTTATATATTTTTTCAAATATTTCAATTCCTTCATTTAAATTCTGTGATATCCCACATAAATATGTATATATAGCAACTGTATATTTTAGACTTTCATACCAGAAACAATCATCACATTGGCTCATTATCAGACTGTTATTCAATTCTGAAATATTTCCATCATTTTTTGACTTTTGCGATTCCTTGATGAAAAAACTTCGATGTATATTTTTACTTATAATAAAGTTATGTCCCGGTATGAACTCGTCTATTATATAATCATTAATGAAGCCACCATAAATATACCATAATTTAGGTTCATTTACCATATATTTTCCCATAAATTGTTCAGCATATTTTCTATATACAGTTCCAGTAAATTTAATATCATATTGAAATTCATTATATGCAATAATATTTATAATTTTAAAAAATGATAAATTTATTTTAAAAATTTTTTCATATTTTTTCCATTTTTATATATCATTACCTTAATAATAACAAATTCCGTATATATCAAAAAAACCATCCTTTTTTTAATTTTAGTATAACCAATATAATTAAGTAAGTCAGTACTTCCTATAATTCCTGTTTTTTTTGAACTACCAGTTTTTATCACTTTTATATTAGGAATACAGGACAAATATAATGCAGCAATTGTTCCTATATTAGGTTTTTTTATGCCCGAACCACCTGAACCGGTTATTCCAATAACCATGTTATCTGATTTAATTTTAGCTTTATTAAACCGATTTAAAAAGTTAATGCACTCACTGAGTTCAATTTTTAGATCGCTATATTCTGACAAAATATCTATCAAATATTGAGTATTATCACACAAAATATTTTCATATACTATTTTTAAAAATTTTTTTGTTGTCATTTTTTATTCCCATTTAATCTAAGTATTTTATTGAGACATTTTTTATCTAAATTTACTTGTTATGCGAGACTGCTTTATTACGAGGGTTATGCACATGATAAAAAACATCACCACATAAGCGGTCTTATAGCTTGTTTGGGACAATAATACACCAAGTACTATAACGATAATTCCCTTAAAAAGACTCGAGACAAGACTGTTCATAGACAACATTGTACTTTTTACATCTTCTGAGGGGATGTTTTCCAAGATAATATTCTGCGCAATTAATCCCCAGCTTCCGAAACAGATTTGCTGTATACCAATTGCAAAAAATATGATCCAAAGGTTTTTCGCAAATGCAAAACATAAATACGAAATGGAAATCCCTATGATAAATAGACTAAATATGGTTTCCAATCGCATTTTGTTTATCAGTTTTTTGGAACTCTTTGCGCCGATTCCTCCCAAAAGCATAAAGGAAGCATATAGAATGCCGATATACTTTTCAGGAAAATCAAACTTATCCAATAATATTTGGTAATACTCAAAGTTAAAAATCAACAGAGAGGTAACCACTGCTGACAATAGTGTTATCCTCACTACAACAGCATTGCTGAATGTATACTGTAAAACACCAAATGTGTCCCGTAGATACTCCTGAACAAGATGCTTCTTTCCCGCTTTCGTTTCTGCTTCAGCTTTAATGTCTGGCATTGTGCAGATCACAGCAAAAACCACGCAGCCCAGAAACGCTGTAAATCCAAAATTATATGTATGATTTATACTATATAATACACCGCTGAACAGAAAAAATCCGGCACTGATATAGCTTCCCCAATATTGAATTTTACCGGCAATGTCTACATACTGATCTTCTGTCTGTGCGTTGATATAATCGTGGAGATATCCTGCGTCTGCTCCGGAGATAAAGGATGAACTAAATGCCATTATAACCTGTGTTTATATGAAACCTGCATAATTTGGCATAAGCACATAGATCCCTGCATGTAAAGCGAAAAGGACTGCCCCGATTGCCAACGATATTTTCTTACTGAATTTATCAGCGATGATGCCGGTCGGTAGCTCTGTCAGAGTCACTACAATCGAAAAAATTCCTTTTAAAGTCGCCACTTGCCCTTCGGAAACACCATGTTCTAACATATAAAACACTCGAATACTCGTAATCAGGCTCGTTGTCAATAAAGTCATTATGATAAAAAATTTAGTATAATTTTTTTGTTTCATAATACCCAATTACCTCTTTCATTATAGTTAATATTATTATTTCTTTTTTGAAATTGTTATCAACTTCCTCCATCGAAATTGTATTTAATTTTTTTATCATCTGATTATATACTTTTAAAGAAGGCCAATTAATAACATTATCGTTGACTCGTACCATATTTTCTTTGCGATTTGATATATATATTTTTAGTATAAATTTATTTTTTTGCCCGCATCCGTATATAACACAATTACCACAGTTAATATCAATTCTATTAATTATTAAATATATGTCTTCTAGCAATAACATTGTAAAATCAATAGCGTGGGGTAATCCGTGCACAAGTGCATTTTCACGGTCAACAATGGGAAACTGTATTTCTAGTAGATCCTGATTCAAAAATTTGTCTATACTCATATAACGTCTGTTATAAGCGACAATATATTTAATATTAGCTGTTTTTGCTAATATATGTATTTTATGTATATGATCCATTTCTAATGAAAGTGGCTTTTCTAAAATAACACTTTTTCGATAGCCATAATTTTTTATCAACATCTCAAAAATATTGTGTTTATTGCCTATGGGAACTGCTATAATAATAATGTCAAAATTATTAACATATTTTTGTAAATCATCAATCAGAATAAATTTCAAATTATATTCTTGGGCTAATGCTATAGTTTTTCCTGTTTCAGATGCCGAGCAAAGAAAAATTTCATTCTTAGAAAATAATAATAATCCTTCGCAAAATCTTCTTCCGCTGTGCCCGCCACCTATTATCAAAATCTTCATATCACACTAACTTTCCATAAAGCTTTTCATCAATTTAAGTTTCCATAAATCTATTTCCTCTGATGATAATGTGCTTGTTGAACATATTGAATGTCTTGTCCATTCATCAGATTCAAACCAGTATTTATTTGTCATTCTAATTCCATATTTTTCCGGATTATTATACAAATCTGTTCCAGGCATTGGTTTTAATTGATTAAAAGAAATTAGAGTAGGTCTTATTTGCTGAACAAATTTGCATGTATCTATAAGATCCTCTTCAGTATCTCCTGGATTTCCAACAATAAAGGATGTATGTACTTCAACATTATGCTTTCGCAATATGTTTAGTTTTTCTTCAATAAGATTTTTAGAAATATTTTTGTTAATAAATTTCGATGTTTTGGCACTTGTTGTCTCAATTCCAACAAAAATCCTGTATGCGCCGATTTCTTTCATTTTAACTATTTTTTCTTCTGTAATATCAATTATTCGCATATTCGATGTAAAGCGTATTTTTAAATCTCTTCTTTTGATTTCTTCATAAAATTGATTTAAACGTGCATCTGAATATGCAAACGTATCATCTGAAAAAAAGAATTGTGAAAATCCTAAATTTATTAGTTCCTCTATTTCATCACAAAATCTTGATATAGAAAAGATCCTAAATGGTGCAAGTTTCGTTTTATTACAGAAAAGGCATTTACCTGGACACCCTCGTGAGGATCTAACAATTGTTTCCATAGATCTGTTGTAGTATTTTTTTATCTCATATAATTTCCTATTTGGCATAGGTAACAAATCTAAATTCTGAATTGGAATAGAAGTAGAATTGATAATTATATCACCGCTCTTCTTATCCCTAAATCCTAAATTGTAAACCGTTGTTAGAGACTTTTTGCCTTCAAGTGCTTCAACAAAATCTATAATCATCAATTCATTTTCGAATCTTAATACATAATCTAATCCCTTATAGCGTTCAAGACATTCTTTTGGAAGAAAACTTGATATCTCCCCTCGTAAAGCAACTGGAATATCTGGATTAATTTTTTTGCATTTGTCTATTACTTGTATCGCCATACAATGATCTTGAATAATACTTTCAATAAGAATTAAATCAAATTTGTATTTGGGTAATAAGTTATCCAAATCACTAATAGAATAGTCATTAATTTTCATATCAAGTAATTCACAAATGTGTTCTTTCTTTCTTAGTACCTCAGAGATAATTGCTAATTCTAATGAAGGTAAAATAATATAAGATTTAACTCTATCTGGGTAATTAGGAATAATAAATAAAATATTCATAGTTTACCTCCTTAATTGCAAGAACAATGACTTATATAACACCGGTCTATAATATTATTTAAAGTATTTAAAGTAATATTACCAACTGGGGTTAACGCAAAATCACATTGATAGACATCACCGTTTGGTGCAATGTTAATGTTATATTGTTGATGGCAAGAACACATAGCTTCAAATTTCTTGTATTCATTATTTGAGATTTGGTTTTCATTCAACATTTTTTTGAACATTGGTATAAGAGATAAATCATGAACACGAATTCCTACTTTTGAATTTTGGTTTTCTGAAACTAATTTTTTGATTGAATTTGAATAGCAATCATAATCATGAAGTTTTATCAATTTTCCGCCTATTCTGCATCGTAACATACTAATGTAATTTATCTTTAAATCTTGTGCTAACTTATAAAGTTCACACATTTCATTGCAATTTCTATCAGTAATGGTACAAGCAATACCTGATATTATATCACTTTGAGCTAATAACTCTAATGCCTTTATTGCATGTGTCCAAGCACCTTTTTTTCTTCGATTATCGTCGTGTTTATGTGCGTCAATACTATCAATACTAACATAGACTTGTTTAATTCCAACATCTTTTATTTTTTTAATAATAGCATTGTCGGTAATTTCATATCCGTTGGTCATCAATACTTGACAGATACGTTTACCTGAAACATACTGGGCAACCTCGTAAAATTTATTTGTAACAAGTGGCTCCCCATATGTGTAAAATAGTACAGACAAACCATGTTGATATAACCAATCAATAATTTCGGCATAGTGATCATAAAAAACATCGTCATCTTGATTTCTTGTAACAAAACAATGCTGACAATTCATATTACATTTATAACTGACACCGATATGGGCGGTGTTAATCATAATAATGAAATCATCCGTATGATCCATAATATACGTTTTATAATTATGGAAAAAGGAAAATTAACGCAGACTGATATGCAAAGTTTACAGAAAAATCAATGCATATCAGTCTTTTTACTTGTCAGTGCCCATTATGAGCATGACCGCCCTAAGATTAGACTAATTAATCTAGCAAAAACATAAAACAGGGCGAATTACAATGTTTGGTTTTATCCAAGTTTTCTTTTTCATAAAGCCTGGTCCTCCTTTACTTATATTTGTCCCATAAATATACAGGAATTGCTATATAAACATATTTTAGCAATCAATTATAATACCATTTTCCTTCAGCTGAAAAATTAAAGTCAAATAATCTTGCATGATTACATCTGTATCACCATCGTACTCATCACAGAGCTCATTATATATTTCTTTTAGAGAAATATTTTGTTTGATCCTTTTTAATATATATTCTGAAGTTTCGTTAAGTTCATACATATCGCCGGTTTCTTCATCATATACCAACATAGTGTTATCAACTTTTCTCGTTATAAAGCTTTTTGCAATACGGACTTTTTTATTAAAAAAATCATTATTCACGTTATTCCCTCCCTAATATAAACTAGATAATTTTATTTTACTACCTAATCCAAAAAACACCATGACTTTTCACTTGTAAAAATTCGACAATTTTTTACAAGTGAAAAGTCATGGTATCAATTTATTCTTTGGTCTATAATATGCTTTTGAAAAAAATTCATATGGAGGTTGTAATTATGGTACAAAAAATGAAATTATTTTTAAAAAAAATGACCGCTATTTTGTTATTGACCGTAACGCTTTCTGTGGTAATTGAAAATAACTCATTCGTCAAGGAATGGCCTATAGTTGAATGTCACCAGGAAACACCCGACTTGGGTTGTGCAGACTATAATAGTTAATCGCTCAAATTTACCGCATTAAAAATGGAATATGTACCTTGAAAAACTTGAGTTCCCATAGACTAAAAAACTTACAGGAATTTAGAATCAATACTTTAGCTTACAAGATCATATTTTAAAGCATCTTGAGCTGGTAGTAAATGTCGCCTGCTATTCACTTGTTTTTGGATAACTCAATTGTACCATAGACAAGCATTTTGTTCTATTTTATGTTAAAGTATTGATTTTTCAAGGTTCAATCCACCAAATGGTGTAGGAACCTTAAGTTAATCAATAATATCAATTTTTCTTTTTTCTCGGAGATATGTCTTATATATTTCCTTTTCTTTGTGAAAATAATAGAAGTCACTCATATAATATAGGATCTTTGACCACCAATCTAGTTCTTGATCAGATGCACCTTCTTTTTCTAATACTTTTAGAACATTATTTAAACAAAATGGAATTATGGAGGCTTTACCACATAATAACTCAAATTTGAGTACTGCTATGGATTTTTCACGATCTTTATGGTAATATGCATAATTATTTAACATAAGAACATAAGATCTGTACCTATATTCATTTTGCACTTTGCTATCGCACATTTTTTGCAAAGCACATTCAAAAATCTTATCTGCCTTTTCTATCTGGCCTGTTTCCCTTAACAAAAGGCAGTAATGATTAAGCATTAATACTTCATTTCTTGTTGGAATATGGTACAAAATTTCTTTTATAAGTTCTTGTATTTTTTCCAGTGCTGTTTGCACTGACAGTTCACCGATTCGGTCTGCTATTAAAATTTCATGAAATTCTATTACAGTTTTATTTTCTGCAATTGTCAGATCAAGGCATTGTTTCAATTTCTTTAGAGTTTCCCTGGCATTTGCATACCTATGTTGCATTAGCTGGATATCCATGTGTCTGCGCAGTTCCATCACCTCAAACGAATCTGTTACTACATACCCGCTGTACCTTCCTCTTTCCAGTCCAAGCTTATCGAGCATCTTTTCGAAAGTTTTTTTGTTTGGTGATACCCGTCCTGTCTCAAAGCGTGAAAGAGAGCTGGTATCCTGATAGATTCCGTCTGCAAATTCCTCTTGCGTTATGCCTTTCGCCTTTCGCTCGTCACGAATTCTTTCATAATCCAAATGGTATTCTATCTGAGAGCAATTGTGAAAGAGTGCATCTGTGGGATGCCATTCTTCTGCAAAAGACTTCCATAAAAAGCTTAGGGTATTATAATATTGTGTCCATTTGCTGCGCTCTGGTGATATGCCTATCCGTTTTTCGGCCTGTACCATTAAATTCAAAAGCGGTTGCATGAAATAAATCATCGTATTTCTGCGCAATTCCTCTATACTCTTTTCACAAAGTGTTATCACCTGAATATATTTTCCATTGTGGTAGGCAATCTGTGCACGTAACCACGTACACTTTGCAAAGATTTTGGCATGCTCCTCATCATCGGTAAAGTGAAGGTCTATATATCTCATGCAGTTTTTCAGATGCTGTTCTGACTGTAGTGGAATAGTGTTCTCAAGGTTTTGTTCAATCTGCACTTTTTTTACTGCGAGCAGATTCTCCATCTCAAATGTGGAAATCAGATATTGATCAATTGCTTCATATGTAAAATTTGGAAGCGTCTTGTTAATTGCCTGTTTCAGGTATTTTAACGTTTTTTCGTAATTCTTATCAATATGGTAATATATGCTGGCTTTCATGCGGTATTGGTACATTTGGTCTACATTTGTTCTATTGGGATAGTTCGTTAAGATTTGCATTGACAGCTCTCTTTTTCTCTTTAAGATAGCATTCTCTAACAAAGAGCGTATCCGTACCAAACGATACATTTCTGATTTTAACATTCGTTCAAGTTTGTCTGGCGTCTTTCCTGCGCGCTGAAGTAAAATATCTGTCATTAGCGGATCTGATTCACATAGATTTTTTTCTATTTGATAAAGCATCTGGGGTGAACATATACCAGCTGAAAGTTTTTTTCGCGTTATATACTTTTTCTCTTTTCGAGCCTGCTCAATTATGCTTCCGATTGTCGTATAACTCATCGATTTTCTCCTATATCCTGAATTTTACATTAAACCATAGTTTCCTGTAGTTTATTATGACTACATTCACTTTTTGTTGATTTTATGGGCTTTTTCTATATTAGGTTCTCTGTAGTCATAATTATTTTTATTTATACCTACATTGCCTAAAATTCAGTAAAATCAAGTTTTTTTGAGTAGTCATAATTTTTCATAGGGAACTACGGTTAAATTATAACGGGATTTTAAACCTTTGTAAATACTGTCATGATACAATTATTTGAGGAATTTAGGTTATATCTGTTTTCCTGTTTTGATATCAAAAGTTTGATAAGTGTGTATATGAAGTGGCAGATTGGTGCTGGATGCTGTGCTTTATCATGACGGCGGCAGGGAAATCGCGTCATGGGTGATTTTCTGGCAGGTCATGGTGACGATTCTGCTGTTTTGTATGAAACTCATACAGATGGTTTATGACAGGATTTCAGAAAAGAAAATATATTTTGGCTATATTCTGATAGGTTCTGCCCTTGCATTCAATGTCTCCTATATCGTGAGGATGTATAGTAGTTTTCCACAGTCCAAAGGTTTGCTGCGGGGATGGTTCAGGATGTGTATGTACTGGAGCATGGAGCTGCATTGCTGATTGCTGTGACAGTCACATTGTACTGGTATCAGAAACGATATAAAGTCAATATGAAAACGAATGAGATAGCAAGGGGCACATATCTGCGCAATGCTATAAATATGACAGCAGTGTCATTTTGGCTGTTTGTATATCCACTGTACCTATTGTTTTTGAGCAAGTAGAAAATATCATGTTATATGCGCCGTACAATTATTATGTATGCAGCCAGATTAAGGGCAAGCGCGCCGGTCCATGCCGCTATTTCCGCATAAGCGGCCGCCTGAAACGCGATCCTGGGCAGAAGGAGGACAATGATCAGCACGCGCAGGACCATTTCCAGAATACCGGAACACATGGGGATCATGGGTTTACCCATGCCCTGCAAAGCGCTTCTGAAGATAAACAGAGCGTTCAGAGTAAAAAGCATACTGCCGCATATCCGCAAAAACTCAGATGCGAGTGCGATGGACTGCGGTCCGTTTAACATCAGGCCGGCAAGTGCCTCCGGCAGACATATCATGGCAGTGCCGCACAACGCATAGGAAAAAAGTCCGATGATCAGACCTGTGCGGACACATTCCCGAATGCGGAGATATTTTCTGGCACCAAAATTCTGACTTGTAAATGTCGATACAGCAAAACCTGCGGTCAGCGAGGGAAGCATAAACAGGTTGATGTACCTGTTGCAGACAGAGTATGCGGAAGTATACTCGACGCCGAGTGTGTTCACGTAGGATTGGGCGATGATACAGCCCGCTGCTGTGACGAAATTCATAAATGCCATTGGAATGCCGTTTTTCAAGAGCACAGGAGACAGCCGCAGGCTGCCCTTAAAGTCATCAGAAGTAAGGCTGAGACTTTCTGACCGATGGATTCGCAGGATGCAGATGAGCGTGGAGACGGCCTGCGAGAAGACCGTGGCGATCGCGGCACCTTCCACACCGGTATGCAATACAAAGATAAACAGACTGTCCAGCAGGATGTTCAGTGTCGATGAGACCACGATCGCAAGGAAAGGCGTTTTGCTGTCGCCCAGGGCCCGCAGGATGCAGGAACAGAGATTGTATGACATCGTGATGATAATTCCGCCGAATATAATGCAGCCATATAGGAGGCTGTCATGCAGGATCTGCTCTGATGTCCGCAGGGCAAGAAGCGCAGTTTTAAGAGTGGTTATGCTCAACACCGTGAGCAGTGCGGCGAGAAAGGCGGAAAGTTTGATGGACGCCGCTGCAGACTGGCGCAGGGCAGTATGGTTTTCGCTGCCACAGCATTGGGCAATGATCACGGAAAAGCCGTTTGCAATACCCTGCAGGAAACCGATGACAAGTAAAATCAGCACGGACATATTGCCGACTGCAGCAAGTGCGTCGTCGCCGAGACCTTTGCCAACGATGACTGTATCGGCAAACGTATAGATTTGCTGCAGCAGATTTGTAAGAAGCATAGGAAAAAAGAACCGGAGCAGAACGGCCGGCACTTTTCCTGTTGTCAGATTGCCTGTCTGTGTCATGTGACTACCTCCTTAGATCATTGCGCTTTTTTTGATTATGAAATAATATGGGGCTTTTTTATATCTGTTTTCTTGCTTTTATGTCGAAAAACTGATATTACTAGGATAGGGATGGTGATAAGATGAAAATGAGAAATGAACTCAACCGTCATCTGTATGTGCAAAAAACAAGTAATATTGAGAGACTTCCCTATAATGTGGAGCAGGGGCAGTATGCGGACATATGCAGCGGCGACATGGAGGCAGTTGAAAGGGGATTGTCTGTTATGGAGCAGCGGATATTCCTCCGGCAGCTTTCTGATGATCCCGCGAGAAATGCGCTGCTTCATCTGGTTATTGTAGCATCTGATACCGCGAAAGCCTGCGTTGACAGTGGGATGGGACATGATGAGGCATACACACTTGCTGATATTTATATCCGCAAAGCGGACAAGTGCAGGACTGAAAAAGAGCTTATTTGTCTGCTCAGGGAACTGCAGATGGATTTTGCGGAGCGTATGCGCGAAATAAGGAAACAGTCTGTGATCTCGCTCCATGTCAGAAAGTGTATTGACTACATCTATGAGCATCTTCAACAGGATTTGACGGTGAATGCACTGGCAGCCTACTGTGGGCTGAACCCCTCCTATTTATCCAGACTGTTTTTCAGGGAAACAGGTATTCATGTGAAGCAGTTTGTGCTGAACGCGAAGATTGATACTGCCCAAAATCTCCTGAAATACACGGATCTATCGTATCTGGATATCGCTATTTCTCTGGGGTTTTCCTCACAGAGTTTGTTCATTGCCACATTTCGGAAGATCAGTGGCACTACGCCAAAGAAGTATCGGGAGGGATGGTCTGTCTCAAATCAATGATTTTCAGGGAAAATATGACATACAGTTGACAGGTTTTCCGTGTTATAATTGCTATATACTGACCGAAGAGAATCCGTTTAGGAGCAGTTCGGGCGCAGTGGAAACTATTGTATCGTAAATAACATGGAGGAGGAAAATATGGCGTTTGATTACAAGAAAGAGTATAAGGAATTTTACATGCCAAAAAATAAACCAAGTATCGTTGAAGTGCCGGCAATGAACTACATCGCAGTCCGCGGGGCAGGCGATCCCAACATCGAGGGCGGCGAGTATAAGAAATCGATCGGGCTGCTGTATGCGGTCGCCTTTACGATCAAGATGAGCAGGAAGGGCAGTCATCAGATCGAGGGGTATTTTGATTATGTGGTTCCGCCGCTGGAGGGTTTCTGGTGGCAGGAGGGTGTTCAGGGAATCGATTATGCGCATAAGGAGACGTTTTGGTTTATATCCGTGATCAGACTGCCCGACTTTGTGACAAAGGACGATTTTGACTGGGCGGTCAGAGAGGCAGAAGCGAAAAAACAGGAGGATTTTTCCAAGGTAAAGTTTTGGACGTATCAGGAAGGTCTGTGTGTACAGTGTATGCATATCGGGCCTTATGACGATGAGCCGGAGACTGTCAGGCTGATGCATGATTTTATGACGGAACAGGGGTATCAGCTCGATATCAGTGACGAGAGGCTGCATCACGAGATCTATCTGAGCGATGCCAGACGGACGGCGCCCGAAAGATTAAAGACAGTGATCCGTCATCCGATTCGAAAAAATTGAGCTCATAAATTATTATCAAAAAATTTAACTATGCCGTCAATGACAGATCTGCATATTTGTGGTATCATACAGGTAGCGGGCAAATGGGAGTTCGAGTGATAAAGGGCATTTATGTATCTGTCTGGACGCAGCAAAGGCACCGCGATTTATCAAATTCTGAACACGGTGGTTTAATTTGCTTTTGTTGGGAACTGCACAGGGAGGGAAGAACAGTGATTGACAGACCGAAATATGACGCAAAATGGATTGGGCACAATTTGAAGCGGCTCCGACTGGCGAAAAAACTCACAGTGGACGAGGTGAGAAGATATCTTGGTGTGGGCTCCGTGCAGGCGGTCTACAAATATGAGGAGGGCAAGAGTTATCCGCCAGCGGATACGATGTTTGCACTCATGCAGCTCTATGAGGCGGATCTCTATGATATTCTGTGCGGGTGCGACCAGCGGCCATGCATCACTGAAATGGTGGTGACAAAAGCGCAGTGGCGGAGTCGGATGAGCAGATGCATTTATTTTTGCGGGATTTATGTCGGCAGGAGGGCAGGGTAGCCGCGAGGGAGAATGGAATGAGTACGCTAGAGAGAACAATTTCTATGATGAAGGAATTGCCGGAGACTGATTTGCTACAAATACAGGATTTGATTCGGAAGCTTTTTCCGGATCATCAATTTGAGATTGTAGATCATGCGGCTGGCAATGCTTTGAATTCCCTGTTAAGAAAGGATTTTATGGAAGAGACCGAAGCGTTACTGCTCACACAGGACTTAGCATTTACTGCTAAGTCCGTGAGAAAATGTAGTGGTTGCAAGTAAAAATCCATTTGCGCCACGAACGAAGTTCGTATTGCAATTTTTGCATGGATTTTTACCCGTTACTGGAACGGAGTGAACAGTAACATCGAAGCTGCTGAGCAGAAATATGTTTCGATAAATGCTTGACAATGAAGAACAGTTTCCTATATAATCAATGCTAAGAATTCTTAAAGAAATAACAGAGCAAATGCAGGGAAAAGAAATAGTACATGGGACTTGGATTTCAGAGAGAGGATGGAAGGAACTTACAGTTCTGTGGTGCGAATCCTTATGAAGAGTACATGGAAGGCGTCTTGGAGCAGCGGAGCGAACTTAGATTAAAAAACAGTAGTATCCGACGGAGATTCCACCGTTAAAGGAATGTGGTATAAGATTGTTGGAAATCCGTACCATGCAGAGCGCAGATTTGATATCTGAAATTAGGTGGAACCGCGGTCGTTTATTCGCCCTAAGTATATGTGAGTATACTTAGGGCTTTTTTAATGGAAAGGAAGAGGGTAACATGGAGAAAACAAGTTTTACAATGGAAGAAATGGTATCTTACTGCAACCAGTACGGCTTTATTTATCAGGGGAGCGAGATCTACGGAGGACTGGCAAACACATGGGACTACGGCCCGTTAGGGACGCGGCTGAAAAACCAGATCAAGGACGCCTGGAGATATTATTTTATACAGCAGCGGGAGAACAGCTATGAGCTGGACGCGGATATTCTGATGAATCCGCGGGTATGGGAGGCGAGCGGCCACCGCGCCGGTTTCACCGATCCCCTGTTGGACTGTAAGGAGTGCAAGACCAGACACCGTGCGGACAATCTGATACAGGAGTATGACAGTGCTGTCGATGTGGATGCAATGACGCAGGAGGAGATACTTGCGTATATCCGCGGGCAAAAGGTTCCGTGTCCGGTATGCGGAAAATCAGATTTTACGGATATCCGGCAGTTTAACCTGATGTTTGAGACACAGCGCGGCGCGACGAGTGACAGCGCGAGCACAATCTATCTGCGGCCGGAAAATGCGCAGGGTGAGTATGTCAACTATCTGAATGTCATGCGCTCCATGCGGGCAAAGCTACCGTTTAGTATCGGACAGATCGGAAAGGCATTTCGCAATGAGATCACGCCCAAGAATTTTACCTTCCGCACGATTGAGTTCGAACAGATGGAGTATCAGACCTTCTGCAAAGAAGGAGAGGACAGTTCCCTGTATCAGTATTTTAAAAATTATGGAAAAGCGTTCTTCGAATATCTGGGGCTGTCCCCGGAAAGGCTGCGGTTTCATGACCATGAGAAGCTTGCGCATTACGCGAAGGAGGCCTGCGACATAGAGTATCTGTTTCCATTTGGCTGGGGGGAGATCAACGGGACGCACAACCGCACTGACTTTGACCTGAGCCGTCATCAGGAGTATTCCGGAAAATCAATGGAATATTTTGATGAGGCGTCGCGCGAGAAGTATATACCATATATCATAGAATCCACATACGGACTTGACCGTATTGTGCTGGCGGTTTTATTTGAGGGCTTGCATGAAGAGCGCGTCAGTGAGAACGAGACAAGGGTGGTTCTGGGAATCAGACCATTTCTTGCCCCGGTTAAGGCAGTCATTTTGCCCCTGATCAAGAAAAGGCACGCTGAAAAAGCAATGGGAATCTACCGGAATCTGCGCGCACACTTTATGGTGCAGTATGACGAATCGGGAAGCATCGGCAAGCGCTACCGCCGCGCTGACGCCATCGGAGTGCCCGTTGCGGTCACCGTCGATGACGATACGCTGGAAAAAGGAACCGTCACGGTCAGGGACAGGGATACCATGCAGCAAAAAACGCTGTCGATTGAAGAGCTGGTTCCGTATTTGAGTGATGCAATGCGAGCCTGAAGATATTTTATAACCACAACGCCTCACTCAGAATCTTCTGTGCCCTGACATCCTCAAGGCACACCATCTTTACCAGCAGCCACGCCCGTTCCTCCTCCGTCATTTCAGTAATCTCTTGCGCCGCGCTGGAAGCCTGCAGGTTTTGAATCATCTCGCCCAGACACTCCTCCTTATATCTGGCGCTGTCTATGGTTTCCAGCCATGCCCGGCGCTTCTTTTCAAGCATTTCCAGCAAGGACTCCTTCGCTGTTTTTCCGTCGAGAATCATTTTGATTTCGTCGAGGGAAAAACCGAGTGCCTTTAATTCTAACAGCGCGTTTAACTGCTGTACCTGTTCCGCCGAATAATAGCGGTATCCGTTGGCAGCGTCTGTTTTCACCGGTTTTAAAATGCCTTTCTTTTCATACAGGCGGATTGCTTTTCTGGAAACTCCAAAGAAATCTGCGATTTCTCCGATCAGCATAAGGTCATCTTTCATAAGCGCCTCCTATTCTTCCAATGTATCATTGATTCTTTTGATGCAGACGGAATTTGCCTTCTGGTTGTTTATGCAGGATATGAGCATGAAGATTCCCGATAAAATGGAACCCCTGACCTGAAAACAATAAACGATATCCGAAAATGCCATCGTTCCATCATAAATCAGCCGATATCCTGTGAGCAGAATCACAAGATATCCCCCGATCCCGAATAAACGCATACCCGCGTCGCCGACCGCCTTTCTTATATGCATTTTCATATTGATTTTCATGAGTCTTTTGCTTGTTTTGGCACAGTTTGCCATCATCAGCTCTTTGGCGTCATATAACAGGATTGTGTCTGCGTCTGTGAGTAACGGCTTGATGGCGGAAGTATTCTCGGCCATGGTATTTTGCGATGCCTCCTTTAATTTTGGTATCGCTTTCAGCACGATTTTATCATTTATGACGATTTGGGGAATCGCAAACATCCATGTTATTGCCAAAAAAAGGACGCTGCTCTTTAGCATCAGAAGGCAGGACAACAGGATATTTATGATGGCGACCGCCAGGTGGGGAATATTCAGCGGGCCGTTCATCATTGTAAACGCAGCCTGTATATCACTGTTTAACCTTGTGATCCATTCACCGCTAAAATGATGGTCAATCCGTTTCAGCGGCAGACTTAACATTTTACCAAACATCTTTTTCTGGAGTTCAATTTCTGCTTTTGCTGAAAATGCAGCGTATCTCGTCCATATGATTCCATTATATACAAATAGCACAGCACATAGCAAGCCGTATATTATGCACAATTTAAAAAGTGCGCCGGAAAGTTTTGTTTCCAGACAGAGGAAGACAGATTTCATCAAATTTGCCGACAGCCAGGTTCTGAAAGCATCGAACGGCGAGCGCAACAGAAGTAAAAATATGTATTTACGCCAGACGCCCATTCTTTTGATCAGTTTGCGAAGCTCACTCACGAATCATTTTCCCTCCCTCCATGCGATAGATTGTGTAGCGGTCGTCAAGCGTCTCCTGATGATGGGTGACATGGATCACTGTCCTGCCATCTGTCAGATTGCATAAAGCTTCCAAAACGGAATGTCCGGTATCCGGATCTAGTGCCGAGACTGGTTCGTCTAGCAAAATAATCGATGCATTTTTGCAAAGCGCCCTGGCGATCTGGATTCTCTGCGCCTGCCCGCCTGACACCTGGTTTCCCCGTTCGCCCACATTTGTATCCAGACCGTCTGGAAGCGTCTCAATCCATTTCACGAGGCTTGCGTTTTGGCAGGCTGCCCATACCATTTCATCTGGATAATTGTGACCGCAGGTAATATTATCCCTTATGGACAGCGGAAAAAGGCTGTTATTCTGCATGACAAGCGCTACCTGCTTTCTGATTTCCCCAGGCAAATGTTCGCCTGCAATGACCGCTGTTCCGCGATCTGGCGCATACAGACCAGCAAGAATTTTCAGCAGCGTGCTCTTGCCGCATCCGCTGTCCCCGACAATTCCGATGTGTTCGCCGGGTTCGACTTGAAGCGACAAATCCTTTATCACTGTATGATTCTCATAGGAAAACGAAATATTTTCTAAATTAACCGCGTATTGAACCATAGTTTTCCCTCCAATCTGTCAATAGATGCGCAAAAACGGCGAAAAGCGGCATAGATTCCCGGCATGTTCTGTAAAAAGCCTGAAACATTTCCCGACAGGTTGATAAATATATAAAAAGTTCCTATGCTTATTTTTTCATGGATCACCATAAACCCGCCCAATCCAAGCAGTAACAAAAGCGGTACAAATGAGAGCACGCCGGAAAGCGACATCAGCCTGGCAGAAATCTGTTCTTTCTGAATACTTGAATCGCCCCATTCAGTAAGATTTTCCTCCATGACGCCCGCAATCAGCCGATACGCGTCGTAAACCTGAATGATCGGAAACAATTCCAAAATCATGTCCGCCAGCCCGTTGATTTTTTTCTTGCTATTTTGGCATTGTTGTGTGTAATTTTTTATCATTTTGCTCGAAAAGGAACAATAGAAAATCAGCGGAATTACCGGAACGATCGAAAACAGGGCAAGCTTGAAATTTTGATAGAGCAGGAATATGACAGTGACGGCAAACGTGCCAAACTGCTTTATCAATGAAAAGAGATTTTCGCTCAGATAATCAGAGATCTCTTTTAATTCATTCTGCATGGCGGACTGTTCTTCTCCGACATTCAGCTTTGAGAGCGTCCGAATGTCACATTGCAAATAATATCCGGCATAACCCATCCGCAGTTCATGTGCAAATATTTCACAGGTATAGGAGGATAGATATAGTGATAAACACTCGCTTAGTGTGTGCACAAGGACAATCAGTATTCCAAGTGAAAGAAACAGCTCCAGTTCGTTCTCCAGATAGAATAAATCTGCATTTTGCAGAATGTCCAACAGCCGTGCCAGGAATTTGTTCCAACACAAATTAAGAATCACAGACAGGAAGGTGAACAGAACTGCTGCTATAAATAGGATTCTGTGTAATTGGATAAGCTGCTTCAAAATTTTCATACAAGTTCTCCTGCTTTTGGGGGGGTAGTGTCAAGTCTACTACCTGTTTTTTCTATTCAAAGCCTTTATTTTCGGGAG
>ERZ779622.604-NODE-604-length-19585-cov-5.206503_pt1 | contig 19585 bp, 14 predicted proteins | sample MGYA00514188_ERZ779622 | MGnify/ENA primary metagenome ERZ779622 (study PRJEB29562, sample SAMEA4376702) | mouse gut metagenome | isolation source: Cecum | study: EMG produced TPA metagenomics assembly of the A DSS colitis mouse model was used to assess the... | reverse complement strand
CCGGATGGAACGGGGGCAGAAAAACCAGAGACAGAAACTCCCGGAGGCGGCACTGAGGGAGAGAATTCTGGTGGAGATGGAGACAACACCGGCGGAGGAGACAACACCGGTGGAGGAGACAACACCGGTGGAGGAGACAACACCGGTGGAGGAGATAATACCGGTGGGAATACGGGCGAAACTCCAAATCCGCCGGTAGATCCTGATCCACCAGTGGAACCTCCCGCAGAGAAAAAGTTTTCTATTGATAAGGGCCCTTTTACAATAAAAGCGGGCGATACCATAACGATGTCAGTGAAAGAGAATACTACTGGCGCTGAAGTAAAATGGAGTTCCAGTAATTCTGGCGTAGCGACAGTAGATGAGAAAACCGGCGTAGTAAAAGGTATTGCAAAAGGATCAGTCGCAATTACGGCGAGTGCCGGTGGGATGTCGGAAAACTGTACGGTTAATGTTGAAGCGGCACCTGTACAGGCAACCCTCTCGATCAACCCGACGGCAATGTCCCTGATGACGGGACAAAAGGGAACCATAACGGCGACGACCAATCAGAATACCGTGAGCTGGACCTCCTCGGATGCCAATGTCGCTTCCGTGACTCCGGCTTCCGATACAAAGTCGGCGGTGGTGGAGGCGAAAAAGGCAGGAAAGGCAGCGATCACGGTGACGGCAGGGGACGTGGTAGTGAAATGTGATGTGACTGTGACCGACGCCGGAATCACACTGGACAAGACATCCCCTCTGCAGGTGCAGATTAAGCAGGCTGTCGCCGTGAAGGTGACAACTGTGCCTGACAGTGCGAAGATAACCAAAGTTGAGTCCAGGAATACGAAGATCGCTACGGCGGCGGTGAAGGATAAGACGGTGACGGTCACAGGCGTTGCTCTCGGCGAGACGGAGGTGGTGATCACCTGCGACAACGGAAAAGAAGCGAAACTGACCGTGAAGGTTGTCAACAATTACATGCTCGATACGACCACCCTGTTGAAAGATAAAAACGGCAATCAGGTGTACGTGTACGAGAACGGCAAATACCGCAAAGCGGTGTATGCGGATTACTATAAATTCAACGAGTTCTATATAGAGACGACGGAGATCCTGTACACAGGCTGGCAGAATATCAACGGCAAAACCTACTATTATCTGGAGAACCATAAATATGTGACGGGTGAACAGGTCATCCAGGGCGCGAAATATACTTTTGCCAGCGACGGAAGTCTTGTGACAAGCTCCGGCACGTTCGGAATCGATGTGTCCAAGTGGAACGGCAGCATCGACTGGAACAGCGTGAAGGCCTCCGGGGCGTCGTACGCGATCATTCGCTGCGGTTACCGCGGTTCCACTACAGGCGCGCTGATCACGGACCCGAAATTTGCGGCGAACATTTCCGGCGCCAACGCGGCGGGGCTGAAGGTGGGAGTATACTTCTTCACGCAGGCCGTCAACGAGAAGGAAGCGGTGGAAGAGGCTTCTATGGTGCTGGATCTGGTGAAAAAATATAAGATATCCTACCCGATCTTCCTGGATGTGGAGGCCAGCGGCGGCAGAGCGGACGGCATCGACAAGGGAACCCGCACGGCGGTCTGCAAGGCGTTCTGTGCGACGATCCAGAATTCGGGATATACGGCGGGCGTTTACGCGAATAAGACCTGGCTGAACAGCAAGATCGACGCGGGGGCTCTCGGCTCCTATAAGATCTGGCTGGCGCAGTATGCGGCAGCGCCCAACTACGGCGGAAGATACAACCTGTGGCAGTACAGTTCCAAGGGATCTGTGCCGGGCATCAAAGGGAATGTGGATATGAATCAGAGTTATCTGGGATACTAAGAAACAGCGGGATTGTGGGAAGAGATCCTGCGAAACTGGAATAGGAGAAGCAAAATATGAGAACATATCTGGTAACGGGCGGAGCTGGTTTTATCGGTTCCAACTATATTCACTACATGTTTAAAAAGTATGACAGTGAGATCCGCATCATCAATGTGGACGCGCTGACTTACGCGGGGAATCTGGAAAACCTGCGGGATGTGGAGAAGCGAGACAACTATACCTTTGTCAGGGCGGATATCTGCGACAAGGAAGCGATCGGCAGGATTTTTGCGGAGAACGACATCGACAGAGTGGTTCACTTTGCGGCGGAGAGCCACGTGGACCGGAGTATCAGAGAGCCTGAGGTCTTTGTGAAGACCAATGTGCTGGGTACGGCAGTGATGTTGAACTGTGCGAAGGCGGCATGGGAGAACCCGGATGGCAGTTATAAGGAAGGGAAAAAGTTTCTGCATGTCTCCACGGATGAAGTGTACGGATCTCTGGAGAATGAGGGGGAGTATTTCTATGAGACGACCCCCTATGCGCCCCACAGCCCCTATTCAGCCAGCAAGGCGAGCTCGGACATGCTGGTGAAGGCCTATATGGACACCTACAGGTTCCCGGCGAACATCACGAACTGTTCCAACAACTACGGACCTTATCAGTTCCCGGAGAAGCTGATTCCGCTGATCATCAACAATGCGCTGCAGGGCAAAAAACTCCCGGTGTATGGCGATGGAAAGAATGTCAGGGACTGGCTTTATGTGGAGGATCACGCAAAGGCGATCGACATGGTGCAGGAACAGGGCAGGCTGTTTGAGACCTACAATATCGGCGGTCACAATGAAAAACAGAATATCGAGATCATTCACATCATCATAGAGACACTGCAGGAGATGCTGGCTGAGGACGATCCGAGGAAAGCGCTTGTGAGCAAGGATCTGATCACCTATGTGGAGGACCGGAAGGGACACGACAGACGCTACGCGATCGCGCCTGACAAGATCAAAGCGGAGATCGGCTGGGAGCCGGAGACCATGTTCCGGGAAGGAATCCGCAGGACGATCGAGTGGTATTTTGAGCACGAGGACTGGATGAAAAACGTCACCAGCGGAAACTATCAGAAGTATTACGAAGAGATGTATAAAATATAAAGGATTGGAAGTCTTATTCTATTTAAGGAGATATCGATGAAAGGAATTATACTTGCGGGCGGCGCCGGCACAAGACTGTATCCATTGACCAAAGCTATTTCCAAACAGATCATGCCGGTCTATGACAAACCGATGATCTATTACCCGCTGTCCACGCTGATGTTGGCGGGAATCCGGGAGGTACTGATTATTTCGACACCCAGGGATCTGCCGGTGTTCGAGGAGCTGTTCGGCGACGGAAGCCAGCTCGGACTGCAGTTCTCCTACGCGGTACAGGAATATCCGAGAGGGCTGGCGGATGCTTTTCTGATCGGGGAAGAGTTTATCGGAACGGACCGGGTGGCGCTCGTGCTGGGGGATAATATCTTTTATGGCCAGAGCTTTTCCAAACTGCTGCAGCAGGTGGCCTCCAGGGAGAAGGGAGCTACGATCTTCGGATATTATGTGAGAGATCCGAGAGAGTACGGCGTGGTGGAATTCGACGAGAACGGGAAGGCGCTTTCCATCGAGGAAAAACCGGAGAAGCCGAAGAGCAATTATGCCGTGCCGGGGCTTTACTTCTACGATAACGACGTGATAGAGATCGCAAAGAATGTAAAACCTTCGCCGAGGGGAGAGATTGAGATCACCAGCGTGAACAACGAGTATCTGCGGCGCGGCGATCTGCGGGTGGAGACCATGGGCAGAGGTTTTGCGTGGCTGGATACGGGAAATCACAATGCGCTGCTGGATGCGGCGGATTTTGTGGCGGCTTTCCAGAAGAGGCAGGGATTGTACATTTCCTGTATCGAGGAAATTGCTTTTAAGAGAGGCTTTATTACCAGAGAGCAGCTTCTCGCCCTGGCGGAACCGCTGCTCAAGACGGATTACGGAAAATATCTGACAGAGGTTGCAAATGGACTCTAGGATAAAAAGACGGGCTATCCTGATCAGCGCAGGCATGATCCTGCTGGTGGTTTTCGTGACGGTTCTGGGAAATTCGTCGGGGCTCAGGCGCTATCTGTCCAAGCAGGAGAAAAGTGAGGAGAATGCGCCCTCCGAGATAGATTCTCTGACGGAGGATGGCACAGAGGAGGGCGAGACGGAAGAGATCGGGAGTTATGCGAAGGAGGGTTTCGCGGGTTCTGACCCCTCTCTGCAGGTGGGAGATGACCTTCGGGCATTTCTGCAGGATTCCACTTTTTTCGACAGGGAACTCAGCAGTTATGAGAAGAAACTGTTGGAGGAGAACGATAAGAGCCTTTATTTTGTGACCACTTCGGTGGAGAGAGATTTGAGGATCCAGATTTTGGACGCGAAGGGCACTGTTGTCACAGGCGTGCCTTTTGTTGTTGAATTGAAGGAGCAGGGAACTTATAAGGATCAGGACAGGGACGGCATTATCTATATCAGCAATCTGAGCGCGGGGGATTATGAGGTGGCGCTGGGCGAGGTCCCTGATTACGAGACACCAAAACCGACAGTAGTGTCAGTGAGGGACAAGGTGGCCTACACAGCGATTCCGGATATCACCCTGTTGATGAAAACGGAAGCCGACATTATCGCGGAGGAAGAAGATACCGGGCAGAGGGATGCGGAGGAAGATGCCGACGATACGGAGATCGTGGACATTCGGGAACTCGGCGAAGAAGGGCAGATGGGTATCGATGTCTCCAAGTGGAACGGTGAGATCGACTGGGACAGAGTGAGAAATGCCGGTATTACATATGCGATCATCCGATGCGGTTATCGCGGTTCATCTACAGGCGCACTGGTGGAAGATCCCTATTTCAGGCAGAATATGCAGGGGGCTTTGTCCGCCGGATTGAAGGTGGGCATCTATTTCTTTACGCAGGCGACGAACGAAGTGGAAGCTGTGGAGGAAGCCAGCATGGCGCTCGCGCTGTGCAGAGATTACAAAGTGACCTATCCGATCTTTATCGACACGGAGGGAGCAGGCGGGAACGGGAGGGCCGACGGACTGGATATGGAAACCAGGACGAAAGTGTGCCAGGCTTTTTGCCGGACCGTGGAGGATGGGGGTTACAGCGGCGGTATCTACGGCAGCAGAAACTGGTTTCGGACAAGGCTGCGCATGGATGAGCTGGAAAATTATGTCATCTGGCTGGCGGAATACCGGGAGAAGCCGGTGTACGGCGGTACTTACCATTTATGGCAGTATACCTCCTCCGGAAGTGTGGACGGTATAGAGGGCAGGGTGGATCTGGACATCAGCTATTTGGCGTATTAGACCGGGGAATCTCTGATTTCCCGGATGGCGCACTGCATGAGCAGGCTATAAAGTAGCATGAGCGGGTTATAAGATAAAATCAGATAAGGGGAGCGGAATATGGGCAAAATTACAGTAGAGACCTGTGAGATTGAAGGGTTAAAAATCATTACGCCTGCTGTTTTTGGGGATAGCAGAGGGTATTTCATGGAAACCTATCAATATAATGATTTTAAGGAGGCCGGGATCGATCAGATTTTTGTGCAGGATAATCAGTCTTCCTCGCGTAGGGGCGTGCTGCGGGGACTGCACTTCCAGATAAATTATCCGCAGGATAAACTGGTGAGGGTCATCCGGGGGGAGGTTTTCGACGTGGCGGTGGATCTGCGGAAAAATTCGCCGACATTCGGGAAATGGCACGGAGAACTGTTGTCGGAAGAAAATAAAAAACAGTTCTTTATTCCGAAAAATTTTGCCCATGGATTTCTGGTGCTTTCCGAGACGGCGGAGTTTTGTTACAAATGCTCGGATTTTTATCACGCCAACGATGAGGGCGGGATCTACTACGCGGATCCGGAGATCGGTGTCAGATGGCCGATTCCGGAGGGGATGGAGCTCATCCTGTCGGAGAAAGATACAAAGTGGGCCGGTATTTCCGCCTATAAACAGACTATGGGTGTGTAGGAGAATGCGGTAGATGAAGCGTATGAGAATTTCAAAAAAAATGGGGATTGCCATTTTTTGTGTATTGGCGGGGATCATGACACTGATCATTGTGCTGCATCATAATCCTTTTGCCGATCCGCAGGAGGAACTGATCAAAAAGGTAATAGCCTGTATTCTGATTGTGCTCTCCTGCGTCATATTTACCATATTTTACGATAAACTTACGGTGCTTCCGGTGGAGCTGTTTGAAAACAGAAGGCTGATCTGGAAGCTTGCGAAGAATGATTTCAAAAAGCGCTATGCCGGTTCCTACCTGGGAATCATATGGGCGCTGGTGCAGCCGGTCGTCACGGTTTTTATGTACTGGTTTGTCTTTGAAAATTTTATGGGTTCCAAAGCACAGTTTCTGTCCAGCGGCACAAGTATGCCCTACGTGCTCTTTCTGGCGGCGGGGCTATGTCCCTGGTTTTATTTTTCGGAGGCTCTGAACAATGGAACGACAGCGCTGTTAGAGTATAATTATCTTGTGAAAAAAGTCGTATTTAAGATCAGTATTCTGCCGATCATCAAGATTATCGCAGCAACCTTTATCCATCTGTTTTTTGTGCTGGTGCTGCTGATCGTCGCCGCAATCTACGGCTGTTACCCAACCATCTATACGATTCAGATCATTTATTACAGCTGCTGCACTTTTATTCTGGTGCTGGCGCTGTCCTATACGACCTGCGCGATCGTGATCTTTTTCCGCGATCTGATGCAGATCATTGCGATCATACTGCAGGTAGGCATGTGGGCTACGCCGATCCTCTGGAGCATCGCGGTACTGGACGACAAACCGCCGATCTGGAATACGATCATCAAGATCAATCCGCTGGTATATATTGTAAATGGATATCGGAGCGCGATCTGCGAGAAGGAGTGGTTTTTTGAAGATTTCTACTCCACCATGTATTTCTGGATCTTTACCGTTGTCGTATTTGGCATAGGGGCGCTGATCTTCAAGCGGCTGAAGGTGCATTTTGCAGATGTATTATAACAGTATTTTATGTTTTTTATTCGGGAGGTATCACGATGGGCTTTTTAGACCACTTTAAGAAAACGGATGTTTCTGCAACACCTCAGTTGAAAGATTTTCATCCTGTTGATACCGGATTGTCTCAGGCAGTCCGGGATTTGTCGGAAGAGTTCGGGAAAAAGGAACTTTCTGCCCGCGTTTCCTGCGGCAGGGATCAGTTCATCGCTCTGCTTGCCGGCGTTCCGGCCCTGCGCAGAACGCCCGGAATTCCCGGTCCGGGCGAGTCCGGCGAGGATTATTTTACTACTCTGCCGAGATGCGCCACCCCGGAGGCAGAGGCAGAGTGCCGCGGCCATCTGGAAAAGGTTTTCGGCATTACGGACAGAGAGTCTCTGTTGGATTTTTGCAATCGGGAGATTCGTTGCCATCGCCAGTATCTGGATTTCGTGGGTTTTTGGGAGGGCAGTCCGTCTTTCGATATGGCTGAGCTGAACAGGGATGCTTTGGAATATTTTCAGACGATGCGGGACTTCTCCGCTCAGTTTTATCCCATCGTGGGGCGCGCGGGATATCTGGCCTGGGATATCTGCGAGTGCATGGGACATCTGCGGGCGGGCTATGCCTGCGGCATAATGACGAAAGAAGAGTTGGATGAGATGGCGGAATACTGGATCGCCCAGGCGCAGACTTTCAAAAACTGGGCGGATTTTGCCGTCAGTGTGGTGTGCGGCGAGCTGTATTGGGATTTTCGGGGCGGGTCCAGGCAGTCGGAATTGAACAGGGGTCTGGAGCTGTGGACGCGGTTAGTTCGTACACTGTTGGACGACGTTGCTGCCTGGGGAAGCGGCATGTGGTATGAACCGGCAGACAGAACAAAACAATAGAATTGGGATATAGACAGATATGAAACAGGAAAAATCGATTGCGATCTCCGTCGGAGGGGTAGAAAAAGTATATAAATTATATGACAAGTCTTCTGACAGAGTGCGGGAGGCGCTGGGGCTGACCAGGAAGGCAAGGCATAAAAAGCACTATGCCTTAAAGGGTATCGATATGGACATACATCAGGGGGAGTGCGTCGGCATCATCGGAACCAATGGATCCGGCAAGTCCACCATTCTGAAGATCATTACCGGCGTGCTCTCCCCCAGCGCCGGGGAAGTGAAAGTGAACGGACGTATCTCGGCGCTGTTGGAGCTGGGAGCCGGCTTTAATATGGAATACAACGGCATTGAGAATGTCTACCTGAACGGGATGATGATCGGTTTTTCGGAGAAGGAGATCGACGAGAAACTGCAGGATATCCTGGATTTCGCGGATATCGGGGACTATGTGTATCAGCCGGTGAAGACTTACTCCAGCGGCATGTTTGTCCGCCTTGCCTTCGCGGTGGCGATCAATATAGAGCCGGAAATTCTGATCGTGGACGAGGCGCTCTCGGTCGGCGACGTGTTTTTCCAGGCGAAATGCTACCATAAGTTCGAGGAATTTAAGGAGATGGGGAAGACCATCGTCTTTGTCAGCCATGATCTGAGCAGCATCAGCAAATACTGTGACAGAGTAGTGCTTCTGAACAAGGGCGTGAAGCTGGGCGAGGGCAGTCCCAAGGAGATGATCGATACCTACAAGCAGGTTCTCGTCGGACAGTATGAGCTGCCGGACAATGAGGATCACAAGAGCCTGGTCCACGATGAGGATATCCGCGAAAAGGCGTCGGGTAGCGGAAAGAAGAAAAAGGAAAAGGAAAAGGAGCAGGGGATCAATCCGGAACTGTTGGAATACGGTTCCAAAAAGGCCAGGATCGAAGAGTACTGGCTGATCGATCAGAACGGGACGAGGACGACGGCGGTGATCAAAGGGCAGGACTACACGATCCGGATGAAAGTCGTGTTCGAGCAGGATTGTCCGGCGCCTATATTTGCCTTTACAATCAAAAATATCAAGGGTACAGAGATCACCGGCACGAACACGATGGTGGAGAAAGCTTTTTTGGAGCCGGTGAAAGCGGGGGAGGTAAAAGAGATCAGCTTCACTCAGCACATGAATCTGCAGGGAGGAGAATACCTGCTCTCCCTGGGCGTGACCGGCTATGAGGGGGATGACTTTACGGTGTATCATCGGCTGTACGATGTGCTGAATATGACAGTGATCTCGGACAAGGACGCGGTGGGATTCTATGACCCGGAGTCCGTTGTGAAGGTGGTTTGAGAGGACATCTGCTGAGAGGGAAAAGGGAAATATGAAAACAGAACAGATTGGAAAAGTAAATCTGGATTTAACATATTACTCCGGCGACGATATGTACTGCGATGGGGCGGTGGAGGATGACCTGCTGAAGATTGCCAGGGATTACGCCGAAGTGGAGTATCCCCGCGTGATCGAGGAGAGGAAAAGCTGGGAAATACTGTATCATTTGTCCGCCCAGCGGGAGAATATCGTGGAGTGGCTGCCGATGGATAAGAGCATGAAAGTGCTGGAGATCGGGTCCGGCTGCGGAGCAATAACAGGTGTTCTTTCTGAAAAAGCGGGGGAAGTCACCTGTGTCGAACTGTCCAAAAAGAGAAGCATGATCAATGCGTATCGGCATATGGACTGCGGGAACGTTACGATACATGTGGGAAATTTTCAGGACATCGAATCTTCGCTGCCCTGCGACTACGACTATATCTGTCTCATCGGTGTGCTGGAGTATGCACAGTCCTACATCGGAGGGGAGACGCCTTTCGAGAATTTTCTGAACATTATCCGCTATCATCTGAAAAAGAATGGGCGCATTGTCATCGCGATCGAGAACAGGTTTGGTCTGAAATACTGGGCGGGGTGCCGTGAGGATCATCTTGGCACCTGTTTTTCCGGGATCGAAGGTTATCCGGACGGCGGCGTAGTGCGCACTTTTACGAGAAACGGACTGGAGAATATTTTTGCGAACTGCGGGATAGAGGATTACAGTTTCTATTATCCTTACCCAGACTACAAGTTTATGACCACTCTCTATTCGGATGAATACCTGCCGAAGGCGGGCGAACTCTCCAACAACATGCGCAACTTTGACAGGGACAGGATGGTTCTCTTTGACGAGAAAAAAGCTTTTGACAGCATTTTGCGGGAAGGGTTGTTCGCGATGTACTCCAATTCTTTCCTGGCGGTGATCGGGGGGAAGCCGGACATCTGTTATGTGAAATATTCCAACGACAGAAAGCGTGAATACCGGATTCGGACGGAGATCCTGCCGGTGAGTCTGACGGGAATGGAAGCCCGGAAAGGAATGACGACGGAGGAGAAGAACAATCTTCCCAAGATTTTGGCGGTGAGAAAGTATCCTCTGGGTGCGGAAGCGGACGAGCATGTTCGGAATATCGATGTGGCCTACCGGAAACTGAAAGACCGCTACGCTGGCGGGGAGCTGCGGATCAACCGCTGTAAACTGGTGCAGGAGGGAGCGCACCCCTATATCGAACTGGAATATATTACGGGGGTTACGCTGGCGGAGCTGCTGGATGCCGCGCTGGAGCGGGATGATATGGAAAGATTTATGCTGCTCTTCCGGAAATATCTGGTGATGCTGGATTATCACAGCAGGCAGCCGGTGGCGGATTTTGATCTGATCTTTTCCAACATCCTGATCGGGGCAAAGGACGCGGCGAAGCCTTTTGACGGGCTGGAGAACAGTGTTTGGACGCTGATCGATTATGAGTGGACATTTGGGAAGCAGGTGGCGACAAAGGAGCTGGCTTTCCGGGCGGTCTACTGTTATCTGCTGGAGGATGAGAAAAGAAATAAATTAAGTTTGGATTTGATTTTGCGGGAGCTGAGTATAACGGATGAGGATGCCGATGAATACAGAGCCCGGGAGAAGGCTTTTCAGCGTTTTGTGACCGGTCATCATCGTTCCATGGTGGAGCTGCGGGATATGATCGGGCGCAGATGCGACCGACCGGAAGAATTTCTCGAGCGGATCCGCCTGGAGGAGATGCGCCGCAGCATTCAGATCTATGAGGACAGAGGACAGGGGTTTAAGGAGGAGGCTTCTTACTTTGCGGAGGAGTATCTGATGGAAGAAGAACAGGGGCTGTGTCTGAGCCTGCCTGTGGATGGGGACGTGAAACAGATTCGGATAGATCCGGCTTTCGCGGATTGCATTGTGCGGATCAGGGAACTGAAATGGAATGACAGGGATATGGTATGGAATGGAAAAAATTCAGTGCTGAGCACCAACGGGACAGCTTTGGATGACACGGGCAGTTTTGTCTTTTCCACGGAGGACCCCAATCTGGTCGTCTCTCTGGAGGGGCGGACGTTTGAAAAGACAAATGTCCTGAAGATTTGTATGGAACGCTCCCTGATCGGGCGGGAGATTGCCCGGGATGTGGAGAGCGCGGCAAAGAGGAGATTTCGTCTGTGAGCAATTATCTGAAAAGAGCCGTGCAGCGGCTTCTGATTCAAAAAAGACATCGATCGTATGAGGAACGGATTGCCCGGCAAGCCGTTCCTTATGGCGTTTGGCTGGAAAGTCTGCTGGAGGGAGATAGGGCGGAAACGGCGGAGTGGAAGAAAGAGGCGGAGGCCGCCGGGAGAGCGCACTTGTCTGTGACGGTAATGCTGCCGCGGGTGTTCTGTGAATGCGCTTCCGACAGAGATTTAAGGGATAAGCAGGGGGATCTGTGGCTTGTCACGACGGAGGAGTCTGCTCTGACGGAGGGGGCGCGGTGGGAAGTCATACGGTATTTTGAGGAACATCCTGCCTGCGGGATAGCCTACGGAGATGAGGCGGACTACTATAAGCCGGACTGGTCCCCCGATCTGCTGCAGTCGTTTTTCTATTTTGGAAATATATTTGCGGTCAGAAAAGAGCTGGTCGAAAGGATTGGGGAAAACGCCGGGGAAGAGCGGGGACTTTCGGAGAAAGCCAGGCTCTATGATCTTGTGCTGCGCTGTATCGACGAGGCCGGATGGGGCGGACATATAGAGAAGGTGCTGTTTGCGTCCGGGGACGGGGACCGCGTGAGGGAACGGGAATGGAACCCTGCGACAGGGCAGGGGAAAGACTGGGGCATGGAACCGGAGTTTGATGAGATAAAGAGGGGACATCTGTATTCCGATATGGAAATTCCGGCGGAAAAGGAAAGGCAGGAACTGGTGTCGGTTATCATTCCCTCCAAGGACAATCCGGCAGTGCTCTCCAACTGTATTCACTCTCTGCGGGAGATAACCGCCTATCAGAATATCGAGATTATTGTAATAGATAACGGCAGTAACGATAAAAATAAAAACAGGATTTTACAAATAAGGAATCAAATGAGGGAAGAGTACTCTTTCCGGTATCTGTACAGGCCCATGGCGTTCAATTTTTCCGTCATGTGCAATATCGGGGCCGGGGAGGCCAGGGGAAATTATCTGCTGTTTCTCAATGATGATATGGAGATCGTCAGAGAGGACTGGCTGTCGGTGATGGTCGGGAAGGCGTCCAAGAGCTGTGTGGGGGCGGTGGGGGCGAAGCTTCTGTACCCCGATTCCGACAAGATTCAGCATCTGGGCATCACTAATATCCATCTGGGACCCGCCCACAAGCTGCAGTTTTCTTCCGATAAGAAGGAATATTACCACGGGATCAACCGGTGTGCGGTGAATGTCAGCGCGGTCACAGGAGCCTGTCTGCTGGTCAGAAGAGAGGTTTTCGAACAGATCGGCGGATTTGACGAGAGGTTTGCGGTGGCGTTCAACGATGTGGAACTCTGTTTTCATCTGCTGCGGGAGGGGTATCAAAACGTCTGCTGCAATCAGACCTTTCTGTATCACCACGAGTCTATGAGCCGCGGCTTTGACGCGGGGGAGGAGAAGGTGGCGAGACTGCACCGGGAGAGAGACCTTCTCTATGCGGCATACCCGGAGATGTGGAACCGGGATCCGTACTATTCGAGGAAGCTGGTGGCGGATATTCTGGACCGGGGGTATGAGCCGGCCTGTCGGTTTGAGGAGGAGAGGATGTCTGAGCGGGCGGAAGTGATTCCGCTGGAGGGAGGACTTGATCCGGTTTGGTATAATGAGTGCCTGTATATGGGGCTGGAGTTTACCGGCGACGAGAGTGCCTGGAGGACGGGGAGATCTGGCGGCGGGGATTACTATATTCAGGGATGGTCTTACGCTGTGAATGTGGATAACAGTCGTTATGAAAAAAGCCTTCTGCTGAAACCGGTCAGTTTGCGGGATCGGCAGGAAGGGCAGGGGGAAAACGGGGAGAGACTGTGGAAAATTCCTTACAGGGAATGTTACAGACCGGATTTTCAGGAAAACCTTCCCTATATCGACCATCCGGCGCTCTGCGGAGTGAGTGTGTGGATCAGGCGGGATGCGCTGCCAAAGGGGGAGTATCTGATAGGATATCTCTGGGAGGATGCCTGTTCCAGGCAGAAGCTTTGTGGATTCAGCGCGGAGACGCTGCGGGTTGAGTAGAGGAGAGGAAGGGAAAGAAGAGGCATATGGATTACAGGCCGGCAGTCCCGGAAGATCTGGGGCAGCTTAGGGAGATGTATAGAGAGATTGTCCGGAAGATGGATGAGGAAGGCTTCCGGATCTGGGATGAGATCTATCCCGTTGAGTTTCTGGAGGGGGATATAGCAGATGGCAGGTTATATCTTTTAGCGGAGAATAATAATATTATGGCGGCGTTTTCCCTGTGTGATTCAAGTGCAGGCGAGGGGGTTGTGAAGTGGGAGGATGATCACGCGAAGGCGTTGTATCTCGACCGCTTTGGCGTGAATGTATGCTGCCTGAGACAGGGCGTGGGAAGCCTGATGCTGAAAAGAGCGAAAGAGACGGCGAAGAATCTCGGGGCGGAATATCTGCGGCTGTTTGTTGTGGATTGTAATGTGCCGGCGGCTTTGCTGTATCAAAAAAACGGTTTTGCGCCGGCGGATGGAGTTTATCATGAGGTGATTGACAATGAGCTGGTATTGCGGGAGCTCGGGTATGAGGTGAAGGTTTGAAGTTGGAGAGAGATCCGAAAAGGATTAAGAAATGATAAGCTGGTGATTTTTATGAACTATAATTGGACTGAGTATTATCAGAGAGCGTACGAAGCGGAAAAAAAGAAAAATACCGTGCTGGCCGGAAAGGTGGCGGATGCGGAGGGAAAGAGGGAAGAGCTGCAGGCGAAGTATGTGGCGATCTGCGCGAATCCTCTCTACAGGATCTCCCGATTTCCCTCTCTGTTTACGAGGGGATATCGAAAGATTCGGCATACGGCATCTGTGCTTTTGCGCGGGGAGCAGAAGAGAGAGGAGACGCCGGAGGAATTCACGGCGTCCTATCGGGAGCGTCTGCGCTGTCAGAGGGACAGTTACAGCCAGTGGATCAGGGAGGAGGAGCCCGCGCTGTGGGAAAAATATCGGGGGGCTCTGGGACAGAAAGGCGAGGAAAAACGGCGCACCTGCAAGGTGATCTCCTACCGGAGACTGGCGGGAATCACGAGCCTCTCCCACGCTCTGGGCAGCACGGTACATCGGGCGGACAGAAAAGAGCCGGATATCCTGCTGTTCGCCGCCCATCCGGGAGAGCTGGACGAACAGGCGGTCACTTTTATAGAGGAATGGTTCAGCGCTTACCCGGACACAAAACTGCTCTACGGGGCGGAGGACCACAGAGCCGGAGGAAAGAGATGTTTTCCATGGTTTAAGCCATGCTGGTCGCCGGATACACTGCTGGGATTTTTCTATTTCGGAAGTTATTTCGCGGTGGACAGGAGATGGGCGGAGCAGACATCCCTGTTCGGCTATGCGGACGCGCTGCCCAACCTGTATGACTTTGCGCTGCGGCTGTTAAAACCGTATTTTGAGAAGCCGGAGACGGCGGTGTATGATAAGAGCAATATCTGGCAGACCGGTTTTTACTACGGTGAAAGGAGAGAAACTTGCCCCGGAGAGTGCCGTTCCCCGGAGATCGTGTGTCTGGATCTGATTTTATACCATCGAAATGTTGAGGCGGACTTTGAGATGCCGGCGGATCGGGAATACTATCTGGAGACGGGCAGGATGCGGAGAGAAGCGAATCCGGAATTCTGGGGGTATGAAAAGGAATATATAAAATTAAGACAGGATTTTATAAATAACATGCGTTATGCAAGTGAACCGTATCAGACAGTGCATCCGGATGTCTGGTCTGTCGTGCCGAAAGGTGAGATATACGGCAAAGAAAGCGGCCCTCTTGTATCGGCGGTCATCCTGTCGAAGGATCATCCGGAACTTTTGAAAAACTGTATCGGTTCTTTTCTGGAGCGTACATTCCTGCCGGGATCACGGGACAGTGTGGAATTTATCGTGGTGGACAACGGGAGCAGTGAGGAAAACCGGCAAACTATTCAGGCCTTTCTGGAATCTTTAAAAGGAAAGACCCGTTATATATATTGTCCCATGGATTTCAATTTCTCCGCCATGTGCAATGCCGGAGTGCGGGAAGCGGAGGGTGAATATATCCTGCTGCTCAACGACGACGTGGAGATCATCGAGAGAAACTGGCTGCGCATTATGCTGGGACAGGCGCTTCTGCCCGGGACAGGCGCGGTGGGAGCAAAGCTGTGGTATCCGGAGAAGGAGAAAATACAGCATGCAGGCGTCACCAACATGCACATCGGACCGTCGCATAAACTGACGACCTTCCCGGATGACCGGGCCTACTACTACGGACACAATACGGTGACTTACGATATGATAGCGGTGACGGCGGCCTGTCTGCTCGTCAGAAAATCCGTCTATGAGGAAGCGGGCGGCCTGGATGAGGAGATGGCGGTCGCTTACAACGATGTGGATTTTTGCTTTAAGCTGGCGGAGGCGGGTTATCGGAACGTACTCCGAAACGATGCGGTGCTTTTGCACCATGAGTCTGCAAGCCGCGGGATCGACGACCTGTCGGAGGAAAAATGGCACAGGTTGATACAGGAAAAGACAAATCTCTATGACAAACACCCGCTGTTCCATAAATTTGATCCCTACTACAGTGAACAGCTCACGGACAATGCGCCGGATTATCATATCGGTTATCATTATCCGTATGAGAGACTGTTGTACACATCGGCCCCTGAGAAAACAGAGGGAAAAGGGACGCTGCAAAAAATACTCTCCGGCGCAGTGATGCTGACCGTGGAGCGGGCGGGGAAGCAGCATAAGATCTATCTGGAGGAGCCGGATATCGTGGAAGCGGAAGGCTGGTGTTATATTCTCTGGGAGGACAACTGCCTGTTTGAGAGATGGCTGGTAATGGAGCCGGAGCAGGGAGATTTTTATTACAGGGTGCCGGTGAAGGAGAGGCTCAGGCCGGATGTGGAAGAAATCCTTCCGCAGCAGAAAAATATTGCGCTGTCCGGATTTGTGTGCAGGGTGTTGAAAGAAGATATTGTTTCCGGGGAGTACAGGATCGGTATGTTGTATCGGAATGTGAGCAGTGGGAAGATGTATTATCAGCGCAGCGATGTGAGGCAGGAAATCGACGGATAGATTGAGGTGTCTGCCGGTGTATTGATATATAATGTAATAGAAAGAACAGGTAATGGATAAATTGGAAGAGAATCAGAAAAATTTGGCGGAGATCAGACCGGAGGAGATGTCGGAGGAGCAGCAGCTTGTCTGGTACCGAGAGGCCTATTTCCGGGAGAGAAAAAAATCGGCAAACCTGACGGGGCGCCTTGCGGACGCCAACGCGCAGGTGGAGGATCTGTCGGGGAAGCTGGAACGGATCAAGGGAAGCGGTGTCTGGAAGCTGGCGAAACCTTTGCGGAGCTTTTATCATTGGGTGAAGCGTACGAAGGAGCGGGTGGGGAATTACGGCTCGCCGAAAGGGATCGCCAGAAAGATCCGGAGTAAGATGATCGAGAAAAAGGCGCGGACAAAACACGGGACGGCCAGTTTTCCGACTGCGGAGGAAGCGGAGAGACAGCGGGAGGAAACCTTTTCCAGGGAGATCTGTTTCAGCATTCTGGTGCCGCTCTACAATACGCCGAAGAAGTTTTTGACGGAGATGCTTAATTCGGTGGTAAACCAGACCTACGAAAACTGGCAGCTCTGTCTGGCGGACGGCTCCGACGGGGAACATGGCTTTGTGGGGGAGATCTGCAAAGAGTACGCGGCGAAGGACGGACGGATCTGCTACCGGAAGCTGGAGAAAAATGAGGGCATATCGGGGAATACGAATGAGTGCCTGAAGATGGCGAAGGGGGATTATATCGGGCTGTTCGATCATGACGACATACTGCACCCCTCGGCGCTGTACGAATATATGAAGAAAATCTGTGAGGAGGATGCGGACTATATCTACTGTGACGAGACGACGTTCAGGGGAAACAAGACCATAGACGATATGCTTACGCTGCACTTCAAACCGGATTTTTCCATCGACAATCTGCGGGCAAACAATTATATCTGTCATTTCAGCGTGTTTGACAGAGAGCTGCTCGAGGGGATGGAGCTGTTTCGATCCGCCTACGACGGCAGCCAGGATCATGATATGATACTGCGGCTCACTTCCAGGGCAAAGCATGTGGTGCATGTGCCGAAACTGCTGTACTACTGGCGCTCCCACAAGGCCAGCGTGGCGGCGGATATCAATGCGAAAAGCTACGCCATCGAGGCGGCGAGAGGCGCTGTGGCAGATCATCTGCAGACCTGCGGATTCCGGAACTTCGAGATCGCCGGCACGAAGGCTTTTGAGACGATCTTCCGCATTAAGTATGAAGTGCTGGGCAATCCGAAGATATCGATCGTGATTCCGAATAAAGACCATGTGGAGGACCTCTCGAGGTGCGTGGATTCTGTCCGGAAACAGTCCACTTACGATAACTACGAGATCATCATCGTGGAGAACAACTCTGTCACAGAGGAGATAGAGAATTACTACAGGACGCTGGAAGGGCAGGAAAATATCAGAATCGTGCGCTATGAGGGGGAGTTCAATTACTCGAGGATCAACAATTTCGGCGCCTCTTTTGCAGCCGGGGAATATCTGGTGCTGCTGAACAACGATACCCAGGTGATCTCGATCAACTGGCTGGAGGAGCTTTTGATGTATGCACAGCGGGATGATGTGGGGGCGGTGGGGGCGAAGCTCTACTACGCGGATAAGACGATCCAGCATGCGGGTATTGTGATCGGGCTGGGCTCCCATCGCACGGCGGGACACACCCACTACCGTGTGGCCCAGACCAATCTCGGATATATGGGCAGACTCTGCTACGCCCAGAATGTGACCGCGGTGACAGGGGCATGTCTGATGGTGAAGCGGGCGCTCTACGAAGAATTGGGAGGTCTGGATGAGAGTTTCGCGGTGGCGCTCAACGATGTGGACTTCTGCCTGCGGCTGCGGGAGAAGGGGCTGCTCAATGTGTGGAATCCGTACTGCGAACTGTACCATTTTGAATCCATCTCCAGGGGACTGGACGATGCGGGCGAGAAGGCGAAGAGGTATGATGAGGAATCGGCGAGATTCCGGGAGAAATGGAGGGAGCAGCTCGAGAAGGGTGATCCCTGCTACAATCCGAACTTTTCGCTGGACAGGAGCGACTACGCGTTGAAAGTATGAGCACTGTGCCCGAGTAGAGGGCGCAGTGAACAACAGAGGAAAAAGGATGACGAAAAAACGTTTGGAATATATGGATATGGTGAAGGGAGTGGGGATCCTTGGCATAGTGATCATGCACTCGAGTACAGTGCCGCTGCAGGCGATCTGGTGGATCTCCTCTGTGGCGCCCCCGCTTTTTTTCCTCTCCTCCGGGATGCTGATCGCCAGAGGGGGAGAGCCGGGAAAAAGCTGGAAAGAGGTTTTGGGGAGGAAGGGGCGCTCCCTGCTGCTTCCCTTTTTGTATTTCAGTCTGATCTATATTGTGCGGGATCTTCTGCGCGTCCTGTTTGGAATCTCCGAGATCAGAGAAGTGTGGGCGGGGGTGAATGATCTGGTCACGCTCTGGGGAAGCTCCGTGCTCTGGTTTCTGCCGGCTCTTTTTCTGGCGGAGAACATCTTCATCTTTTCGCGGAAGATGTTCGGAAGGCGGAAATATGCGCAGATACTAACTGTTCTCACCTGCCTCATTCTGACATTTGTGTCATTTCTGGCGAACAATGCGCTGAAACCGCTGGAGGGATTTTTCCTGTCGGAAAGACTGCTCTACGCGTCGCTGTGTCTGATGAGGACTTTTTTGAGAGCTGTCTACGCGCTGCCCTTTGTGTGCGCCGGCTATTTTTTGTATGAGATTTTCAGGGCGTTCTGGGAGGGAGAGAAAAGAATTCCTTTTGCGGGGCAGCTTGCGGCCGGGATCGTTTTGTTTCTTGCGGGAATTCCGTTCAGCGTGGCAAACAGTTATTTTGATTTCCGCAGCCTGAGCTTTGGGGAGATTCCCGCTTTATCTTATCTGGCGGCTGTGCTCTCCTTTGTGGGGATCGTCCTGATCTGCAGGAGCTGTCCGCCTTTTAAGCCGTTACTGTTTTTTGGAAAAAATTCGCTGATCGTCATGGCGACTCATATCGATTTCTATTTTCTGTATATCGGTCTGAACCTGGCAAACCGGATCGACGGTTTCATTCCGATGGGGAACCGAGTATTTTTCTTTGTGAATGTGATCGGGGTTATTTTGATTCTGGAAGTGTTCTGTATTCTGGCAATCAACAGGTTTTTTCCGTTTTTGCTCGGGAGGAAGCGGGATAGGAGAAGTCTGGATGGGTAAGCAGATCAACTACTGGATGGATTACGACAACT
>ERZ779622.601-NODE-601-length-19613-cov-4.162133_pt1 | contig 19613 bp, 20 predicted proteins | sample MGYA00514188_ERZ779622 | MGnify/ENA primary metagenome ERZ779622 (study PRJEB29562, sample SAMEA4376702) | mouse gut metagenome | isolation source: Cecum | study: EMG produced TPA metagenomics assembly of the A DSS colitis mouse model was used to assess the... | reverse complement strand
CCAACGTCCGCTCCGATCAGCACCTTCTCTTACAATCGCAAAAGTGTCAGCATCTCATAAATCCACAACAGCCTATTTCTGAAAATTCAGAGAAACCAAGCGACTTATAGAAAGATACTGTTCGGGGTGTGTTGTCCGTTGTCAATTCAATTTGCCGAACAGCAGAATACTTGTTAAGAACAGCTTTGAGCAGCGCTGTTCCAACGCCATGTCTTTGTTTTTTCGGATATACCAAAATATCCTGAATAAAAATAATGGTGAACCCATCGCCAACCACTCTAATAATTCCGAGCAGTTCATCGTTCTCATATGCTGCCAGGACTAACAGCGAGTTCTGATATCCTTGCTCCAACGCTGACATATTCTCCGTATATGCTGTCCAGCCAACCTCTGTATATAGACGCAAAATTTCATCTGCATTATAGTTCATATATTCTCTAATTTCCATTTTAGCCTCCAAAAATCCCAATTGATATATCTGATTATAAAATCTTTATCTGCCATTTACAATGTATCTTTATAAGTTATTTTACAATGGGTACATAATTTTGAAAAGAGAGTAACGATATAAAGGGAAAGCACCCGCTCCAAAATGGATACTTTCCGTAAATGTATCGTAACACGAAAATATATGAATGGCAATTAGCTCTTTAGACAAGCATAAAACAATCCCGGAAACGCCCATTTCCAGCATTTCCGGGATTTTATCCGTTACTCGAACTCAATACTATCCGCCCACTTATTCCAAATTTGGCAGATAAACGTCTTACCCTGATTAAACACGATTTCATTACCGTCTTCGTCATAGTAATGAGCAGGCTTTTCATCGCCGTCCATTCTCTCCCAGGTTCCCTTTACGACTTTACCCTGTGTGAAGAAATACATGGTTCCGTCTCCGGTAACCGGTCCGTGCATCTCCATGATCAGATAACCATGATCGTCACGTTCCTCGGCATAACAAACCTGTAACACCACGTTGGAAACCTGCAGTGTGGTTCCGCTGTGTTCATCCTTCAGCTTTTCGCCTTATTCATAATAATCATATAGGCCGGTCGCTTCATCATATTCAAAATAAGCGCCTACCGTGTTATAATTACCCTCTTTTCCCGGCCAGATTTTTGTCGCCTTATCCGCATCCGCGTAATCGGCCGTCACATCGTCCTGTGCGAATAAAAACTTCGGTGCAAAGGTATCGTCATAATCCCAGCTGTAACCGCGCTTTTCCACACCTTTCATCAGACCGTTTATAAACATATAGGCGGAATCCGTGGAATTCTTGCCCGGCCTGTTATAACGGTCGAAAGCGACGCTGGTCGGAACTGCAATTCCGGTCGTGCCTTGGCTGATATTATCCACCATATCGCTGTTAAGCAGGTCGTTGGCGTAAAATGCCGAACCCCAATGACATACGATCGCGTCATGCTCCAAGGCGTCATAAACCATATAATCCCGGATACTTCTAACCGGTCCGATACGGTCCAGATCATCAAAATCCTCAAAAATACAGAAAAGTCTTGTCAGATTGTCCCGAAGCGGCACCTGGTAAATCACACTCGCATTGGTAATTCCGTAATGAGGCAGACAGCTCTTCTGATTCGGTATGGAAACCGCAATCGGACGGCGGGTGGCAATAGCCTCGTCCACCCATTCCCCGGACAGATAACTCTGCATCTCCCCGTTTACAACTTCCCGCTCCTCAATCACAGGATAAAGATACGATTCCTCGACAATCTCTTCACTCTCTTCTTCCGTAGATTCACTCTCCGGTTCCGAGGACTCTTCGACCGTCGCATTCACATCCGTTCCTTCCGGATCCTTTTTACCGCAGCCGGCCATGGCAAACACGGAAACTGCCAAACAAATAAGTAATATTTTTCTTTTCATGGTTACCCCCTGTCTTTCTAAACATCAACTTCAATTATAGTACAAAGTTTGTCTGTTCGCAAAGACTTTTCACGAAATTTATGTTTTCTTAAACCTTTTCCTTATTTTGCGTCCTCATCTTAATGACAAACAACACAGCCAGCATCAAAACAAATCCGATCGGAAGGGTAATCCACGCGTTTTGTATAAAGCCTGCAAGAATATATGTAACAAATGATACCGCTGCAACCGTCACCGCATAGGGAAGCTGCGTGGATACATGGCTTACATGGTTACACTGCGCGCCTGCCGAAGCCATAATGGTAGTATCCGATATGGGCGAACAGTGGTCTCCGCAGACAGCGCCGGCCATGCAGGCGGAAATGGAAATAATCATCAGGTTCGGATTGGTATTCTGGAACACGCCTACCACAATAGGAATTAATATGCCAAAGGTTCCCCACGACGTTCCTGTAGCAAACGCCAGGAAACATCCAACCAGGAAAATAATGGCGGGCAGGAAATTCATAAACGCTCCCGCGCTTTCTTTCACGATTCCCTCCACAAAAACGTCCGCTCCCAGACTGTCTGTCATAGCCTTTAAGGTCCATGCAAAGGTTAAAATCAGAATCGCCGGAACCATAGCCTTAAATCCTTCCGGTATACAGTCCATGCACTCTTTAAAGCTTAATACCCTGCGAATCAGATAAATGATAACGGTTAAAATAATAGCCACAATACTGCCCATGGCAAGTCCCACGGATGCGTCGCAATTGGAAAACGCCGTAATGAAATCCGCACCCTCAAAAAATCCGCCGGAATAAATCATGCCGATTACACAGCAGACAATCAGAACAAGAATCGGAATCAGCAGATCGATCACTTTTCCTTTTTCGTTTACTGCCGCTTCTTCCTGCACGGCTTTCTTATCTTTATCGTATTCCGAAAACAAATCTCCCTTTAAGGCATTCAATTCATGCTTACGCATAGGTCCGAAATCCACGTTCATAAGAATCAGGCCAAGCATCATTACAATCGTCAAAAGCGCATAAAAGTTGTAGGGTATTGCGCGGATAAATAATGAAAACCCGTCCTCTCCCTCTACAAAGCCCGCAACAGCCGCAGCCCAAGAGGAAATCGGAGCAATAATGCAGACAGGCGCCGCCGTAGCGTCGATCAGATACGCCAGCTTTGCTCTCGATACTTTATGCTCGTCGGTTACGGGACGCATTACGCTGCCCACAGTCAGACAGTTAAAATAATCGTCAATAAAAATCAACACGCCAAGCAGCATACTCATCAGCTGCGCGCCCACACGGCTTTTTATTCTTTTTCTGGCAAACTGGCCAAACGCCGCCGAACCGCCCGCACGGTTCATAAGGCTTACCATCGCGCCTAAAATCACCAAAAAAATCAAAATTCCCACATTATAGGCATTCGATAAAACCGCCACAAAACCGTCGTTAAAAATGTGGTTCAGCGTTCCTTCAAAGGAAAATTCCGAATAGAACAAACCGCCTACCAGAATTCCGATAAATAAAGAACTGTACACTTCTTTTGTAATCAGCGCCAGCACAATTGCCACAATGGGCGGAACCAGCGCCCAAAAGGTTGCGTACATAGCCGACTCTGCCGCCACGTCTTCCGACGCCGCCAGCGCGGTAAGCGGCATCAGCATCATAACAAAAGCCAGTACGCCGGCGCCTCCAAGTAATTTCTTTTTAAACCCTCTCATTTGTAAATCCTTCCTTTCTGTCATCCCTCTGACTACCGGTTTCAGATTCCGTTTATTGTTTTACCGAACACAAAAGCCATGAATGATACCAAAACACATTCACGGCTTCCAATAAACAACTTCACGATTACGACAGCGCTCCACATGCTTGTGACAGTCTGCGGCATATTCTCCCGCACCCCAGCATCAGACCCGGACCTGCCTGACACTTCGGCGGTCTCCCCTTTCTTTCATGAACGGCTGTCCTCCGCCTGTGCCATGAAATACTGATGAATCCCGCGCCTCTATCATTCAAATTAAAATATTCTGTTTTCAGCACGAATCTGGCTTAATTGTAGCACTCTTATCTCTATATGCCAAGCAAAAATTTCGTACCGTACCCTTTTTTCAATATTCCATGGAATTGATTGTGATTTTTATTAACTCATGCTATGATATTGCAGACAAGACAAGGAGGAATTTTATGCTTCATGAAAAGAAACTGTTTCTGTTTGATATAGACGGGACGATCGCCGTTGGGAACACTCTGTACGAGGGAAGCAGGGAGCTGCTTGCGTATATTGAACGCATCGGCGGCCGTGCTTACTACATTACCAACAACTCCACCAAAAGCGGCCGGGACTACGTGGAAAAATTTGAAACCTGTTTTCATTTGAAAACCGATGAAGAACAATTTATTACCTCCGGCTTCATGACCATCCGTTTTTTAAAAAAACATTTTACAGGCCAAAAAATTTTTGTTATGGGAACGGCCTCTTTTATCCGGGAATTGAGAAATAACGGCCTGACGGTCACACAAGACGCGGAACCCGGCATTGCCTGTGTGGTAGCCGCCTATGACAGCGAGCTGACCTATGACAAGCTGACTGCCGTCTGTCAGGCGCTGTCCTCCTCCGAAGCGCCTTTTTACGCTACCAATCCGGATCTGTGCTGTCCCGTGGACTTTGGATTCGTACCGGACTGCGGAGCCATGTGCAAAATGATCGAATACGCTACCGGAAAAACACCCGTATATCTTGGAAAACCCAGTGAGGAAGTCGTACGGTACTGCCTGGAGGTCTCCGGTTTTTCAAAAGAGCAGACCATTGTAATCGGCGACCGCCTGTATACGGACATTGCCTGCGGAATACGGGCCGGCGTAGACACCTGCGTGGTTTTTACCGGCGAAGCGTCCCCCGGCGACCTTGCAGATACAAATTTTCCGCCCACTTACCGTTATAACGCCATAAAGGACTTTTACGAGGCTTTAATTAATTTTGACGCCGCGAAAAGAACAGAATAAACCACCGGCTGATGGAGCACATACAAAAACAGAGAGTTCTGCCCCATCCAAATCAGAGCTCTCCCCGTCCGCTTTTTTAAGACTTCCGCCGCGCGGCTATTCATAATGATAAAATGTGCAAAATATCCCGTCAGAAAAAGAAACAGCCAGGGAATCACCGCAAAATAATCCGACGACGAAAATCCGGCCACAGGAAATCCGAGGAACGCCGTAACATAATTCCGATACAGACAGGCCGGCAGTTTTACCGGCTTCCACCATTCAAACCCCAGATATCCGTTATTCACATTACGAAGAAGAATAAACAGAAGGAAGCTGGCAAGCATCCCCGGCAATGCGGGAAGCCTTGACAGAAACCGCTTAAGCAAAGACGTAAGCAGCATACAGCTTCCTAATAAAGTCAGTATTCCGAACAGCACTTTATTATCCGGCATAAACAAACAGGTTGCCAGCATAATCACCGCGCCCCAGAAAAATACAATTCCGCCGCGTTTACAGCCGCTCTTACTGAAGGGCGCGCAAAACCCGGCCAGAAGAATAAATGTCCAACAGATACTTTGCTGCCACAGATAAGCATACTCCGTACGAAACCACGGCAGATTTACTCCGAATATGTATACGCAGTCCCACGCGGTGTGATAAAGAATCATGCTGACCAGACAGCATCCCCGCAGAGCGTCCAACATAAAATATCTTTCCTTTTCCAATCTTTTGTCCCTGCTTTCTTTCAAATCCTCCCATTAAGAAAACACTTCCCGGTATACCCGCAAAACGTTTCCGCTTAGAATCTTATCGATTTCCGACGCCTTAAAACCGCCTTTTCCAAGCGCTTCCGCCAACACCGGAACCGCCTGTGCACCGGGCAGCTCCCGATGTCCGCCAATCCCGTCAAAATCACTTCCAAGCCCCAGCACGTCGATTCCGCCCACGTCCGTGATATGCCTTGCATGGTTAACTGCCGCCTCCAGAGTACCCGGATTTTCTTTCCCGATAACCGGCGGCGTCAAAAAATCCGGACAAAAATTCAGTCCTGTCAAGCCGCCCCGCTCACCTAAAATCCGGATCATAGAATCCGTTAAATTCCGAGCTGCGCCGCATACGCTCCTTGCGTTAGAATGGCTTGCCACGAAAGGCTTCCCTGTGCACTCCGCCACATCATAAAAACCGGCGTCCGATAAGTGGGAAACATCCACAATTACACCCAGACGCTCCATAGCCTCCACTAGCTCCCTGCCGGTATCCGTCAGGCCGTGTTCCACATCCGGGGTAAACAAATCTTTATTCATATTGGGATACCCGATTTCATTGGGATAATTCCAGGTAAGCGTAATCATGCGGACTCCCTTTTCAAAAAAATGTTCCAGAAGCTTTCTGCTTCCCTGTAAAATCCCGCCTTCTTCCAGCGCCAGGACAGCCGACATTTTCCCTGCTGCCTGATTTAACTCTATATCTTCAAAGCAAAACGCGGGAGCAATCAAGTCCGGATTCCTTTCGATTTCCCGCTCGTAAAGGGCCAGCATTTCTTCCGCCCGCTTTGTAGCATGAGGCCATTTCTCCCGGTTTACAAATAAAGCAAAATTTTGAAGCATATACCCCGCTTCTTTCATTCTCCGCAGATCTACATGCAGATCGTTCTCCCTTAACCGTGCAGGTTCGCCCCGTTCCTTTTTCAGAAGCAGCTCATAAATTGTATCGCAGTGCATATCCGCAATATACATACGCTCACCCTTTACTTTAAATAAAATCCGATTAAATTCATCTCTTTATCATAGCTTATTGTATACGTTACCGTCTTATTCTCGTACTTTGCAACCACCACTGCAACCGCCGCGTCGACGCCTTCGGAATCTTTCCCGCCTACCGCCACATTACTTTTATATTCCACAAAGGCGCCTCTGTTTCCTAAATTCTGCTCCAAAACGGCTTCCATCTGCTCCACGGTCATCGCTTCCTTCATAAGTTCGCTCATAGGTACGGAACAAAGTCCCTCCAGATCGTCCTCGTTAATATACCCGACCAGGGCTTCTGCCGCCGCTTTCACTTCGGTTTCATCGAAATCCTCCGAAAGCTTTTGCGAAACGCCGCACGCTGTCAGACCGATTAACATCAATCCTGCCGCCAGCAATATCATCCATGTTCCCATTTTTACATTCTCCGCTAATCCTTTCATTCTCTTCCTATGCCTCTCTTTCTTCTTTACTTAATTTTTTATAACATATAAATACCCAAACCACAAGCGCTGCCGTATAAACGGCAAATATTCCTTCCAGAGCCCATCCGGTTACGCCTGCCGCCTGCCAGAATCCTATGGAAGCATCGATAATCCCATGGACCAGAATTGCCGCCAAAAGAGCCGGCAGAGATTTTCCTCTCTTCACTCCGTAAAATACAATCATCGTAAATCCCACGTGCATCGTAAGCGCCAGAATTCTCTCGACGGCTCCCGCCATGCTCCCTAAAAAGGTAAGCTGCTGAAACTGCTGCGCAATCTGGGACGCCAGCGGTTCTTCAATTCCAAAGCTTTGAGTCAGGTTTCCGCCTCCTGCAAGAACCCAGGCCACAATAAAATTGTTCAGATAACCGATCCCCGTAATCAGAAGCGCTTCCGCTCCGCCGTGTCCAAGGCCAAACACAATCCCGTCCGAAAAACGGCGGCGTTTTTTTAACAGATAGCGAAAGCAAATCCATCTTGCGGTCTCTTCAAAAATTCCCGCCGTCATCCCCAGAAAAATCCAATACCCATAATAATTCTGCACAGACATGGCTACATACCATTGAAACCGGGGAAGCACAAGCTGCAGCAACGGCGTCCGCAGCAGCAGCTGTGAAACAATAAAAGCCGCCGCACCCATAAAAAAGGGCAGTACGCTTTTCCTGTACTTGATCTGTATCAAAACAAATCCTGCAATAGCCGGAATGCAGCATAAAAGAAGTCCGATTCCCAATCCTGCCGCAGTCATCCATCCTGTTTCCATTTTATCCTTCCTCTCTTTCCATTTTTCCCACAGGCAGCATCAGCTTTACAACAAAGCGATTTCCCTGCGCTTCATATTCTATTTCTCCCTGATATTTTTCCACGCTGCGCTCCACATTGCGCAGTCCGATTCCCTGAAACTCCTTTCCTTTTTTTATACGGGCTTCCGTCCTCCCTTCGTCGCCGTCATTACCATTAGATATAACAAAGCTCATAAAATCCCCGATGCGCCCCGCACGCATTTGAAAGCTTTTATCTTTGCTTTTTCTTAACGCCTCTATGGCATTATCCAGCAGATTGCCAAAAATAATGGTGATATCCGTATCCTTATAGCCGGTAAGCTCCAGCTCCCTGACTAAAATCTCCGGTTCGATCCGGAGCTGTTTCATCATACGCGCCTTATCATTCAGAATAATATTCAAAACCCGGTTATCCGTATAGTACTGCTCCCCCAGTTCATTCAACATCTGGTGAAAGCTTTTTGCATATTCCTGCGCCTGTACGGATGCGCTCTCCTGATAGAGACGCTCCATTGTCTGTACATGCCCCCGGATATCATGCAGCATACTCTGTGACTGGGCCAGCTTTCTCTCCAGCTCTTCGTACCGTTTATGTTCCAGTTCTTCCCAGGTACGGTCCAAGTCCCGCCGGAACGCTTCGGCTCTGTTTTTTTCCTGAATGGGATAATAAATATTTAAACCCATAATCATGACTATATTCACCAGAAACAGCCATACGGAACTTTCCGCCAGATATACCTGCATGAAATGGAGAAGCGTGTATACATATATGATGCTGGTAAACGGCAGCAGCAGACTGGCGTAATATTGTTTCCTGGAAATTTCCTGACTTTCCTTTTTCCTTACCAGATAAACGTAACCCTTAGCCAGCATAAACGTAATCAGTTTTGATCCTGCAATATATACAAGATTATAAAATTCCGCCTGAATAAAATAAATCATCCCCGCCTGAATCATATACTGGTAGAAAACGCTCAGCAATATATCCAGCACAAACGCCGCCATAGTCAGTCCCACATAATACACCACATAAATTCTTCCGGAATTACAGAAAATATGGCCCATAACGGGAAGTCCCGCCACCAACGTCAGAAAACTGATAATTGATGTCCACTCCGGCGGAAAACATAAAATAACCAAAAGTGCGGCTGCACTGTAAAGTACAAATGCAGGTATCCTCTGCTTTTTCTTTACTTTTAAATTGCATCCCATTTTGATTATGGCGTCTGCCAGGGTATAAAACAGAAATACGCTTCCCAAAACAGGAATGATCAAATACGTAATAACTGTCAGCAAAGTCATACTCCGTTCTTCCTTCCCACGTTAATGCGCTGCGCCAGATACTGATTCAGTTCTTTCCGGAAACCGGCCGCCTTTTTGCCCGACAGGGGCAGCAAAGTTCCGTCGCTTAAGCAAAGATCATTTCCCTTGATGGAGCGGATCTGATACAGGTTTACTACAAAACTCTTGTGCGGAACGCCAAAATCCCATTTTTTCATTTCAGATGCCACATCCGTAATTTTCTTTTTCAGGTCATAATATCCCTGCCCGGTTACCATACGTACTTTACTGTTTTGATATTCAAAATAGAAAATTTCTCTGCATGGCAGGACTATATGTCCCTGCTCCGTCAAAAATTCCAGTTCCTGCGCCGGTTCCTTTTCCAGATAAAAAATAACTTCATCAAGCTGTTTATAAAGCTCTTTTTTTACCTGATCCCAGTTCTCATTTTTCAATATATAAGCAAAAGCATGAACCTTAAAAGCAAACAACGAATAATCCGCATAGTTTGTCAGATAAATAATCCTGACTTTCTTATCCCGTCTCCGGATCTGTTCCGCCGCCTGGATTCCGTTCATCCCTTCCATATCAATATCCAGAATCATAACGTCAAAATTTTCTTCCGATTCCAAAAGCGATTCCCCGCTCTCAAAAAATACGGCCTGCACCGGCTGGCTTTGGTATTCGCTCAATATCTGTTCCAGTTTATGTAAAATGACTTTCTCATCGTCGCAAACTGCAATTTTCATATTCTGGCCGCCCCCGATCTACATTCTTATTATAGACATCTTTTACCGCTTTCACAACCACTGTGACATAAAGTCCAAAAAAGTCAACATAAAAGACAGCCTGCAGCGCAATGGCCGCAGGCTGTCCCACATAGTTATAAACTATTTATTTTTTCCGGCATTCATCTCAAAGTTAACGCCTGTATCACCGGGAGTCTCTTCATCAAATAGATAATCCTTACCGGGCAGAACCGCATTCAGCACAATTCCCACAAACGCACCGATTGCAAGTCCGCTTAAGCTGATGCTGACGCTCCCGATCTGAAAAGCAACGGCGCCCGCCGCGCTGTACTTAATTCCGATAGACAACACCAGAATCAAAGCTGCAATAATAACATTACGGCTTTTGGAAAAATCCACTTTGGTCTCAACCACGTTACGTACGCCGACCGCAGAAATCATACCGTAAAGAACCAACGATACGCCGCCGATGGTTGCCGCGGGCATGGCGCTGATTAAAGCTTCGATCTTCGGCGAGAAAGAAAACAGAATAGCGAACCCTGCCGCCAGACGGATTACCAGCGGGTCAAACACTTTGGTAAGAGACAGTACGCCGGTGTTCTCACCGTAGGTCGTATTCGCAGGAGCTCCGAACAAAGATGCCAGAATCGTCGCAACACCGTCGCCAAGCAAGGTACGGTGAAGTCCGGGAGACTTAATATAATTCTGTCCTACTGTGGAGGAAATTGCGGAAACATCCCCAATATGCTCTACCATAGTTGCAAGCGCAATCGGCATAATCGTGATTACCGAAGTAATCAGAAGGGAAACGTCCAGATTGGAAAAAATGGAAAATACCGTACTGTCCCACGCAACGGGTAGTCCGATCCATGCCGCTTCTTTAACGGTTGTAAAATCTACATTGCCGGTAACGGCCGCCACAATATAAGAGGCAAGCACCCCCAGAATAATGGGAATAATCTTGATCATTCCTTTCCCCCAGATATTGCAGACAACCACAACGACAATGGCTATCAAAGCGATCCACCAGTTAGTTGTACAATTGTCTATAGCGGATTGGGAAAGCGTAAGACCGATAGCAATAATAATCGGCCCGTCACAATGGGAGGAAAAAATTTCATTACCTTGGACGTACCGAACGCTTTGATACATCCGGAAAGTATCAGATACAGCAGGCCGGAACAGGCAACGCCGAAACAGGCATAGGGAAGGAGCTCCATCTCACCGTTCGGCGCAATGGCCCAGTAGCCTGCCAGATAAGCAAAGGAAGAACCCAGAAACGCCGGCACTTTTCCCTTCGTCAGGAAATGAAACAGAAACGTTCCAAGACCTGCAAATAATAATGTCGTGGAAACACTCAGTCCGGTTAACGCCGGAACCAGTACGGTTGCCCCAAACATGGCAAACATATGCTGTATGCCCAAAATCAGCATCCTGGGTACCCCCAGCTGCCTGGCGTCATAAATTGCCCCTTCGCAAAGAACTGTTTTTTGTTTTTTGTCACTCATTGATTGAACCCCTCCTCAGTAGTATTCTGCATAAAATTGTCAGTCAGGGTTTGTACAAACCCTAACTACCATCTTATCTAATAGAGGTTCCATCGTCAAGAAAAAGTTGGCGTACTTTATCATGATATTTATTCACGCAAAATCCCATGCGATGCAAGATAATCAGTCCAAATCGAAATATATTCCGCTTTTAAATGAACTCCGTCAAAGGTATAATCTGCAACTAATCCTCCGGAATTATCGCTTATTTCTGGATTTACATCCAGATAAAAAATTTTCTCATTATCCGCCAGCCGGGCAATCCTGTCATTTCTCTCGTCAATTCCGGGATTGTTAATGTAATCTCCCTGATCGGAACGCTCTGTTGTGACACGCATAATTGCCTGCACAAAAATCAGTGCATCCGGCTGCAGTTCCTGCAGGCGCGCCACCACTCCCGCATAGGCTTCCATAAAGCTGTCCACCGTTCCCGTTCCCATCTCGTTGATTCCGACCATAAAATAAATCTTGCCAAACTGTTTCTGTTTCAGCGCTTCTTCCACCGTAATTTTAGCCTTACTTCCGGGAACCGGTACAATCTTTGCATCAAAAACTTTGTAAACCGTTAATCCCGTAGACGCATAAAATTCTGCCTGCTCCATACCGGAATACGTATACAGACCCACGGTTCTGGAATCTCCGATAAACAGCGCATCCGCAAAATATGCGTCGTCAACCTGTGTAAATTCCGGTTCATTATAACCCGGATTATTGTTTGCGGAAACCGGCTGTCCCGCCACATCACTTCCCGATACGCCATTCATGGACACTTCATTTCCTGACAAACCGTTTCCTGTCACATCCGCACCGGATATATCCCCGTCCGACACAGATGCTCCCGACACCTGCCCACTGAAACTGACGGTTTCTTTTTCTTTTGGATACTGCGTAAGATTCTCCACACGGTACTCGCTTTTACCCATTCTCTGTTCGGCAAAAGCCAGCACCTTCGGCACCTCTGCCATAATCCCATATATTAAAAACGATACTGCCAACATGATTACCAAAGGACATCTTCTGAAATTTCTCATAAAATCCCTCGTCTTTCTTATCTGTCGTAACTAAAACCGAAAATACATAAACGGATTCACGCCTTCGACATACAAATAATATATGCTCAGCCAAAATACAAGGAGAAGCAAAAGCGCTTCTAAAAAACGGTTCTTTATCAAACTGTATAATTTGCCCGGAAGCGACGTACAAAACAAAAGTCCTGCCGCCAGTAACGGCCAGTAATTCCTTACCGCATCAGAGAAATCACTTGGATTAATTCTGGCTCCTGCACTTACCGTCCCAAACATCCTTTCAAAATATATCCATAATTCCCTGATATCAGTAATCGCAAACATCATCCACGTCACCGGTATAACAAAAAGAATATACAGCCTGCAGACAACACGGCTCTTCTCCAGCCATTTTAACCAGATCAGTCTTTCCAGTATAATTAATAAGCCAAGAGATGATCCCCATAAAATGAAATTCCAGCCTGCGCCGTGCCAAATTCCGGTCAACGCCCATACAACCAGCAGGTTCCGGCAGGTCTTAACAATCCCTTTCCGGTTGCCGCCCAGCGGAATATATACATATTTGCGAAACCACGCTCCCAGAGTCATATGCCAACGACGGTAAAATTCAGTCACCGATTTTGCCATATACGGCATATTAAAATTCTCCGGCAGGTAAAACCCCAGCATCCTTCCTACGCCTATCGCCATTAGCGAATATCCCAGAAAAACAAAATAAATCTCCATAGAAAAAGTAAAAGCGCCTAACCATGCCATCGGCGTCGATATACTTTTAAATCCGATCGTCTGTATCTCATTCCATAAAATTCCCAGCCGGTTGGCAAGCAGCACCTTTGACGCCAGCCCCCACACAAAAGTGCGAAGTCCGCGCTCCAGCATCCGTAAGGAATACCTCCGTTCGGACAGCTGCGGCCTGATCTGTTCATAGCTTACCAACGGACCTGCCGTCAACTGCGGAAACATACATAAGTACGTGGCAAATCTTGAAATTTTTTTATCCGGGGTAATCACGCCCCTGTAAATATCAGCCAGATAGGAAACCGCCTGAAACGTATAAAAACTGATTCCAATCGGAAGCGGTAAAAAACGCGTATACTTAAAGGCAGCCAAAACTCCCATATTATAGAGAACCCCTATGGCAAGAACACTTTTTCTTCTCTTCCCATTCTTACCGGGAATCCACCTTCCCGTACTATAGTTGACCGCCACCGAAAGAAGCAGCAACATACCGGGCGAATGATATATCAGACCATGAAGGTTATTCAGTTCACCGTTGACCACCGCAGAAAACAACAGTAATCCTACATATACAAATTCACTCATTCCATAGAAAATGAGACTGCCCAAAAGCAATACGGAATTACGATATTTTTCGGACACAATATAATATATAATAATAAAAACCGGAAAAAAACGGAAAATAAATTCCAGACTGCTGAAAACCAATAATATCACATCTCTCATTCGTAGTTGTACACAAATTGTACCCTTATGCATCAGTAAAAACAAGCGTAAATTTCTTAAAAATTATTAAACTTTTATATCTTAAAATATTTGTTTTTCTTTTGTAAAATACCCTTAAAACTCTCTTAATCAGACACTTTTTTTCTTTTAATTTTTTATAATTTTATTACAATATTCTTTCAATTTTTGCAGAAATCATTTACAATAAAAAAAAGACTTTGAAGGAGGCAGAAAATGAAAGAACAGCTTTATACCATTCCTCTTAACGACGCCGTCAATGCCGAAGATGAATGTCCCTTTTGCTTTATAGAAAGAAATGTGGAGCAAGATCTCCTTGACTTTACTTTAGGCTCCGGCTCCTCCTATATGGAAAGCGACATCCGGGAAGAAACGGACAAAGCGGGGTTCTGCCGGTATCATTTTCAAAAGATGTTTGATTACGGAAATACTCTGGGTAACGGATGGATTCTGAAAACACACTACAAATTGACGATTCAGGAAATGAAAAAGCAGTTTAAATCTTATTCGCCGGCTAAAATGGGATTCAAAGAAAAATTGAAAAAAAATACCGAATCCGGCAATAATACCGTTGCCTCCTGGATTCGTGAAAAAGACTGTTCCTGCTATATATGTAACCGTTTTGCCGATACTTACACAAGATACCTGGACACTTTTTTTGTCCTGTATAAAAAAGACGCCGCATTCCGGGAAAAAATCAAAAATAGCAAAGGATTCTGTCTCCATCATTTCGGCGACCTGTGCAGCCGCGCCGATACGGCCTTAAACGATAAAGAAAAACAGGAATTCTATCCGGCCATGTTCACGTTAATGGAATCGAACATGGAACGGCTCTTTGAGGATATTTCCTGGCTGATCGAAAAATTTGATTACAGGAATAAAGATGCGGACTGGAAAAATTCAAAAGATGCAATTCAGCGGGGAATGCAGAAATTAAAGGGCGGCTATCCCGCCGACCCTGTTTATAAGATGAATAAATAGTAACGTGCGCCGTCAGGCACACATGCAATTGCGCAGGCCGGGGAACGTTCCCCATCCTGCGCAAAATACCGTTCGAAGTCTGTCCTGGCTACTCGCCTGTCTTCTCGTCTCCGTCGTCAAAAAACTCTTCTACTTTTTCTTCAACCGCATTGCCGGCTTTTCTTGCTGCATCTGAAAGATGATCTGCCACAGAATCCGCAGTCGTCTCTACCGTATCCATTACTTCTTCCGCCTTCTCTGCCGCCGCCTTTGCTACGTCCTCCAGCTTCTCCTTACCCAAAGACACGTAGCTGCGTTCGGAATCTTCTTCGTCTAAATCTTCACTGAAATCATCGTAATCCTCATCGTTCTCAGCGTCGTCAGCCCTCAATCCGCCTTTTTTCTGGAAATAGTAGTAAGCTCCGGCTGCCGCCGCTCCAACTGCTGCGGAAAATAATAAAAATTTACTGAATTTTTTGGCCATTGTCTGCTCCTTTCCGTACCGTTTTGCTTAATCTTATATTAATACTATTTTGCGGAAATGAAAAGAGATTATGTACAAAAAATTTATAAATTAATCATAAAAATTTTTTGTTTCTTGCATAAGCCTGCTCAGTATGCTATATTAGGAGCTGACTCGCAAAGTCAACAAAGAGGATAACACTATGAACGAAAAATTTTTTGACCTGAAAAAAGAAAAGCAGGACCGTATGATCAACGCCTCTCTCAAAATATTTGCCCTGCATGGATACCGTCATGCAAGTACGGACGATATCGTAAGAGAAGCCTCCATAAGTAAAGGACTTTTATTCCATTATTTCGGAAGTAAGCTGGGTACCTATCACTTTGTTTTTGATTATAGCGTCCGTTATATGAGTCTGGAACTCAAAACCGCGGTAAATCCCGGCGAAAAAAATCTATTTGAAATACTGCGTCAGGCAGAGTACGGCAAAATGACCGCCATGCGCAGATATCCTTATATGCAGCAGTTTTTGAACGAATCCATGCACGAAGACGTCAGTGAAGCGCTTCTGTCGGTGGAAGAAAAACGAAACGAGCTATCCGCACTTTATGAAAAAATCCTGTCTCAGGCCGATCTGTCCCGTATTCCTGCATCCATAGACCCGCAGAAACTGATTCGGCTGATTGATTATACCGTTAAGGGACTTATGACCTCCCGATTTCAGGATTCCTCTTTTCAGGCTGAAATGCTCTATGCGGAAATCAAGGATTATATTGACTTAATTGAAAAGATGACCGAGAACTGCAGAATACAGTTGTAAACCGGCTGTGCAAAACCGCTTTTATAACCATGCATCTTTCAGACGTTCAATTCCCAGACGAATTGCCTGGTCGTCAAGTCCTCCATATCCTAACAGCATAACCGCATGATCTCCCCAAATCGGCTCCGTACTGTTGGAAACAAGGCTGTCGGACAGTCCGTAAACCCTGATTTTCTTTTGGTTCGCCGCTTTAATCAATTCCTGTTCCGCCCGGTTATCCCTGCAGCAAAGAAGCAGATGAAGTCCCGCGTTCTCCCCCGATATGATAAAACGCCCGCAAAACGGCCGCAGCTTTTCCAACATTAAATCATGCTTTCCCTTATAAACCTTCCGCATTTTATTTAAGTGACGTTCAAAATAACCGTCGCTGATAAATTCATTGAGAATTTTCTGGTCGATCCTGGATACGGTGGAAGAATAAAAATAACATTTTTCACGGTATACAGTCAGCAAATCTTTCGGAAGCACCATATAACTGACACGGATTGCCGGCGCTATTGCTTTGGAAAAAGTCCCGATATAAATAACCTTTCCTGTCTGATCCGCTCCCTGTAAAGACGGAATAGGTTTTCCCCGGTAACGGAATTCACTGTCATAATCGTCTTCGATCAGATATCTTCCTTCTTTCTCTTTCGCCCAGTTTAACAGCTCCATCCGCCGGCCTATAGGCATTACGACGCCGGTAGGAAACTGATGGGAAGGCATAATGTAAGCAGCAGTCACTTCCTTTTTGCGCAGTTCCTCCGCCTTCATTCCCGCCTCATCCATATCCACCGTTGTTATCTCATAGGCAAAGGATCGGAATATCTTCCAGGCGCGCTTATAGGTAGGATTTTCCATGGCAATCTTTACATGGCTGCCCAATATTTTTTCCAACAGCATTAAAAGATAATCGTTTCCCGCTCCGACAATAATCTGTTCCGGCATACAGTTAACTCCGCGGGATGCATGTAAATACCTGCTTATGGTCCAGCGCAGCTCCCACTCTCCCTGAGGATGTCCCGCCGCAAACAGTTCACTTTTCTCCTCCGACAGAATCGTGCGCGATATCCGGTTCCAGACGCTGAAGGGGAATGCGCTCATATCAATTGCATTCGGTGAAAAATCAAATTCCCATTCCTTTCCGCCATGCGTATCCTGCTCTGCCTTAATAAGATCCGCCGCATATGTCCCGGATATTTTCCCCACAGAACCGGAATTCAATAATTCTTCAATATGGCAGACAAAATAACCCCTGTAAGGGCGGGCTTCTATATACCCCTCCGACAAGAGCTGCTCATAAGCATAGTCTACCGTACTTCTGGATATCTGAAGATATTCCGCCAGTGAACGCGTAGAGGGAAGCTTCTCACCTGCAAGAAGCTTCCCCTCTCTGATTTCCGTTCTTATATGTTCATAAATCTGTTCGTACAGGCATTTTCCTGTTCCTGTGCGAAGTTCCATATTCATATCGTTCATGGAAAACCTACTTCTTTTTAATCTCTTCCAGAATCATCTCTTTTAAATCTCTGGCCTTATCCTTCATCCTGGGAGAGGCCGACGGCGTTGTAAGAATCGTGCTGACCATCTTAGACGCCAGATCATATCTTTCAAATTTCATGGCAAGCACTGCCATCAGATAATTCACCGTTACCTCATCCATCCCGCAAATAGGGAACATTTCGTTCTGTACCGCATTCATCAGGCCTTCCAGGGCATTCTTTAAAAATTCCTTCTCCTGAATTGCAAGCGCCATTTTCTTCTTCTGGTCTTCTTCACCCGTACCGGTTATACTCTCCTGCCAGCCTCTTAACAGCCATCCGCTTTTCAGACAGATGTAGGCTTTTTCACTGTCGCGCGCTTTTTTTACGATTGCATTGGCAAGAGCCAGCTGATAACGCTGCAGCGCCTGTTCATAGCTGATCGTTTCGCCGTTCTGCGGCTGCATTTTGAAATTACTTGAGATATTCTCTTTAATCAGGCGAATCTGCATACTGGACAGGGGTTTAAAGAACCGTGTCACTGCCGCATGCCCGCAGTGGGGACACACTACCACATCATATTTTACGACGTCGATCACGTCATAAACCGGCCGCAGATCCAAATCCGTGTGGGAAAGCTTGCACTTTCCTGCTTTTACCGTTTTGGCCACGATCTTTTCATCGCAGACAGGACACTCATATCCCTTATCGTATACGATATCCTTCTCCGTTATTTGAGACGCCTGAGCCTGCCCACCTGCCGCCGCCGGGTCCTTTTTTTCTTCAAACACATCCATATCCTTCAGCTTGCCTAATCCGAGATTTGCAAGACCTCCTAATAAATCCGACATTTCTTCTCCTCCTGCCTGTTGTTTTACTCGCTTTTGGGAAGCGTGTAAGAGCTTTTTAAAGATACAATACGATTAAATACAAGCTTTCCGTCCGAATCCTGAGAGGGCATTACCGTATCTTTGTAATCCACACAGAAAAATCCCTGCCGCACAAACTGAAAACTTTCAAAAGGTTTCGCACTTTTCAGTGCAGGTTCCACGAAACAATCCGTCAGAGTCTGCAGCGAATCCGGATTCAGATTCAGGCTTCCGTCTTCGTTATAGACTCCCTTTTCCTCATCTATAATGTTCTCATATAGACGCGCCTCTACCCGTACGGCTTCCGCCGCCGGCACCCAGTGAATGGTTCCTTTTACTTTCCTTCCGTCCGGGCTGTTCCCGCCCTTCGACTGCGGGTCGTACGTACAGTGCACTTCCAAAATCTTACCGTTCTCATCCTTTACACAGCCGGTACAGATAACAAAATATGCGTTCATCAGACGCACTTCATTGCCTGGGAACAGGCGGAAGTACTTCCTTGGCGGTTCCTCCATAAAATCATTGCGCTCAATATATAATTCTTTCGAAAAAGGAACCTCTCTTACGCCAAGCGCTTCGTTCTCCAGATTATTAGGTACCGTAAGCAGTTCCGTTTGTTCCTCCGGATAATTATCAATAATCAGCTTAACAGGATCAAGCACCGCCATCACGCGGGGACGGCTGAGTTTCAGATCTTCCCGGATACAATATTCCAGCATGGCATAATCAACGGAAGAATTACTCTTGCTGACGCCGCACAAATCCACAAACTTTCGGATGGATTCGGGCGTAAAGCCTCTTCTGCGCAAAGCGGCTATGGAAACCAGTCTGGGATCGTCCCATCCGTCCACGATTCCTTCCTCTACCAGCTTCTTAATATATCTTTTTCCGGTTACTACGTTGGTCAGATACATCTTGGCAAATTCTATCTGCTTCGGCGGCCTCGGATACTCCAGCTCCTTTACCACCCAGTCATACAAGGGTCTGTGGTCTTCGAATTCCAGGGTGCAGATCGAATGTGTAATTCCCTCGATGGCATCCTCAATGGGATGGGCAAAATCATACATGGGATAGATGCACCAG
>ERZ779622.600-NODE-600-length-19664-cov-5.540058_pt1 | contig 19664 bp, 17 predicted proteins | sample MGYA00514188_ERZ779622 | MGnify/ENA primary metagenome ERZ779622 (study PRJEB29562, sample SAMEA4376702) | mouse gut metagenome | isolation source: Cecum | study: EMG produced TPA metagenomics assembly of the A DSS colitis mouse model was used to assess the... | reverse complement strand
GACTGGAGTTCAGACGTGTACTCTTCCGATCTAACGCCGGAAAGATTGCCGGGGAGATCGGGCTCACAGGCGCGGACCGGCGGGCGGAGATCAGTCTGATCGAGCGGGATATCAGGCTGGCGAAGGAGACCGGAGCCTGCGTCAATATTCAGCATATCAGCACGAAAGAGGGGGTGGAACTGGTGCGGAAGGCGAAAGCGGAAGGCGTCGATATCCATGCGGAGGCAACGCCGCACCATTTCACGCTGACGGAGAGCGCCGTGCTGCAGTACGGCACTCTGGCGAAAATGAATCCGCCGCTGAGGACAGAGGAAGACAGAGAGGCGATCCTGGAGGGACTGCGGGATGGAACGATCGACCTGATCGCGACGGACCACGCTCCCCACACAAAGGAGGAGAAAGAAAGGCCTTTTGCGGAAGCGCCCAGCGGGATTATCGGACTGGAGACGGCGCTGGCGTTAGGGATAACGGAATTGGTGAAGAAAGAGAAGCTGTCGATGGAGGAACTGTTGGCGAAGATGAGCCTGAATCCGGCCAAACTTTACGGGATGGACGCAGGGTATCTGGCGGAGGGCGGACCGGCGGATATGGTGATTTTTGATGCGGACTGCAGTCAGACATTCTGGCACTTTTACTCGAAGGCTTCCAACACTCCGTTTGCAGGAAAAACATGCAAATCGGAGATTGAATATACAATTTGCGCAGGAAAAATCGCATATATTAAAAATATGAGCATTTCTGCACTGGAAGACTAGGCTGAGAGAAAAACGCGGAAATGGCGTAAAAAGGAGAATGTAACGTATGTTATTGAAAAAAAAGGAAAAAGTTCAGGTGTTATCTACCTCAAAATTAGCCGACGGCATCTATGAAATGTGGCTGAAGACGGATATGGCGATGGAAAAGGGTGCCGGCCGCTTCATCGCGGTGTACCCCAGGGATGGGGCGATGCTTCTCCCGAGGCCGATCAGCATCTGTGAACAGGATGCTGAGAGGGGCGCGCTGCGCATCGTGTACCGCGTGGCGGGGAAGGGGACAAAAGAATTTTCCACTTACAGGGAGGGAGACACGGCGGAGATACTGGGAGTTCTCGGGAACGGCTATCCTCTGGAGGAAGCAGAGGGGAAGACGGCGCTGCTTCTGGGAGGAGGAATCGGTATTCCGCCTCTGCTGGAGCTGGCGAAAGAGCTGAAGCACTGCAAAAAGAGGATCGTCCTGGGATATCGGGATGCCGAACTTTTCTTAAAAGAAGATTTGACAAAATTCGGGGAAGTTTTTATTGCCACAGAGGACGGCAGTGCGGGCACAAAAGGGAATGTTTTGGACGCTGCGAGGGAAAATAAATTGAATGCAGATTTAATTTATGCGTGCGGCCCGATGCCGATGCTGCGCGCGGTCAAAAATTATGCGGCTCAGAAAAGAATCCCGGCGTGGATATCTCTGGAGGAGCGGATGGCCTGCGGTGTGGGTGCATGTCTGGGCTGTGTCTGCAGGACAGTGAGGGAGGATGCCCACTCCCATGTGCACAATGCCAGGATCTGTACGGACGGGCCGGTTTTTCGGGCGGAAGATGTGGATATTTGAGCGGAATACGGAGGGGTTTGAATGAATACGGAAGTAAAAATAGCGGGCGTTATGTTAAAAAATCCGGTGATGACAGCATCAGGAACTTTTGGCTCCGGCATGGAGTACAGTGAGTTTGTGGATTTGAACAGGCTGGGGGCGGTCGTGACGAAAGGCGTGGCGAATGTGCCGTGGCCGGGGAACCCCACCCCCAGGGTGGCGGAGACCTGCGGGGGGATGTTGAATGCGATCGGACTGCAGAATCCGGGGATCGATGTCTTTCTGGAGCGGGATATCCCTTTTTTAGGGCAGTTTGACACAAAGATTATTGTCAACGTCTGCGGAAGGACCGTGGAGGACTATCTGGAGGTAGTGGAGCGCTGTGGCGATGAGAAGATTGACATGCTGGAGATCAATGTATCCTGTCCGAACGTGAAGGAGGGAGCGATCGCTTTCGGGCAGAAGACGGAGGCGCTCTACGATATAACGCGGGCGGTAAAAAAAGTCGCGAAGCAGCCGGTGATCATGAAACTCAGCCCCAACGTGACGGATATCGGGGAGATGGCGAGGGCGGCGGAGGCGGGCGGCGCGGACGCTGTTTCTCTGATCAATACGATCACAGGCATGAAGATCAATGTGGAAAAGAGGCGTTTTGTTCTGGCGAATAAAACCGGAGGATTGTCCGGTCCCGCGATCAGGCCGGTGGCGGTTCGCATGGTCTACCAGGCGGCCCACGCGGTGAAGATTCCGGTGATCGGCATGGGGGGGATTATGACGGCGGAGGATGCGCTGGAGTTTATACTCGCCGGGGCAAACGCCGTGGCGGTCGGCGCGGCGAACTTTATCAATCCCTATGCGACAGAGGAGATCGTGCGGGGAATAGAGGAATACATGCGGAGGCACCATGTGGAGGATATCGCGGAACTGATCGGCGCAGTACAGGAGTGATACAGGTATAAATACTTCCCCCGACGCATACTCTGTAGAAAGGCAGATAGGGCAGAGGAATGGGAGGTTTTTATAGAAAGCATGGAGCTTGAGAAGAGAAAAATTTATATGGACCGCATGAAATATAAGGCGGGAACCCAGATCGCACTGGAGGATGACAGGAATCTGCAGGATAACAAACCGGATATCACCCGCATTTTGGGACAGAAGTGATATATCCGTCTGGAGGAACTGAAACCCGCGCCGGACCATGTGACGATGCGCGGCAAACTGTATTATAAGGTTCTCTATCAGTCGGACGAGGGAGGACAGATATGCTCCGTCGAGGGGAGTATTCCGTTTGAGGAGCAGGTACATATGGACGGACTCGGAACCCAGGAGTTAGTGCAGGCGAGATGGGAATTGGACGATATGACGATCAGCATGATCAATTCCAGGAAGCTCAGCGTTCAGGCCGTCGCCTGTTTTGAGCTTTTTGTGGAAGAGCTCTACGAGGAGCAGGTTCCTGTGGAGCTGGCGCAGGCTGCGGGGGAGACAGGGATCGAATGCCGGAAAAAAATGCTGGACGTGGCCGGCATCACCGTGTTGAAAAAAGATATTTTCCGAATCAGAGAAGAGATGGAACTGCCTCAGAACTGCCCGAATATCGCGAGTCTGATCTGGGAGAATATCGAACTGTCGGAACTGGAGTTTAAGGCGGTGGAGGAGAAGATATTTGTGAAGGGGGAAGTCAGGGCGTTTTTCCTCTATTCATCGCAGGGGGATGACGGTGGTGCCCAGGTGTTTGGCACGACAATACCGATATCCGGCGCCGTAGACTGCCAGGGGTGCACGGAGGATCTTATCACCGACATCTATTATCAGATCAGCCAGCAGGAGATAGAAGTGCAGGAGGATTTTGACGGTGAGAAGAGGGTGATCTCCCTGGAGATGGCGCTGGATCTGTATATAAAGCTGTACCGAGAAGAAAAGATAGAGATCCTGTCGGACTGCTACGGACTGCAGAAGGAAGTGAAACTGGAAAGGCAGGAGACGGAGTACAGGACGATGATGTCCAGATGCGCCGGGAAATACAGGCTGTCGGAGGAGATTCCGGCGGAGGGCGTTCCCGCTGGAGCGAAGCTTTTATATTATCAGGCGGGGGTGCAGAAAGAGGGACAGCAACAGACGGAGGAAGGGATAGAGATACTGGGGGCGGTGGATGCCGATTTCCTGCTGCAGGATGAGAGCGACGGAAAGTTCTACAGACTTCACGCCGACATTCCGTTCCGCTATCTGTTGGAGACATCGGGGATCACGGCGGCGGATTTCTGCAGTCTGAGGATCCATCTGGATAACCTGACGGCGGCCGGCGCCGGTGAGAGCTGGGAGGTCAAGGGAATACTGAGCTTTGAGATGGCGGCTTTTCATCGGGCGAAGGAAGACGTGATACAGGGGATCGAATTGTGTGAGCCGGATGCGGAGAAATTCAGAAGGACGCCGGGGATGGTGGGGTATGTGGTAAAGTCCGGCGACAGCCTCTGGGATATCGGAAAGAGGTATATGGTTTCTCTGGAGAGTCTCAGGGAGATGAATCATCTGGCGCGGGATGAAGTGCGCGCGGGGGATAAAATGTTGATCATACGTTAGAAAACGAATGGCTGAAATGGTCAATACGGGTGTATTGACCATTCTCATTCTCTGTGTATCGGATAAAAGTTTCGCAGTTGACTGGAAAGCACGGATTGTATATAATAAAATACAATCTGTACAATAAAATACAAAATGACGGGAAGCAGAAGATATGGAGAGGGAACTGATCCTGAAGGCACACGGGAAAATTAATCTGGGACTTGATGTGATAAGACGGCTGGAAAATGGATATCATGAAGTGAGGATGATCATGCAGTCCGTAGAACTGGCGGATATCGTGACAATGAGAAGGCTTTCGGAGGATAAGATCACCGTTGCCGCGGACAGGGCGGGACTTCCCTGCGATGAGCGCAACCTCGCCTACAGGGCGGCGGCGCTGATGAAGAAGAACTATTCTCTGGAGGGCGGGGTGGAAATTTTTCTGGAAAAGCATATTCCGGTGGCGGCGGGGATGGCGGGCGGATCTGCGGACTGTGCTGCGGTCTTAAAGGGAATGAACGAGCTGTTTGACTTAAATGTGTCTCTGGAGGACCTGCAGAAGATCGGCGTGAAGCTGGGGGCGGACGTACCTTACTGCCTGCTCGGCGGATGCGCTCTCTCGGAGGGGATCGGCGAGGCGTTGACTGAATTGGGCGAACCGCCGGCCTGCAGTCTTCTTCTGGCAAAGCCGGATATCGATGTCTCCACGAAGCATGTGTACGAGAGCCTGAGGCTGGATGCGCTGGAGAGGCATCCCGATATTGACGGCATGATGGGGGATATAGAGAAAGGAGACCTTAAGGGGCTCTGCGAGAAGATGGAAAATGTGCTGGAGACCGTGACAGGGGCGGAATATCCGATCATCGGGGAGATCGAGAGACTCATGGTGGCGGAAGGCGCGCTCACGGCGGTCATGAGCGGCAGCGGTCCCACGGTATTTGGCGTATTCAGGGAAGAGAAGGCGGCCCGGAGTGCGATGCGCGCAATCAGGGAGAGGAATATGACGGAAGAAGTTTTTTTGTCCGGGTTTCAGACGGAGAGAGGAATATGGGATGGCATATCACGAATTTGACGCTAAAGTAGACGAATTTTTGCCGCTCAGGGATGTGGTGTTTAAAAAGCTGCGCAGAGCTATCCTGTTGGAGGAATTGAAGGCGGGGGAGAGACTGACGGAGATCCATCTGGCGGACAAGCTGGGCGTGAGCCGGACGCCGATCCGGGAAGCGATCCGCAAACTGGAGCTGGAAGGGCTTGTGATCATGATTCCCAGGCGGGGGGCCATTGTGGCGGACATCAATGAGAAAAGCCTGAAAGACGTGCTGGAAGTGAGGCGGGTGCTGGATGTGCTCAGCGCGGAACTGGCCTGCGAGCGCATCGATGAGGAGGGGAAAAAGGCGTTGGGGCAGGCCTGCCTGGAGTTTGAGAGGGCGATAAAGGGCAACGATCTGCGGGATATCGCACAGAAGGATGTAGCGCTGCATAATATTATTGTAGAAGTCACCGGAAATGTGACTCTCAGGCAGATGATCGACAATCTGGCGGAACAGATGTACCGTTACCGTGTGAAATATCTGCGGGATGACAGCCAGTACGGGATGCTCTTAAAAGAGCACCAGGAACTTTGTGAGAGCATTATAAACGGCGACAGGAAGATGGCGGCTGAGTGCGCAAAGCAGCATATCGACAATCAGCAAAAAGCGATTTTAAGCCGGCTCACTGTTTAAAAGAGAAAAAAAGAACCATACTCTTTGTATAAGGAATACAAGGAGTATGACAATTATGATAAAAGAACATAAAACAAATCGGAGAATACAGGCGGCTGCTCTGGGAGGACTGTTGCTTTCACTGGGCTTTTGGGGGATTGTTTTTCCCCAGTATCTTTTCACGGGTGACTGTGTCAGGATATTGGATGAGGAAGGACAGGATGTAACAGAGGAAGCGGAGGAGGACCGGAATCTTTACCTTGCGATCGAGGGAGCCGAACCCGGACAGATCGAGGTAAAGATCAGTATTTTGGAATGGCAAAAAGATAAAGCGAAAGGATATTAGCGGCGATGGACAACAGGAAGGAAGCGCCGATCGGTGTATTTGATTCCGGTGTAGGCGGATTGACGGTGGCAAAGGAGATCATGTATCAGATACCGAATGAAAAGGTGATCTATTTTGGCGATACGGCGAGAGTACCCTATGGCAACAAGACAAAAGAGACCGTCACAAAATACGCGCTGCAGATTGTCCGTTTTCTGGAAACTCAGAATGTGAAAGCGATCGTAGTAGCCTGCAACACGGCGAGTGCCTACGCGCTGGAGGAGATAGAACAGGCGGTGGATGTGCCGGTGATCGGTGTGGTAAAGCCCGGGGCGAAGATGGCGACGGAGGCCACAAAAAACGGAAAGATAGGTGTGATAGGAACCCGGGCGACCATCGGGAGCGAGACATATACTACATATATCAGACAGTTGAACCCCGGCATAGAAGTGATCGGGAAGGAATGCCCGCTGTTTGTCCACCTGGTGGAGGAAGGCCTCTGGGAAGATCCCGTGACGGAAGAGATCGCGAGGCGATATCTCACCGATCTGATCGATATCGGGATCGATACGCTGATACTGGGATGTACCCACTACCCGCTGATCAGAAAGACCGTGCAGCGGATCATGGGAGAGAATGTTCGGCTCGTCAATCCCGCTTATGAGACGGCGAGGGAGCTGAAAGATCTGCTGGCGGAACACAGCATTTTAAACGAACAGACGCCGGGGCTTGGGACCAATATACACCGTTTCTTTGTCAGCGATGCGGCGGAGAGGTTTCAGATTTTTGCCAATTCCATCCTGAAATATGGAATATTGTCCGCAAAAGTGATTCATATCGAGGAATATTGAAAACTTATGATCAGAGAGAGAAACACAGAATGCATGGTCTGCGTCCGGTCGGAGCAGATAAGCGAGACGGGCGAGCGGCAGACTATGGAGATGAGGAGTAAAGGACGGCTTTCCGAGAGAGGAGGGGTCCTTTATGTGCTTTATGAGGAAAAAGGAGAGAAGTTTCAGGGGGACGCGCCGGTGAAAAACCTGCTGAAGATCGAGGAGAAATCCTCGAGGGCAAGCCTGAAAAAGTCCGGGGCGGTGTCCTGGAAAATAAATTTTGAGCGGGGCAAAAGGGACAGATCGGAGTACCTAACGCCCTACGGGGCGCTGGAGATCGGTGTTGAGACGAGGGAAGTGAAAGTAAAAAATGGGCAAGAAAAAACCAGTCTGCTGCTTGTCTATACCCTCTTTATACAGGGGGAGCGACAGGCGGAATGCAGACTGGAACTGGAAATTCTGTAAATCTATTTTACCTGGCCGACGCCGGCTTTTTCCTGAGCTTTCTCCAGGAGCTGTTTAAATCGGCTCTTCTTTTTCGTGTTCTGGGATGCAATATTCTTGCCGTGCATTCCCCTCACGGAGGTGATGTAGATGCCGCTCACGACGGCTTTTACCTCTCTCTTTACCGGGATGTCATCAAAAATCTTTTCGTCAGCCACGAGAGTCATGATCTGGGGGCCCACTTTTGCCTTTACAATGGGAAGTTTCGATCGGCGCATCAGCTTGGGCGTCTGGTCGATGACAGCCTGGGGCAGTCCGGACTGTGTAAGTCTCAATCGCTTCTTATCTATAACCAGCATGGTCACATTTTGTTTGTAGGCATCGATCTGTTCCTGCTGTTCCGCCTGCTTTTTCTGCGCTTTCTTCCCGAGAAAAATAAGGGCGATAATGGCGGCAGCTAAAATGACGAGTATGACGATCAGTACAATAGTTCCTGTGTTCATCCGTAAATCTCCTCCAGTTTGATATACAGCTATTTTAGCATTTATTTTTTGTGATGACAAGATGGAGAAAATTCTTTTTACAGGGCTGAAATTTGGGAAATACTTTGTAAGAACGGACAAGTTGTGATAGAATAGAAAAATATTAGGGAAAGGACAAGTTTATCATGAGTAAAAGATGGATGGCAGCGGCGGCGCTGGGCTGTGTGGTGGTCTGTGCGGCGGGCTGCGGCAAGAAGGATATCAGGATCGCTGATCTGAAAGATGTGGAAGTGGAAGAGTATGTGACGCTTCCGGATTATAGGAATCTGGATATACAGAGTCCGGAGAAGATGGAAATAACAGATGCGTACGTGCAGAGTTACATCAACAGCCGGATCGATGAGGTGAGCGAGATGCGAGAGCTGACGGGAACGGTGGAGAACGGCGATGTGGTGAATATCGACTACGCGGGGACCATCGACGGTACCGCTTTCGAGGGAGGCACAGCCCAGGCTCAGCTTCTGGAGATCGGTTCCGGCAGCTTTATCGAAGGGTTTGAGGAAGGACTGGTGGGGGCGAATGTCGGAGACAGAAAGGAGCTTTCCCTGAAGTTTCCGGACAATTACCGCAACCCGGAGGTAGCGGGAAAAGACTGTGTTTTTTCGGTAAAGATCAATCATATTTTGACGGAACTGACCGATGAAAATGTCTCTCTGGTGGATGCCGGATACCAGAGCGCCGAAGCCTACCGGAACGACGCCGGGGATATGCTGAGGGAATATTACGAATACCAGTACAACAGGGAACTGGAAAGTTATATCGCTGCAGCTCTGGTGGCGGGCTGCACTTATGAGGAGGTGCCCCAGTCTCTGGTGGATGACTACAAAGAGAGCCTGAGAGAGGATTTCGAGAATGCAGCTGCGGCTCAGGGGATAAGCCTGGAGGAATACATGCTGGGGAACTACGGTATAGCGGCCGACAACATGGAAGATGGACTGAGCTCGGTTGCTCTGCGGTGCGCCAGAGAAGGACTTGCCCTGCAGGCCATCGCCGATCGGGAAGGGATATCCGTGTCGGATGAGGAAGTGGACGCAGTGACGGAGGAGTACACTTCGGACGGGGAAGGGCCGGACAGGGAGGTTGTGAGAGTCAATCTGCTGTATGAGAAGGTATATGAGTTTTTGGCGGGTATCTACGGAGCGTAGATCGCAGATGGATGTAATGAGTTCGAAGATTTTGAGAAGGAGAGAAAAGAGATGGAGCTGACAGAGATTCGGGAATTGTACAGAAACAGGAAGGAGTACATCGGAAAGAAAATAACGGTGGGAGGATGGATCCGGAGCATACGGGATTCCAGGACGTTTGGATTTATCGTGGTGAACGACGGGACTTTTTTTGAACCGCTGCAGATCGTTTACAGCGATAAGCTGGATAATTTTGAGGACATAAACAGACTAAATGTGGGGGCGGCTATCATTGTGTCGGGAACATTGGTGGAAACTCCGCAGGCAAAGCAGCCCTTTGAGATACAGGCGGAGGAAGTGGCGGTGGAGGGGATGTCTGCGCCGGATTATCCGCTGCAGAAAAAGCGCCACAGTTTTGAGTATCTGAGGACAATACCCCATCTGCGCGCCCGCACCAACACCTTCCAGGCGGTGTTTAGAGTTCGCTCGCTGATCGCCTATGCGATCCATAAGTTCTTTATGGACAGAGGGTTTGTCTATGTGCATACGCCGATCATCACAGGTTCGGACTGCGAGGGTGCCGGGGAGATGTTCCAGGTGACGACTCTGAATATGAAGGATCTGCCGAAGAAGGATGACGGCAGTGTGGATTATGACAATGACTTTTTCGGAAAACAGGCGAATCTCACGGTCTCCGGGCAGTTGAACGGCGAAACTTACGCGATGGCGTTCAAAAATATTTATACTTTCGGTCCGACCTTTCGGGCGGAAAATTCCAACACCACCCGCCATGCGGCGGAATTCTGGATGATCGAACCGGAGATCGCCTTTGCGGATCTGAAGGACGACATGATCCTCGCGGAGTCCATGATCAAATACATTATCCGCTATGTGCTGGAGAACGCCCCGGAGGAGATGAAATTTTTTAACAGTTTCGTGGACAAGGGGCTGATCGAGCGGCTGGAGCATGTGGCGAACTCCGATTTTGCCCATGTGACGTACACGGAGGCGATCGAGATCCTGGAAAAACATAACGAGGAATTTGATTATAAAGTTTCATGGGGATGCGATCTGCAGACGGAACATGAGCGCTATCTGACGGAAAAAGAATTTAAGCGTCCCGTCTTTGTGACGGACTATCCGAAGGAGATCAAAGCTTTCTATATGAAGTTAAATGAGGATGGGAAGACTGTGGCGGCCATGGACTGCCTTGTGCCGGGCATCGGAGAGATCATCGGCGGTTCCCAGAGGGAGGACGATCTGGCGACGCTAACGGGACGGATGGAGGAGATGGGTCTGAAAAAGGAGGACTATGACTTCTATCTGGATCTTCGCCGCTACGGATCGGTGCGCCATGCCGGGTTCGGGCTCGGCTTTGAGCGCTGCGTTATGTATCTGACAGGAATGGCGAATATACGCGACGTGCTTCCGTTCCCCAGGACGGTGAAGAACTGCGAGCTTTAAATTACCTGTTGTGTGTCAGAAATCAGATGGGAAAACATATGAAAAAAAGAGTCAGGAGTGTGGTGTGTCTGCTGCTGTGTGCGCTTGTGTTTCTGGAGAGCACCAGGAATGTTCAGGCGGTGACGATCGAGGAACTGCAGCGGCAGATACAGGAGAGCCAGAGCTATCTGAATAGTGAGAACGCGACGATCTCCGGCCTGCAGGATGAGCAGGATCTGATCGAGGAGGAGATCGAGGATACCGAGGCGGAGCTTGTAAACCTGTACACGGAGATCGGGGTACTGGAAGATCAGATCGCGGAGAAAGAAAGCGGTATCGCGGAGAAAGAGGCGGAGATCGAGGTAGCCCAGGCGGAATATGAGGAAGCGGAAGCAGAAGAAAGACGCCAGTATGAGGCGATGAAAGAGCGGATCCGTTTCACCTATGAGCAGGGGGAGAGCTCCTACATAGAACTGCTGCTTTCCAGTGGGAGCTTCAGCGAACTTTTGAACCGGGCGGAATTTATCGAGGAGGTCTCTGCTTACGACGACCGGATGCTGGAGGAGTATCAGGCGATCAAGCAGAAAGTGGCTGATCTGAAAGCAAAGCTGGAGGCGGACAGACAGATCCTTGTGGAGGAGAAGGAAGCGCTGGAAGCCGATAAGGCGACTCTCGCAAAACAGCAGAGCTATCTGAACGGTATTCTCGCGCAGAAAAAAGCCGTCAGCGCCAACTATGACGCGGAGATTGCGGAAGCGAAGAATCGGGCGGCGCAGTATAAACAGCAGATCGCGGCGGACACAAAGAAGATCCAGCAGATCCAGGAGGAGGAGCGAAGGAGGCTGGCGGAACAGAACAGCAGCGGAGGCGGGACGAAAAACACCAAACCGAACCCCAACGCGGCCAACACGATCGCGGCGGCGCAGGCCATCGTGGCGCAGTCCGGCGGCAGCAGCAACGGGAAATCCATCGCCAACTACGCCTGCCAGTTTATCGGAAATCCGTATGTGTCCGGCGGCACGAGCCTGACGAACGGCGCGGACTGTTCCGGGTTTATCTATGCATTATATAAGGATTATGGGTATCGTGTGCCCAGAACATCCTGGCAGCTTCGGGAGGCGGGAACCGGCGTCTCGTACTCGGAAGCCCAGCCCGGCGACATCGTCTGCTATGAAGGGCATGTGGGGATGTATATCGGCGGCGGGATGATCGTCCACGCCAGCACCCAGAGGACCGGGATCAAGGTCAGCAACGCGCAGTATCGGCCGATTCTGACGGTGAGGAGGGTGATGTAAGGAAAAAGAAGATTCCCAGGGAAAGAAAGGGGAGAGCGATAAATATTTAAAAATTTTTCAATTCATCTCTAAAGTTTTTTGGGAACATTCCGAAATATGTAATAGCAGCGGCAGGAAAACCGCTGAAAGCCGGGAGCAGAGAGGCGACTAGCCTAGGGGTCAAATTGATGCGGAGGCAAAAACTTCATAAAAGAAAGATCCGCTTTTTAAAGCGGCATATGGCTGTCGAAGCAGCCTAAAAATTACTAATGGGCAAAAGCCCGAACCGGCACAAAAGGATTTGCGCCGAGTAAAAGTATATGGAGGTACACTATGGTAGTACAACACAATCTTACAGCAATGAATTCCAACAGAATGTTGGGCGTAACCACAAGCCAGCAGGCTAAGACAACCGAGAAACTTTCTTCCGGTTATAAGATCAACCGTGCGGCTGATGACGCAGCAGGTCTTGCGATCTCCGAAAAAATGAGAAAGCAGATCAGAGGTCTTACACAGGCTTCCGCAAACGCACAGGATGGTATCAGTGCAGTGCAGACAGCAGAAGGTGCTTTGACAGAAGTACACGACATGCTGCAGAGAATGAACGAGCTGGCAGTTAAGGCGGCTAACGGCACAAACTCTGATTCCGACCGTACAGCGATCCAGGCTGAGATCGACCAGCTGACAACAGAAATCGACCGTGTAGCGGAGACCACAAAGTTCAACGAGACTTACCTGCTCAAGGGCGACAAGGATGCTCCGAAGGGCTACAGCTACAACTACGCTACATTTACATCGGCAGCAGCAGGCGCTGCAACATTCGCGACAGATAGCGTTACAGGTCTGAAGGTTACTGTAGCGGTGGCGACTGTAACAGCGATCAACCAGGATGATATCAACGAAGTGCTGAAAGCTCTGAAGGATTCCGGTATCAGCGTAACGGCAGAGAGCAAATGGAATGCAACATCAGCTACTCCTGCTCCGAGCTCAACAACATACAGCATGCAGTTGAACGGCGCCGCAGCGCAGAAATACAATGTGGTGGCAACATCCGTGACAGGCGGAACATTCGAGATCCAGGATAAGAAGGGCAACAAGCTGCTGTCCATCACGACAAGCGGTTATACGCCTACCGCATCTACCGCAGGCGACAAGAAGGATACTATCGTATTCAACGCAGAATCTGTGACAGCTGCAGCTACAACAGCTTCCAGAGCGGCATACTACGACAGAGACGGAAACAAGATTTCCACCAATGCACTGGATAATTACTTCACCTCCTACAATGCGGATAACGGCACTGTGGTTACCACACAGGTAAAAGCAGGCGCATCGAAAGTATATGACGCAGTAGGAAATGAGACCACTCTGAAACAGGATGAAGTGACAGCTGTCCGCGATGTGATGGGTGATCTGAATGTAGGTCTCCATGTAGGTGCTGATGCTACAGGCAACAACCAGATCAAGATGAATATCTCTGTGATGAGCTCCAAGGGTCTTGGCATCAACGGCCTGAAGATCGACGGCACAGATGATACAAATGCATTGGATGCGATCGAGAAGATCAAAGCAGCTATCACAAAAGTATCTGCTCAGAGATCTGACCTGGGTGCTGTTCAGAACAGATTAGAGCACACGATCAACAACCTGGATAACGTTGTAGAGAATACAACATCTGCTGAATCTGCTATCCGTGATACAGATATGGCATCCACGATGGTTAAGTACTCTAACAACAACATTCTGGCTCAGGCTGGTACATCCATGCTGGCTCAGGCTAATCAGAGCAACCAGAGCGTACTGTCCCTGTTACAGTAATAGCTGACCATTCCTGGGCATAGATAGGGAAGCTTACTGACAGATGACATAAAATTGTTAGAACGCTGTACAACAGCGGCTACTTAGATAAGGACGGCATAAAAGCCGTCCTTATTTTTTTGAGAGTGATATTTGCTATATTAAGAAGTAGCGAAATTTACTTAAAAAAATTGAAATAATCCCTAATATTATTTGAAAACAGGACGATATAAATAATGTAAGCAGCAAGGAAACTGAAATTAGGACAAAAACAAATTTCATCTCATGACCCACACAGGGAAGTGCGGGTAAAGAAAAAGTATATGGAGGTACATCATGGTAGTACAACACAATCTTATCGCAATGAATTCCAACAGAATGTTAGGGGTAACCACAAAAAAGCAGGCAAAATCAACTGAGAAACTTTCTTCCGGATATAAGATCAACCGTGCGGCTGACGACGCGGCTGGCCTTGCAATCTCCGAGAAAATGAGAAAGCAGATCAGAGGTCTTACGCAGGCTTCCGCAAACGCACAGGACGGTATCAGTGCAGTGCAGACAGCAGAGGGCGCTTTGACAGAAGTACACGATATGCTGCAGAGATTGAACGAACTGGCAGTTAAGGCGGCTAACGGCACAAACTCCGATTCTGACCGTACGGCGATCCAGGCAGAAGTGGATCAGCTGACAACAGAAATCGACCGTGTGGCGGAGACTACAAAATTCAACGAGACTTACCTGCTCAAGGGTGACAAGGATGCGCCGAAGGGTTACAGCTACAGTTATACTACTTATACAACCTCTTCCGTGGCAGGCGGAGCGGCGACGTTCGCGGCGGATTCGGTTACAAATCTGAAGGTTACCGTAGCGGTGGCAACTGTGACGGCTCTCAATCAGGATGATATCAATGAAGTGATCAAGGCGATGAGAGATTCCGGTATCAGCGTAATAGCAGAAAGCAAATGGGATACAGACGGATCTACGCTCAAAGCGACAACATACAGCCTGCAGCTGAACGGCGGCGCGGCGCAGAAATACAATGTAGTGGCGACATCTGTGACGGGCGGGAAGTTCGAGATCCAGGATAAGAAAGGCAATAAGCTGATGGAGATTACGACCAGCGGGTATACTCCTACGGCGACGTCCTCCGGCGATCAGAAAGATATCGTTGTGTTTAATGCAGAATCGGTACAGGCTGCAGCTTGCACGGCTTCCAGGGCATCATACTACGACAGAGACGGAAACAGAATCCCTGCCAATGCATTAGAGGATTATTTCACTTCCTACAATGCAGATAACGGTACCGTAGTTACCACACAGGTAAAAGCGGGATCACCTAAAGTGTACGATGCGGTGGGGAATGAAACGACATTGAAATCAGCGGAAGTAAGCGCTGTCCGTGATAAAGTGGGCGATCTGAATGTAGGGCTCCATGTAGGCGCAGACGCTACAAGCAACAACCAGATCAAGATGAATCTCTCCACAATGAGTTCAAAGGGACTTGGTATCAACGGAATAAAGGTTGACGGTGCGGATGACAGCAATGCAATGGATGCCATTGAAAGAGTCAAAGCGGCTATCACGAAAGTGTCCGCTCAGAGATCTGACCTGGGTGCTGTTCAGAACAGATTGGAGCATACGATCAACAACCTGGATAATGTTGTAGAGAATACCACATCCGCTGAATCTTCTATCCGCGATACGGATATGGCTACCATGATGGTTCAGTACTCTAACAACAATATTCTGGCACAGGCCGGCACATCCATGCTGGCGCAGGCTAATCAGGCCAACCAGAGCGTACTGTCCCTGTTGCAGTAATATAGAACATAAAATGGTAAGGAATAGTAAAAAAAAGTAACGATTTAAATAAGGGCGGTTCAAAACCGCCTTTATTTTTTGAAAAAAGTTTGTGGTCTGCAGACTTATGGATTATAATGAATGAGGTGTGAAGATGGGAGATAAATCTGGTAAAAAACCATTGTTGTCGATTTCTATACTGATATCAGGGCGGGAGGAGATGAAAAAGTGCCTTGAGTCGCTGCATTATTTTAAAGACGCTTTTCCCTGCGAAGTGGTTCTGGTGGATACGGGATGCAACGCGGAGCAGAGAGCGCTGGCGGAACGGTATGCGGATAAAATAATCGATTTTGAGTGGTGTGATGATTTTTCTGCGGCGAGGAACGCGGGAATGAAGGCGACGGAGGGAGAATGGTTCCTGTATCTGGATGATGACGAATGGTTTGATAATCCGAAGGAGATCGTGGCATTTTTCCTGTCGGGAGAATACAAAAATTATAACAGCGGTACCTATGTCATAAGAAATTACCGGGACATGGAAGGCATTATGCACAATGACTCCTACGGGAGCAGGCTGGTAAAGCGGAGGCCGGACATTCGGTTTGTCGGAAGGATTCACGAGTATCTGGATCCATTTCCCGGCCCCAGAAAAGTTTTTTCGGATTTTGCCCACCATTACGGATATGCTTATCAGGATGAAGCATCGGCAAAACGCCATTCGGAACGCAACATTGAACCGCTGCTGAAACTGGTCAGGGAAGAGCCCGGGAAGAACCGGTGGGTTCTGCAGCTTGCCCAGGAGTATAGTTCGATCAATGAACATGAAAAAGCGGTAGATGTCTGCATAAAAGGACTGGCGGAACATAAAAAAAGGCTGACGCCCAGTACGGTGATAGAACCGCCGTATCTCGGGGCAGTTTATGCCTATCTTATCACCTCACTGGACAGCCTCGGAAGGTATGAAGAGGGAATAGAATGGGTGGAAAAGGCGATGGCGGAACCGCCGCTGCGCCTGGATGTCATGAAGCCGACGATGGCGTTTTATTGTGTGGCAGGGGCAAGAATATATGCCCAGATGAAAGAGTATAAGAAGTGCCATGAGTATTTTAGCAGATATATGGCCTACAGACGTGAGTTTGGCGATAACAGAGATGTGATAGAGCTGGGGAGTTCCGGAATCATATCGGAGCTGTTCGGTGAGAGCATTTTTTATGGAGCAGTGCTGCTGTGCCTGGAGTCTGTGATACGCATGGAAGATACGGCGCTTGCGGAGGAAGCTTTCTATAGTATGGACTGGAGTGACAAGCGGCTGCTGGAGCAGGGTAAAAGTGAGCAGCGTATGCTGGACGGCTGCTGTAACGTGCCCTATCATCCTCTGTGGACAAGGATCATGCAGACTCTTGTCTCGAGAGAAGGCGCTGCGAAGGAGATGTACACAGTTTTCCTGACAACGGAAATGGGATATAAGCAGGAGGGGGATATAGGAAAAATATCCCGGCTGAGACATCTGGTGTCAGAGATCACATATGACCATCACTATATCCTGTATACAAAAATTTTGTGGGAAAATCAAAAGATCAAGGGAATTGATGAGTGTGCGGCTTCAGAGGAAAAGATAAGAGAACTTTTCGCGGAGCATTTTGAGAAATACACGGATAAACTGCCCGCCAATCGAAAAGAAGTATGTGATGTGGCGGAAAATCAGAATATATCCATGGAAGATAAGCTTCTGAAAGTGGATTACAGGACATGGAAAGATGCGCTGGAAGAATGGTGCAGAGAGGCATCCATAGAAGGGCTGCAGCAGTGGGAGAAAAGAATAAAAAGCTGGAAGACAGCGGAAGATATTCGGTATGGAATATTTAATATCAAGTGTGCAGAGGGATATCTCTTCCATTATCAGAAAGAGGGGCAGGGAATTGTACAGTGGGAGGATGCGCTTGGAAAATATGCTGACAGCGTTCTGAACTTTTACAGGCCTTTGTATCGTGAAAGCGTTTATGAGGAGGTACCGGAGAACCTGCCGGAAGAGATGTGGATCGCGCTGCATTTAAAAAACCTGAGGGAGTGCCGACAAAAGAATGACGATAAAGGGGCGCTTCTGGCTTTGCGCAGATGTATAGGGGTTTCCCTGGTTCTTGAAAAAGCTTTGGAAGCTTATGCGGAAGTATTAAAAAAGGAGATACAAAAACGGGATCGTGAAGCGGAGAAAGCAAGACAGGAATTGAAGGTGTTAGTCACTTCTTTGAAGGCGGCTGCGAGAATGCAGATAGAGAGGGAGGAATATCGGACCGCAAAAGAGATCTTGCTGCAGATTCAGAGCTGTGTGCCTGAAGACGAGGAAGTGCAGGAAATGATCAGGCAGACAGAAACTTTGATGTAGGAAACAAGGGGATTCAGAAAGAAGGAAATGCGATGAAGATAGCTTTATGCAACGGTGGATTGGGAAATCAGACTTTTCAATATATTTTTTCGCGATTTATTGAACTGGCTGGAGGGTCATGTTGTTATCTGGATGATTCATCATTTTTTCTGAAAGAGGCAGCGCATAATGGATTTGAAATGCGCCGTGTATTCCCAAACTGCAGGCCAAAACTGTTGAGTGAATATTTTTCAGAAGATGTATGGGAATATATGGTGCAGAGACAGGCCGGGGGAGAGCACATCATACAACAATGGAAAAATGAGGGGGAAGATTTTACATTGGTCGCAGAGACATTGGGGTATCAGTATGATGGGAATATAGTAAAGATTCCGACTAATGAGTATCTCCCCTGGCTGGCCGGAGCAGAGGGCAATATTTATTATTTTGGATACTGGATCAATAAGAATTATTTGAAGGGTGAGTTTGAAAAGATACTGAGGGCGGAACTGGAATTTGCGCCCCTTGTGGGAGAAAAGAACAGAGGCTATGAGAGACGGATCACAGAGACAAATTCGGTTGCGCTCCATGTGCGCAGGAGGGATTTTGTTGAAATAGGATGGGATAGTTCTGTCGAGACATATGCCGCCGGTGTATCAAAACTGAGAGAGACAGTATCAGATCCCCATTTTTTTATTTTTTCGGACGATATGGAATGGTGCAGAGAAAATTTGAAGGACATGGGAATCCGAGCAGAAGAAGCGACATTCGTGGAGGGAAACAGAGGGATAGACAGTTATATCGATATGCAGTTAATGGCCTGCTGCAAAAATATTATTCTTGCAACATCTTCCAGCTTTGCTTACCTTGCAACGCTGTTAAACAGGAATGAATCCATATTTGTGGTAAATGGAACGGGCAGAGAGGTGTAGGAGCGGTAAAAAATATGAATGTTGAATTTGCTTATAATATATTGGATATTCTTCAGACGATGTGGGATGCCGCGAAACAAATGGAAAAGAGTTATGCGGCGAGAGATATGGATACATTTTATTCTTTGAGCAAAGACTTATCGGGGGGGTTGGCTGCAGTACAGGAGGTCGCACAGCAGGCGGCAGATAATAAGAAAATTCGTCTTGCGGATGCCTGTATCTGCGCCATGGAATCATTAAAAGATATCGGGACGCTGGCGGTTCTGAAACCAGAGAAGACAAAGTGGAAACTGGCGTATGAGCTGGAGCCGATCATTGAAACTGCGGCAATGCAGTTCTATTATTGGGGGATTGTAAAGGAGAATCCGGAAAAATGGGGAGAATTTCAGGAGTTCCTTAAAAATACAGAGGCCTTTGAACTTTTAAGAGAGAAAAAGAACCTTATATACCAGTGTGATCTGGTGATTCAGGTGATGGCATATAATCATCTGGATTATACGATAGACTGTGTAGAAAGTATTTTGAAAAATTTACCTGAAGACATCAGGGTGGAACTTCAATTATATAACCATGGTTCCAATGATGGGACAAAAGCATATTTTGAGAGTATCGAAAATGCCAACGTGTTGAACATTGCTGTAAACTGGGCGCTGCCGGGAGTGACAAACAAATCTATTGCGCGGGGTAAGTATTATCTTCTGGTCAGCAATGATATTATTATCGGTAAAGATGCGATTGCAAATATTTATCGCTGCGCAGAAGGACATGCAGATTACGGATATATTGTGCCGACAACTCCGGCTGTCAGCAATGGCCAGACAATTTTTGCGGCCTATACAAACAATGATGAATTTGAGGAATTTGCTGAAAAGAACAATGTATATGATCCGCGGAGGCATGAACAGAGAGTCCGTTTGTGTAATCCTCTATGCCTTATACCATCATTGTTGTGGGAAGAGATGACAT